>Ga0255055_10000320_pt1 | contig 37633 bp, 39 predicted proteins | sample JV7_2_27_MG_FD_188633 | JGI IMG/M metagenome (GOLD analysis project Ga0255055, IMG submission 188633) | Seawater microbial communities from Jervis Inlet, British Columbia, Canada - JV7_2_27 | ecosystem: Environmental > Aquatic > Marine > Inlet | place: Canada: British Columbia | collected... | reverse complement strand
ATCGATCCCGATCCGGCCACGCAGGCAGTTCTCGATGCGGCGATCCGGCCGATCGACGACTCACGGGCCCGCGCCGAGTGGGGGTGGGCCCCGGCGTACGATCTCGACGCCATGGTCGACGACTTCCTCGACGAGATGCGAACGAATCCGCAGCGATACTCCTGATCATCAGACGCGATCGGCGGCTCCGAGGTGCCCGGTGAACCACTCCGCCGCCAGTCGGGCCACCGCAGGGAGTGCACCCGGCTCCTCGAAGAGGTGGGTGGCGCCCTCCACGATCACGAGCTCGCACTCGGCGCGCAGTTGCTCCTCGGCGAGACGGTTCAGCTCGATGACCGCGGTATCTCTCCCTCCCACGATGAGCAATGTCGGGGCTCGAACGTCGACGAGCCGAGGACCTGCAAGATCTGGACGTCCGCCCCGCGACACGATCGCAGCGACGTCTGCACCCGGCTCACCCGCCGCCCACAGCGCGGCACCCGCCCCGGTACTCGCCCCGAACAGACCGAGCGGCAACGCCACGACGTCGCTCTGGCTATTCAGCCAGGTGGAGGACTCGGTGAGCCGACCGGCGAGCAACTCGATGTCGAACACATTGGAGCGGTCGGCTTCTTCGCCCGGAGTGAGCAGGTCGAAGAGCAGCGTCGCCAAACCGACCTGGTTCAGCTCATCCGCAACGAAGCGGTTTCGCGTGCTGAAGCGGCTGCTGCCGCTACCGTGAGCGAACATCACCAGCCCGGCGGCGCCCTCGGGAACGTCGAGGATCCCGGGAAGCCGGAGCGGCCCTACAGCCACCTGTTGTCGATGTGATGGTTCAATTCGGCGAGTCATCAGCCTCTCCTCGCACACGAGTGAGTCCTCCTCTCGAGCATGCACCCAGCCGCAGAGTTGGGCAAGGGCCGAACATCCCGAACATCTATCTCGAAGGACGGGACTTGTGCCTACGAATCTCCATATCGTCACCGGTGCCCCGGGCACCGGAAAGACCGCGCTCCTCCGTAGCTCGAGGACGGCTGCTCGCACCGTCGCGGAACCGGCCAGGGAGGTGCTCGCCCAACAGCGGTCAGTAGGCGGTGACAGCGCGTGGGATCGGAATCCAGAGCGATTCGTGGAACTCTTATTGCAGAGTTCAATCGACAAGTACGAAGAAGCTCGGATGTGGGGCGGCGTTGTCGTGTTCGACCGTGGCATTCCCGATTGCATCGCGTATGCGGAGCTTGCCGGCATCGACCCGACACCGAGCATCGAAGCAGCCACCACATACAGGTACAACCGTCAGGTTCTCGTCACCAGGCCATGGGAGGAGATCTACACGACGGACGACGAGCGAAAGGGGACGTTCGCCGATGCCGTCGCGTTCCATCGTCTCATCGAATCCGCCTACGACCGGGCCGGGTACACCCTCGTTGAGATACCCCGCGGCCCCGTCGAAGACCGCGCCGCCTATGTTCGATCCTTCATCGGGCGGCGCGACGGCGCATCGGGGTGGACCCCGATGCCCGGTCGGCGACCCTTCGCGTAGCTTGCAGTGATGAGCTGCAGCGCAAAGCCTGCAGCCAACGTGGGAGGCTGAGGATGAGGTTCTGGACCATCGGGCTTGTCGTGGTCGCATTGGTGGCCGCGAGCTGTAGTAGCAATAGCAGTAATGGAGACTCTGCGGAGTCGCCCGCCGATCGAGGAACGGACGCCGCCGTCGCGACGAGCTGTGACGAGCTCCTCGAAATCGATTTCGCTATTTACCAGGAGTTCATCGACGTGTTCGGGAACGGACCATTCGAGGACTGGTACACGGACTCGCCTTCAGTCTCACCAGAGTTGGAGACCGGGTTGGACGTCTGGATGGAGAAGGCGGAGAAATCGATTGAGCGGTCGGCCACTCTCGGGTGCGAAGAGGGCGCCGAGGCCGAGAAGGACAGTTGCGGTGTGATGGCACAACTCGATCCGCGTGGAGACGCCGGGTTGGGATTCCTCCACGACATGGTGCCGTGCGATCTGGACCCCGCCGATCAGGCCAGGGTGGATGACTTCCTGAACAGTCAGCAGTAAGAACGGCAACGACGAACGCCGGCCGAGCGTGCCATAGGCCGTTCAGGCCGGTTCGCCGAGGAGCGTGAATCGATCAGGCTCCTGATCCGGGAACACGTGTTCGAGGAAGTGTCCGATCTGTCGCACGGTGAACCCGGTTTCCTCGACGAGCTGGATGAGGTCGCCGGGTTGGTAGATGTATCTGACGAGGCCGGGGTGGTCTCCCCGGGCGGGATCGATCGGGTCGCGCAGCTCGATGATCGTTCCGTCAGGCCGGTGGAGTTCGGGTTGTAGGTGGTTGGTGCGGGTGACCGGGTCGCTGGTCCAGTGCCAATGGATCACGCCGTCGGGATGCTCGGATTGGGAGGATTCCTCCTCGGCGAGTTCGAGGTCTCCGTCGACGAGGAGCCGTCCTTCATCGGATAGCCACCGCCGAGACCGTCTCAGGAGGGATCGGTCGTCTGTGATGCTCATCAACCCGACCAGGCCGAACATCATCACCAGATCGAACCGACCGGCCGGGAAGTCGACGTCGCGTAGGTCGGAGGCGATGAACTCGACGGGCTCCGACGTCACCGCACGTCGGGCGGCATCGATCACGGAGGCGACGCGGTCGACTCCGATCACCGTGTGCCCGCGGCGGGCCAGCGCGATGTCCAGGATGCCGTTGCCGCACCCGAGATCGAGAACCCGCAGACCGGCGCCTAACCCGAGGGACTCGACCCAGTCAGCTCGTCCCTTGTTCACCTGCCACAGGTAGTCGATGTCGTGCATGACGAACATCAGCCCGCCCCACAGGCTCTCATAGGTTTCAGCAACCCGATCAGACATTCGATACCCTCCGCAGGTCGAGCCTATGCCAGGTCCCCAGTTCACGGGCAGTTGGCCGACGCCACCGACCCGGCTGTGACGTCCCGGCCCCGACGGGGTCGATGTCCCCTAGCGATTGGCGACCCTGGGGAGAACAATCGAGCTGTGATGAGCAGCGCCATCAGCACCCAGGGTCTCACCAAGTTCTACGGGAAGACACCCGGCATTGTCGATCTGGACCTCGAGGTGCGAATGGGTGAGGTCTTCGGCTTCCTGGGCCCCAACGGAGCGGGCAAGACGACCACGATCCGGACCCTGATGGACCTGCTTCGCCCGACGAGGGGCTCGGCATCGATCCTCGGTCTCGACAGCCGTCGGGATTCCGTCGAGGTCAAAGGTCTGACCGGTTATCTGCCGGGCGACCTGGCGCTGTGGAAGGACATGACGGCCCGCCAACTCCTCGAGTACCTCGGGAACCTCCGCGGCGTCGATGTCACGGCGTCGATCGGAACGTACGCCGAGCGGCTGGACATCGACCTCAGTCGCAAGGTCGGTACGTACTCGAGCGGCAACCGGCAGAAGATCGGAGTCATCCAGGCCTTCATGCACGAACCAGATCTACTCATTCTCGATGAGCCGAGCGCCGGGCTCGACCCGCTCATGCAACAGGAGTTCTACCACATGGTCGATGAGGTGAAGGCCCAGGGTCGAACGGTCTTCCTGTCATCGCACATCCTTCCGGAGGTCGAACGAGTCGCCGACCGCGTCGCCATCGTGCGCAACAGTCGGCTCGTAGCCGTCGAAACGGTCGAGGACCTCAAAGCCAAGGCTCGCCGCCGCATCGACTTCCAGTTTGCATCGCCGGTCGCACCGTCCGAATTCACCGCCATCGCAGGCGTAGAGCACGTCGAGTCCATCAACGATGCCCACGGTGTGTCGGTGACAGTATCGGGCTCGGTGGATCAGGTGATGAAGACCGCCGCCCGCCATGAAATCGTCAACGTCATCAGCCATCAAGGCGACCTCGAGAGCGCCTTCCTCGCCTACTACGAGGAGGCCCCAAGATGCTGAACAGCGTCTTCGAAAAGACGGTGTGGGACAACCATCGCGCCGTGTGGTGGTGGGTTGGCGGCATCGCTGCGCTCACCGGCCTCATGGTCGCCTTCTACCCCGCGCTCGAGGAGATGGGGTCGGACTTCGAGGAACTCCTGGACGCATATCCGGACTACCTGCGCGCCATGTTCGGGATATCAGAAGGCAGCGAGTTCTTCGCCGCGGAGGGGTTCTTCCACGGGGAGCTCTACTCAGCGATGCTCCCTGTGATCTTCCTCATATTCACCATCCTGCGCGGCGCGGCCGCCACCGCGGGAGAGGAACAGGCGGGCACGATGGATCTGACGCTCTCCGTACCGGTGAGTAGGAGCCGGGTCGTCGTCGACGAGTTTGGAGCGATCATGCTGCTCACCGCGGGGTTGGGCCTCACCCTGGTAGTGATTCTGCTCGCAGGGAACGTGATCGTCGAGATGGGGCTCGGCGTCGCCGGAATCGTTGCCATCAACCTCGGCCTGGTCCTCATCGCTCTGCTGTTCGGCGCGCTCGCCATGGCCGTCGGTGCTTGGACCGGCCGCAAGGCGTTGGCCGCCGGAGTCGCCGCGGGTGTCGCCGTCGCCGCCTTCTTCGTCAACGCGCTGGCACCGCTCGTTTCATGGCTCGAAATACCCCAGCAAGCATCGCCCTTCTACTGGTTTCTCGATTCGAGGCCGCTGGCCAACGGTTTCTCGTGGGCGGGCCTCGGATTGCTCGCCGCCGCCACAGCAGCGCTATGGGCAGCCGCGGTGTGGGCCTTTCGTCGCCGCGACATCTCCACCTGACGGCGCTCCTCCGCCCCTCACCGTGATCCGCTGGGAACGATGTTCTGGTTCATCCGGAATACGTTGTCCGGGTCGTATTCGTCCTTGATCGCAACGAGCCGGTCATGGTTCGCCCCGTAGGCCGCTTCGACTCGGTCCGACTCTTCGGCGGTCATGAAGTTCACGTACGCACCGTCGATAGCCACAGGCAGGGTCGCGTTGTAGAACTCGCGCGCCCACGCCACGCATCGATCGTCATCGTCCGCGTCCTCCCAGCGGGTGTGGACGTTGAGCACGAAGGCCGCATCACGACCGACATATGCGGTGGCGTCGGCCGCCACCCGGCTGGTCGCACCACCCATCTGGGCAATGAAGATCTCCGAGAATCCGCTCGGGAGATCTCGTGCATAACTCAGGAGGATGCCGATGGTCTCGTCGGACAGCTCACCGAAGTTGTGAGATTTCCAGTAGTTCCTCGCTCCGGGAGTGAGCAGCGGATCGAACGCCTGCTGCCAGCCGACATACGGGTTCGGTCCGATGGCCTCGCCGACCGGGCTACCGAAGGCGCGCAGCGGTGCGATCGCCTCTTCGCCTTCGGCGATGTCGCCGTTGTACAGCAGCGCGAACAGCAACACGTCGGTTCCGTGTACCGCCTCGTCGAGGAAGGGCAAGGGTGGCGCCTTGCGCATCACGACCCAGGTCGTCAGCTCGTCCGGTGCCTGGGCCGCGAACTCGCGATAGAACTCCAACGCCGCGAGTGCATCTCCTGCATCGTGGACGATCAGGCCCGACAGCAGCTCAGGACCGACCTCATGGAGCCGGAACTCGAACGAGGTGACGATCCCGAAGTTGCCTCCACCGCCGCGGATGCCCCAGAACAGGTCGGGGTGGCTCGACTTGCTGGCCGTCACCAGCTCGCCTTCCGCGGTGACCACGTCGGCCGACAACAGATTGTCGATCGTCATGCCATAGCTGCGGCTCAGCCAGCCGAACCCGCCCCCCAGCGTGAGTCCGGCAATCCCCGTCGTTGAGTTGATGCCGGTTGGCGTTGCCAGGCCGAAGGCCTGAGTAGCGGCATCGACGTCACCGAGGGTGGCTCCCGGTTCCACCCGGGCAGTCTTGGCCTGTTCGTCGACCTCGACGTTCGTCATCTGCGACAGGTCGATGAGGAAGCCGCCGTCGGCGAGCGAGTTCCCCGCGATGTTGTGCCCGGCACCACGCACGGACACCAGGAGGTCGTGCGCCCGGGCGAAATCGACAGAACGGATGACATCGGCGGCGTTACGGCAGCGGGCGATCAGCGCCGGCCTGCTGTCGATCATCGCGTTCCAGATCTCGCGGATTTCCTCGTACGCGGCGTCGTCCGGTGTCAGCGTCTCTCCGCCGAGTCCGGATCGGTATTCATCGAGCGCATTCTGCTCGATGAGGGTTTCTCCGCCCTTGCGGGTCTTGATGGCAGCCATGATTGATCGTGTCCTCTCGCGTCGCAACACCCCCCTCAGTGCTCGAGGCAGCAAAGTTCGAGGGGCGCGCCTCACAGCGCCGAGTCGAACGGGTAACGACACGTCTAGCGCCGGCTGATATCCCCAGCCCATGCAGTCTTGCCAACCGGGTGAGCCGTGGCAAGTGCCGATGGCGAACGCGTCCCGGACTTCTCAATCTGCGAAGAGGTCGCCCGCGAGGTACTTGAGACCGGTATCGACGGCGACGGTGGCGACGGTGTGTCCGGCCCCCAAATCCTCCGCGATGGCGATCGCCCCCGCGACATTCAGTCCGCTGGACGTCCCGGCGAGCAATCCCTCTTCCCTGGCGAGCCGTCGGGCCATGACCCGGGAAGCTGACTCCTCGATTCCCTTGACTTCGTCGTATCGGCTGGGATCGAGCAGCGGAGGGATGAAACCGACACCGATGCCCTCGACACGGTGAGCACCGGGCTCTCCACCGGAGATGACCGCCGTGGATGCGGGTTCCAACACCACCAGCTTCGTGTCAAGACCAGCTTCGTCGAAAGCCGTCGAAACTCCCATCGCCAATCCCGCCGTGCCGACCGCAGCGCAGAACACATCGATCGACCGGTCGAGCTGCGCCACCAGTTCCTCGCCGACCTTCTTGTATCCGACCACACTGTCTCGGTTGTTCAACTGGTCGGTGAAGTAGGTGTCCGGCTCCGCCGCCAGCTCGGAAGCCGTCTCGATCATCTTCTGAATCAGCTCGCGAGTAATCCCGCCGCCCTCGCTCGGCACGAGTGTCAACTCGGCACCGAATGCGGCCATGGTCTTGAGCTTCTCCACCGCAAACGCATCGGATGAAACCACACGGAACCGGTACCCCTTCGAAGCGCAAACCCACGCCAGCGACGAGCCGGTGCTACCACCGGTGTACTCCACGACCGTCATTCCTGCCCGGAGGTCGCCGCGTTGCTCGGCCTCCTCGATCATCGCCAGAGCCATCCGGTCCTTGTAGGACCCGGTGGGGTTGAACCACTCCAGCTTGACGAAGACATCCGCCGCTCCCTCCGGAACCACGGCGTCGAGCTGGAGGACCGGTGTGAAGCCGACCACATCGCCCATGGATCGCCCGACCTGCATTGTCGTCCCTCCTTGTGCGGACTGTCGTTGACCCTATGCGCGAACGCGACTCACCGATCTGCCAATGAGCGGACGGCCAGGAGAGTCAACGTCCGTCGAGCCGCAGGACGCGGATCGCGTCGACCGGGGGGCGAGCGGACTCGGCTCGCAGCGGCCGCACGACAACCCCACCGGCTGCAATGCCGAGTCGCCGCAAGGCCGCTGGGATACCGCCGAACGCTCTGTCCCGGCGACGGATCGGCGCCAGACCGGGCGGCCGCACGATGCGAAGCGCCATTCGCCTCCGCTGTTGCCTGCTGCGCCTCCCCGTGCCAAAGGGTGTATGCCGCATCACCGCGGGTTTGCCTGCTCGATGTAGGAGCGTCGTACTCAAGATCTGACGAAGATGCTCGCCTCCAACCCACCCAACACTACGCGCTCGCCCCCGGCCGAGTGGATTGGAACAACACACTCTCTCTAGGCTCGACGACAACGAGAGAAGGGAGCGACACATGTCGTTTTGGGACCGCCTGCTGGAAGAGCTGCGGTCGCTGGGGGAGCTGATCGTCGAGTGGGCGATCCTCATCGCCATTGCGTTGGCGGTGCTGATCATCGGCAGATGGATTCTGCGGTGGGTCCGGCGGTTGATCGAGAAGCTCCTCGGTGCGGATTGGCTGGACGGGGTCTGGACCCGCACCGGGATCACCCGGGCGCTCGAGCCGTCGGGACAGACCGCGGCATCGATCACGGCGACCGTCGTCTACGCATACCTGATGGTCGGCCTGTGGGTGGTCGTCGTACGGATCTTGCGCATGGACACGATCGAGGACTTGCTGGAGAGGTTGTTGGCGTGGATACCGTTGCTGTTGCTGGCCGCGGTCATCGTCATCGTCGCCGCGGCTGCCGCCAGTTGGACGGCAGATCTCGTACGGGCATTCGCCCTGGACCGCCACGTCCCGTGGCTGACCTGGGTGATCCAGATCTCCATCATCGTGTTTGGCGTCTTGTTCGCCCTCGATATCTTGAACATCAGCTTCGCCGAAGACGTCGTCAAGATCGTCATTGCGGCCGCCGGGATCGCCTTGGCGATCGCGTTCGGAGTCGGCGGAATCGATGCGGCCAAGCTGTGGTGGGCCAAGTATGCGACACCGGGTGTCTCTGAACGCGAGACGGCTCGCACCGAGCACCAGGCCACCGACGGGTAGAACGCGAGAACCCGCAAACCGAAATGGGGGAGGGCATCGCCCTCCCCCATTTTCTCGCTCTGTTCAACGACCACTTCTCCCGATACCGCGACCACCCCGACGGTCGGCGGGCCTGTCGGGGGTCCTGGTCGGTCATGACGGAGGCGCCTACACGCTCGTCGAACTGACACCGGTACACGCCATCACCTGGGCAAGGAAATCGTCCGAGCCCAGCTGAATCTGCCGGCAACACCGGTGGCCGACCAGGCGGTCAGGCTTCGGGCTCCTCCTTCTCGCTCGGGGGCTGCGCGGTCACCTCGCGTTCGTGTTCATGGAAACGCTGCGCCATCCGCTGTTCGAACTGCCGGGAACCGCGGTCTCGCGACTTCGACCTCGGATTCGTGCGATGGGAGAAGTCATGGCCGCCACGGCGGAACCCGGAATCGTGAGACATCGAACGCTCCTTCCGGTCGCTCACTTCACGAATAGCACATCGCGGCCTCCACCGGAAGAGGAGATGAACCCGACGCCCCCGCCATCCGAGCCAGCTCGAAACAATGCATCGCTTGCCCAATAGCATCCTCATCGATGGCTCCGTCACGCACCATGCAGAACTCCGCGTCGTTTCGGCCTCGCCGGCCCAGCGTGGCTCAAACGCTGGGTGTCCTGGTCGCTGTTCTGGTCCTCGTGAGCGCCGGATGCAGCCGGGACGAGACTGGATCTCAGGATCAGGCCTCGACCACCGCATCCACGCAAGCCGCGTCCGCCACGACATCCACCAGCTTCGACGTCCCGGACACCACCACACCGCCCGAGCCGGCCGCCAAAACACCGACGACGGATTCCGTGGCCACCGCCGTGATCACCTATGAGCAGGTCATGGTGCTCGGCCAAAACGGCGACGTTGTGTTCGACCGACCGAACCACCTGGCTCTCGACGCGGACGACAACCTCTACGTCACAGAGTTCACAGGCGGGCGGGTTTTCGTCTTCTCTCCATCCGGCGAGCTCATCAACCAGTTTGCGGGACCGGGTGACGGCATCGGTCAACTCAACGGGCCGACGGGCATTGCAGTCGATGCAGACGGCGACATCTACGTGGGAGAGTCGGGCGCCAGTCGGGTCCAGAAGTTCAGTCCGGAGGGAGAGCCGATCACAACATGGGGACAGTTCGGCGTCGATCCCGGGGAGTTCGGCTCGGCTATGGGCATCGGGATCAACGACGACCTCGGGCGGGTCTACGTCGCCGACCACGTCAACTCGCGTATACAGGTCTTCGACCTCGATGGCGAGTTGCTGTTCATGTTCCCGGGAGGGGGCGACTTCAGCCAGGTGGGCGACGCCCCGGGAGAGCTCTTTCTCCCGATCGGTGTCGACCTCGCCGCGGATGGCACGGTCTACGTCGTCGACAGCGGCAACGCCCGCGTCCAGACATTCACGCCGGAGGGCGTATTCATCGGGGTGTTCTCCACCACGCCGGTTGTTGCCCCACAAGTACTCTCCGTGCAACCGGACGGCAGCTTCTGGGTCTCCGGCCCCACCGATCGAGTGGTCGCGTTCCTTGGTCCGAACGGAGAGTTCCTCGCGACCCTGGTTCCACCTCCGAATGGATTCAGCCTGCCCCACGGGACCGAGACGACATCTGACGGCACCGTCTGGCTCGCCGACACGGGAAACAACGTCGTGCGGGCATTTCGTGTAACCGATTGAAGGCGGGCGAGGGCCCCGTCGTGTGTCTGATGCGAGCACCGTTCGCTCAGAGCACGCGGTGCCCATCGAGAACGACTTCTGGCGGTTCTATCGGCTGATCTGAGTCGTCTCATTCGGCCGGCATCGGCCCCGCCGCTGTGATTACGCCGTTCCGTTCTCCAGATACCCGCACACCGTCTCGGTGATGAGCCGGGACACCACGTAAGGGTCGGCATTGGCGTTGGGGCGGCGGTCCTCGATGTAACCCTTGCCCTCCTTGGCAACCTGCCACGGGATCCGTACCGAGGCGCCCCGGTCGGAAACGCCGTAGGAGTACTCGGTCCACGGTGCCGTCTCGTGGAGTCCGGTCAACCTGCGCTCAATGCCTGCTCCGTAACTCTCGACGTGCATCTCGGCCTTCTTGCCGAGGGCCTCGCACGCCGCGATGACGGCGTCGTAGCTCTTGCGCATCTCCTCGGTCGAGAAGTTGGTGTGCATGCCCGCCCCATTCCAATCACCCTCGACGGGCTTTGGATTCAGATGCGCCGAGATGTCGTAGTTCTCGGAGATCCGGTACAGCAGCCACCTGGCCATCCAGAGATGGTCACCGACCGCGACCGGGTCGAGCGGTCCGATCTGGAACTCCCATTGCCCGATCATCACCTCGGCATTGGTCCCCGAGATCTCGATACCCGCCGCGATGCATGCAGCCGTGTGGTCCTCCACCACATCACGGCCCCAAATCTCATCCGCTCCGACACCGCAGTAATAGCCACCCTGTGGTGCCGGATAGCCCCCCACCGGCCAGCCGTGGGGGCGACCATCCTTGAAGAACGTGTACTCCTGTTCCAAGCCGAACCAGGGCTGGTGGGACTTGTACTTCTCGTAGGTCTCGAGACACGCAGCCCTCGTGTTCGAAGGGTGTGGCTCCATGTCGACGGTCAACACTTCGCACATCACGAGGACGTCGTCCCCGCCGCGGATGGGATCTGGCTTCACGAGCACGGGACGCAGCACGCAATCCGAGGCACCCCCAGGAGCCTGCTCGGTACTCGAACCATCGAAACCCCAGATGGGGGGCTCCTGTCCGCCGGGTACGATCTTCGTCTTGGATCGCAGCTTGGCGGTCGGTTCCTGACCATCGATCCAGATGTACTCGGCCCGGTACGGCATTCGGCACCTCCTTGTTCGTTGCTCGCAGTCAACCAGGAATGTTGGCGGTGCGTCCGTTTCCCGGCGGTAACCGCGGTGTGAACGCTGTGTTACAGATCATGCACCGGGCTGGCGCTGTACCGCGACGGCCGTACGATGTCACCGGTCCAGGAGGGTGCAAGATCATGGAACGTCAAAAGGAGTATGTGCTGCGCACGGTCGAGGAACGAGGCATCCGCTTCGTCCGACTGTGGTTCACCGACGTGCTCGGCCTCCTCAAGTCCTTCGCCATCACCCCTGCCGAACTCGAAGTAGCACTCGAAGAGGGAATGGGCTTCGACGGCTCGGCGATCGACGGCTTCTCCCGCGCCCACGAGGCGGACATGCTCGCCAAGCCCGATCCGACGACGTTTCAGATCCTTCCCTGGCGCTCCGGTGACACCGGCGTCGCCAGGATGTTCTGCGACATCGTGACACCGGACGGGGCGCCTTTCGACGGCGATCCGCGCCATGTGTTACGCCGTAACCTGCAGCGGGCGCAGGAACTCGGCTTCGCTTTCTATGTCGGACCGGAGATCGAGTACTTCTACTTCCGCGACGCGGGGCCGGATCCCGAGGTGCTCGACCGAGGCGGATACTTCGACCTCACGCCTCTCGACGTCGCTCAGGAATACCGGCGCTCGACGATCGTCGCCCTCGAGCAGCTCGGCATTCCCGTCGAGTTCTCCCACCACGAGGTGTCACCGAGCCAGCACGAACTGGACCTTCGCCACACCGACGCCCTGACCATGGCCGACAACGTCGTCACGACCCGCCTCGCCGTCAAGGAAGTGGCGATGGAGCAGGGCATCTACGCCACGTTCATGCCCAAACCGTTACAGGAGTACGACGGATCCGGCATGCACCTCCATCTGTCTCTCTTCCAGGGAGACGACAATGCCTTCCACGAGGAAGGGGGCGAGTACGGCCTCTCCAAGATGGCCCACGGGTTCATCGCAGGGTTGCTGGTGCATGCCAGCGAGATCACCGCGGTCACGAACCAGTGGGTCAACTCCTACAAGCGCCTGGTCGGGGGCTTCGATGCACCCATCTACGAGACGTGGGCACGCAACGACCAGACGGCTCTCGTGCGCATCCCGATGACCAAGAAGGGGAAGGCGGACTCGACGCGGATCGAATACCGGTCCCCAGACCCGGCGTGCAACCCCTACCTCGCCTTCTCCATGATTCTCGCTGCCGGACTCGCCGGTATCGAGAACAACTATGAGCTTCCCGCCGAAATGGGAGCGGACGTGCTCCACATGTCCGAGGCACAGCGGCGCCGGAGCGGTGTTCGCCGGCTGCCGAGGAACCTCTCCGAGGCGTTACGCGCCATGGAGGAATCGGAACTGGCGCACAAGGCCCTCGGTGACCACGTGTTCGAGTGGTTCCTGCGCAACAAACACCGAGAATGGGCTCGATACGACAGCCACGTGTCCCGATATGAGCTCGAGGAGTATCTGCCGGTCCTGTGACCATGTACGTCGCGATCTACCCCCAGACACCGTCGAGCGCTCTGACGAGCGCGCTGTTGGCGTGTGGCTACAAACCCGTTCCCATCTCCGACGTCGCAGACGCGGCGCGTCGCGAGCCGGAGTTGGGTTGGGCGGCAGGCATCGTCGAATTCGGCGACGACCCCGGACTGGCGATCGCGGTCGCCAGGAAGTTGCGTGAGGACCAGGCCATTCCGCTGCTGCTGGTCGTCGACCGCACCCATACCACGGATCTGGAGGCGGTGTCTGGCTTCGATGACTTCGTGCTCACACCCATCGACACCGCCGAGCTGAAGGTGCGTCTGGGCCGGCTGTCGATTGGTTCGTCGGAGGAGAGCGCCGATCCGGTGCTTCGGTATCGCGATCTGGAGCTCAATACGGCCACATACCAGGCCACCGTCGCCGGGGCCACCCGCGACCTGACCTTCATGGAGTACGAGCTGCTTCGCTTCTTCGTCGAGCACCCCAACCGGGTGTGGAGCCGCGAGCAGATCCTCTCCAAGGTGTGGGGCTACGACTACTTCGGTGGCTCGCGCACCGTGGACGTCCATGTGCGGCGGCTCCGCGCCAAGCTCGGCGAAGAACGCGCCTCGTGGATCACGACGGTGCGTTCCGTCGGCTACCGCTTCGGCTAGAACCCCGTTTTGGCGTAACTGGACACGAATATTCGTGTCCAGTTACGCCAAAACGGGGGAGGCTCAGCCGAGACGGGGGAGGCTCAGCCGAATTCGACGCCCTGAGCCAGGGGGAGCTCGTCGGACCAGTTGATGGTCACGGTCTGGCGCCGCATGTAGGCCTTCCACGCGTCCGAACCGGCCTCGCGACCACCGCCGGTCTCCTTCTCCCCCCCGAACGCACCGCCGATTTCGGCGCCCGAGGTGCCGATGTTGACGTTGGCGATGCCGCAGTCGGACCCGGCTTGCGAGAGGAACGTCTCGGCGGCTCGCACCGAGTCCGTGAAGATGGCCGATGACAGACCCTGGGTGACACCGTTGTTGATGGCGATCGCTTCGTCGAGCGAATCGAACTCAATGACGTAGAGGATCGGCGCGAAGGTTTCGATGCCGAGGAGCGGAGCGTCGACGGGCATCTTGATGACCGTCGGCTCGACGTAGAAGCCCGGACGGTCGAGGACTGCTCCCCCGCACAGGACCTCACCACCCTGCTCTTGTGCAATCCCGACGGTGGCCGCGAACGTGTCCACCGCGGCCTGATCCACGAGTGGGCCCATCAACACGCCATCCTCGAGCGGATCGCCGATCGTTACCGTTGCGTACGCCTCGACCAGGCGCTTCGTGAGCAGATCGGAGATTCCCCGCTGCACGATCAGGCGGCGCAGCGATGTACAGCGCTGGCCTGCGGTGCCGACGGCGGCAAACAGAACTGCGCGCGTCGTCATCTCGAGATCGGCGTCGTCCATGGCGACGATCGCGTTGTTCCCACCGAGTTCGAGCAGCGACCGTCCCAGCCGCTTGGCGACGGCAGTCCCCACCCGTTCTCCCATCCCGCAGGAGCCGGTGGCGGAGATCAGAGGGATTCGCCGATCGTTGATGAGCGTGTCGCCCACCGAAGATCCGCGGCCGACGACCAGGTTGAAGACTCCCTCGAAACCGGAGCCGTCCATGATGCCGTCCACGATCGAGGTGACGGCGAGCGCGGTCAGCGGCGTCTTGGACGAGGGCTTCCACACCATGACGTCTCCACACACCGCGGCGATCAGGGCGTTCCAGGCCCACACCGCGACCGGGAAGTTGAAGGAGGTGATCACCCCGATCGGGCCGAGCGGATGCCACTGCTCGTACATCCGGTGCCTGGGACGTTCGGAGTGCATCGTGAGCCCGTAGAGCTGACGTGACAAGCCGACGGCAAAGTCGCCGATGTCGATCATCTCCTGGACCTCGCCGTCGCCCTCGGAGCGGATCTTTCCCATCTCCAGCGCCACCAAGGCTCCGAGCGGTTCTTTGTGCTCACGGAGAGCGTCGGCGATACGGCGCACGTACTGACCACGCTCGGGGGCGGGCACCATCCGCCACCGCTCGAAGGTCTCTTTGCTGCTTGCGATGACACGCTCGTAGTCGTCGACGGTTCCCTGGGTGACGGTGGCGATCGCCGACTCATCGGCAGGATCGATCGACGTGAGGATTTCCCCGCCGGCCGATTGCCAGCCTGCGGCGTAGACACCCGAGTTCTCAGATGAGATACCGAGGGAGGTGAGGATCTGGTCGCGGTTCATGGCGGGTTCCTTCGTACGCGATTCAAGGTACGGAACACAAGGTACCGCGCGCTGCGGGCTGACTCCGCAGCCGCTCAGCGAGCGGCGATGACGTCGATCTCGACGAGGAAGCCACTCCCGGGAAGCGCCCCGGCCTGGATGGTGGAGCGTGCCGGCTTCGATGCCCCGACGTACTCGGCGTAGACCTCGTTGACGGCTCCGAAATCGCCCATGTCGGCGAGGTAGATGGTGGTCTTCACGATGTCGTCGTACCTGAGGCCGAGGTCACCGAGCACGGCGCCGATGTTGCGCATCACTCGATGGGTCTGCTCGGCGACGGATCCACCGGTGGGAGTGTTGTCCGCAGGGTCGATCGCGATCTGGCCAGACAGGAACAGGAAGCCGTTGGCCTCGGTGGCGATGCTGTAGGGGCCGAGTGGCGCCGGTCCGCTGGGGGCCTCCCGAATCTCTTTCGGCATCAGCCTCTCAGCAGAAGCTCTGGCCGCACCCGCAGCTGCGTTGCTGGCTGGGATTGTCGATGGCGAACCCGGCACCCTGCAGGCCCTGATCGCGGAAGTCGACCGTCGCCCCGGCTACGTGTGGGGCGGACTGCTGATCGACGACGATCTTGACGCCGTCCTTCTCGTTGACGATGTCGGTCGAGTCGATCGTGCTGTCGAAGAACATCTCGTAGGAGAACCCGGAGCAACCGCCGGGGCGCACACCAACGCGCAGGACGAGGGACTCGTCGCCCTCGGCGGCGACCAGCTCGGCGACCTTGGCGGCCGCGGCCGAGGTGAGGAACACCCCTGGGGTGGTCGTGGATTCGGTCTCTGTGTCGAACGTGGTCACGGGCGAGCGCCTTTCCTCATTGGTACGGCGAGTATATCCCCTATCGCCGTCGTGTTAATACGTGTTCTTCTCATACCATCCAAGCACATGATCGATCCTGCGTCTGTCGAAGCCGCCCTGCGCAACGTCATCGACCCCGAACTGGGCGCCGACATCGTCGATCTCGGCATGGTCACCGGCACAAAGATCGACGGCGGGAAGGTCGATGTCGGAATCGCCTTGACGATCGCGTCGTGCCCTATGCGCGGCCAGATCGAGGCCGATGTAGAGCGGCGCGTCGGCGCCCTTCCCGAGGTCGACGACGTCACCATCACCGTCACCGTGATGGATCAAGAACGCCGCTCGGAGCTGATGAGCCGTGCTCGACTCCGCGCCCGAGAAACGGCCGAACCGACAATGGTCTCTCCGACAACGCGGGTCCTCGCGGTGAGTAGCGGCAAGGGTGGCGTCGGCAAGTCGTCGCTCAGCGTCAACCTCGCTCTCGCCATCGCCGACCGGGGCCACCGGGTCGGACTCCTCGACGCCGACATCTGGGGGTTCTCCGTTCCCCGCATCCTCGGCGCCGGTGAGGGCCGTCTCGAGGCCGGCGAGGACCGCAGGATCAGACCCGTCGTGGCACAGGGCATCGATGTCGTCTCGACCGGCCTCATCGTCGAAGACGAGGGGACTGCGCTCATGTGGCGTGGGCTCATGCTGTCCAAGGCACTGGAGCAGTTCCTGCGCGACGTGGCGTGGGACCCGCTCCTCAACTACGTGGTGATCGATATGCCGCCCGGTACCGGCGACATCCAGATGGCGCTCTCCCGCCTTCTGCCGCAAGCCGAGCTCCTGGTAGTCACGACGCCACAGCTCGCCGCGCAACGTGTCGCCGCCCGTGTCGCCGATATGGCCCAGCGCTCTCACATGCCGATCGTCGGCATCGTGGAGAACATGAGCGGCTTCACCGGCGACGACGGCAAGCGCTACGACCTCTTCGGTCGGGGCGGCGGCAGAACGCTCGCCGATGAGCTGGGCGTCGAACTCCTCGGTGAGGTGCCCCTCGATCCGAGGATCGTCGCCGGCGGAGATGCCGGAGAACCGGTGGTGCGGTTCTTCCCGGATGCACCGGCCGCGGTGGCGGTTGCCGGCATCGCAAAGAGAATCACCGAGCTCATGCCTCCCGCCCCCGACGACACGTGCACCGCGCGGCTGGCGTTGCTCGAAGAGATGCTGGAACAGACTTCAGTCGCTCAATAGCAGAGCTCGGCGACGAGGGGGTAGGGGTTCACCCAGTTGCCGCCTCCCGGCGCCCACTGGAAATGGACATGTGGCAGCCAGTCCGGCGCATTGCCGGTCGATCCGTTGGTTCCGAGCAAGCCGCCGACCGACATCGACTCGCCACCGGACACGGCCAGGCTGTCGAGGTGGGCGTAGTAGTAGCGGTCACCCGAATTGCCGCGGAAGTACACCGAGAGGCCCCCGAGGGACGAGTTGCTGGTCCGCTCGACGACGCCGGATTCGATCGCCACGATGGGGACGCCGCGCGCCGCGACCATGTCGACGCCCTTGTGAGAGCGGCCTCCGGACCGTGGCGCACCCCACGAATTCGAGAACGAGGTCGCCCCGTTGACCGGGCAAGTCTTGCCACTTGTTGTGACCGGCGGCGGCGGAGAGGGCACCGTCGTGGTCGTGGTCGTCGCCGTGGTCGTCTCAACCGGCGCCTCTGTGGTTGCCGTCGTCGTGTCGACGGGAGCAGCCGTCGTGGTCGGCGAGTCAGCGGATACCGGGGGGCTGGTCGTCGTGGTCGAGGTCGCTGATGCTGCCGCGGCAGCCGCCTCCGCCTCCCGACGGCGCTGCTCCTCTTCTTCCCGACGGCGCTGCTCCTCTTCGCGTCGGCGCCGCTCCTCCTCCTGCTTCTGCCACTCGACGACGATCGAGTTGTACTCCGCATCGGCGTCGACGAGCTGCTGCTCGATGCCGGCAGCGAGTTTGGTGATCTCCACCACGATCTGCTCCTGTCGAATCAACGCTGCGTCCAACAGCACCTGCTGATCGATGAATGCCCGTTCCACCGACTCCAGTCTGCTCAGCAGTGCGACATCGCTCGCGTTGGCCAGGTCCATGTAGGAAGCCCGCATGGGAACCTCGGTGAATGCCGACGAGTCGAAAAGGCCGAGGAGCTGGCTATTGCCGGCCTCCATGTACATCGCGCGGACGATCTCTTCGGCCTCGTTGCGGAGAGATGCCAGTTCGCGCTCTTTGAGGGCCAGCTCACCAGCGATCGACTGGACACCCTCGCGGAGCTGGATCTCCTCGCCAACCGCGGTCTCGTACTCAGCCATCGTCTCGACCAACTCGCGAGCGACTTCGTTGCGGCGCTCTCGAGCGTCGGCGATGTCCTGCTCGGTGATACCGCCTTGAGCGAGCGCCGGCACGGCGATCGCTACGGCGATCAGAAAGAGGGCGCCCAGGACAATCGATGTGCGAATCAAGAGATCATTTCACCAGCTCGACGATCGTTCTCTCGTCCGCTCCGCCCGTTGCGAACCTTACAAGCCCATCTCCGGAAACCTTGACCAACTGCACGATCACCTGGTGCACCGCGGCGGGGCGAACCGCCGGAGGCACCGAGCCGTACACCGCATCGACGAGATCGCCCACGGTGCCGGCTCCAGCCTCGATCGCCTCGATCAGCTGGCGTTCGCGCATCATGCGATGCTCGATGTAGTCGTCGATGACGGCGCCGGCGTCGTCGATAGCCGGGCCATGACCGGGGTCGATTCGCGAAACATGCAAGTCTCTCACCTTGTAGAGCGAGTCCATGTACGCAGCGGCATCGTCGATGACGACCGTGGAACCACCCATGATGTGGTCGCCGGTCAACAGGCGGTCGCCGATACGAAAACAGAGATGGTCCTCGGTATGGCCGGGCGTGTGGACGGCAACGACGTCGAGCGAGCCGACCTGCATCACATCGCCATCGCGCAGCCGGCGATCGGGCACGAACTCGGGTCCCGGCCCAAAGCCAAGGACCGGGACATCGAGCTCCGTCGCGAGGGGGTTCGCCAGTGGCGCGTGGTCGGGGTGGGTGTGGGTCGCGACCACCCCGACCGGAGTCACATCGCGCAGCGAGGCAACGATCGCCGCCAGGTGCTCGGGGATCACCGGCCCTGGGTCGATCACCAGCGCCTCGCCACGGGATGAGATGATGTAGCTGTTTGTCCCGGCTCCCGTGTACGGACCGGGGTTCGGGGCCAGCAGAACGGCGATCACTGCCGCCCCCTTCGAGCAGGAGGTCGCATCTCGGCAGGAACGTCCCCTCCCGCAGCCGCCACCTCACCGATGCGATCGAGGAGCCCCGGATCCTTCTCACCTTCTGCGGCGGCATCGAAGCCATCCTCCCCTGGAAGCAGGACCTTCACCGCGCCGCCGTCGACGACGAGCCGTGGCTGGATCCGCGGGACATCTCCCAAAGACCGCAGCTCCTCCATTACCTCACTCGTCGTGGCAAAGCTCGCAATCAGCTCGAGCGTCCTCATCGTGGGGAAGGCGACGAGCCACGATCCCTGGACGGCTCTTCGCAGCGCCTCACTGGGCGTGATCCACTCCGCTTCAACGAGCTCGTCCCCGTCAACATGCGGCTCGGCATCAGCCGCCACAGCAAAGAAGCGGGTGTCGAAGCGGCGCGGGCTCGGCAGGGGCGTGACCCAGTTGGCAAACCAGACGAGGCTGCCGATGTCGAGCACCCACTCCCGATCGGCGGCGATGGAGTACACGTCGGTGACCGGGGGGCCGCTGAAGATCCCCGACGTCGTCACCCAGATGCCCAGCTCCTCGGCCGCCTCGCGGAGGGCTGCTGCAGCCCAAGCAAGGGCGTCTCCAGCAAGGCCTCCCTCGATGGGCGCCCTCGCATCCTGCGCGTCGACCGCACCTCCCGGGAACACCCAGGCGCTCGCCATGAAACGGGCTCGGTGCGTCCGCAGTGCCATGAGCACCTCGATCCCAATCTCCCGGTCGCGGATCAGGACCACGGTTGCAGCCGGTCGTGGCGCCTCGCTCACCCGACGATCGTCCAACGATCTCGATACCGGCCGACCAGACGCCCGTAGAGCCATTGGCGAACCGGAGGGATCAACAGCGAGAAACCGATGAAGTCCGTGAGGAAACCGGGAGTCAGCAGCAAGGCACCGGCGACCAGGATCATCGCCCCGAACGCTGCCGTCTTTCCCGGAAACGCACCCTGGGCGAGTTCGGTCTGGAACTGCACCCACGTGGCCCGACCCTGGGCGGCAACGAGCGTCGATCCGATAACAGCCGTGATCACCACGATGAGCAGAGTCGCCGCCAGCCCGATCTCCCTGCCGACGACTATGAACAGCATGATCTCCACGAGTGGGACCATCACAAACGCGACGAAGAGCACCAGTCTCAAGCGCACGACGACCGAGGATACCGAAAGTCCTAGATTCCTTGACCATGGAACCCAGAGACCTGCCTCGGGTCGACGATCTTGCCGAGCGGATCGCAACGACGCACGACCTTCCACGCTTGCTGGCGATCGGTCTCGCCCGTGACGCGATCGCCTCCGCCAGGGAGATGGTCATCGCGGGAAGGGAGGCCGATCCCGCCGCGATCGCCGATGCCGCAGCGATCCGCATGTCTGGTCTGCGTCCGCGACGTCTCATCAACGCGACGGGCGTGCTCCTTCACACGAACATGGGGAGGGCGGTGCTTGCCCACGAAGCCGTCGCGGCAGCAGCCGAGCAGGCATCCGGATATGGCAACGTCGAGTTCGACCCCGGTACCGGCAGCCGCACCAGGCGCGGCGCTCACGTTCGCAACCTGCTCTGCGCCCTCACTGGTGCCGAGGATGCACTCGTGGTCAACAACAACGCCGGCGCCCTCGTCCTCGCCCTCGGCGCGCTGGCGGGTGGAGGAGGTCGGGTGGCGGTCTCGAGGGGGGAGCTCATCGAGATCGGGGGCTCCTTCCGGCTCCCCGAAGTGATCGAGGCCGGAGGAGTGCGGCTCGTGGAGATCGGCACGACCAACCGCACGAGAGTCTCAGACTACGAGCGTGCCGTTGGGCACGTCGACGTGCTCCTCAAGGTCCACCCATCGAACTACCGCGTCGCGGGATTCACCGAGGAAGCGTCGTGGGAGGACGTCGGCAACCTCTCCGCGGGAATCGGCAAACCGCTCGTGGCGGACGTCGGGAGTGGTCTGCTCGATGAAGCCACCCCATGGCTCGACCACCCACCGCCGTGGTTGTCCGGTGAGCCCGGTGTCCGCCAGACCCTGGCGGCCGGGGCAGCAGTCGTGCTGTTCAGCGGGGACAAGCTCCTCGGCGGCCCGCAGGCAGGCATCGCGGTGGGGTCGGCACCGGCAATCGCGAGAATGGCCGCCCACCCATTCGCACGGGCCATGCGCTGTGACGGACCGACGCTGGCCGCTCTCGCGGTGACGCTCGAGCTGTACGCGGGAGGACGTGCCATGGAGGTGCCGTTCTGGAGGATGGCAACGATCCCGATTGATGAGCTCCGCGCCAGGTGTGAGAGCGTGGTCGCCCATTCCGGAGTCGGCTCGGTGGTGGACGGCACATCGGTCGTCGGGGGCGGGTCTGTTCCCGGCTCGGTCATCGAGACACCGGTCATCGAACTCGACGAATCGTCGCATGCAACGCTGCTCGCGGCCGATCCGCCCATCGTCGGAACGCAACGAGAGGGCGCTGCCCGGGTCAACCTCCGCACGGTGGATCCCGGAGACGACGAGCACATCGCCACGACCCTGGCCCGCTGAAGTGGCCATCGTCGGCACTGCGGGCCACGTCGATCATGGCAAGTCGACGCTCGTCGAAGCGCTCACCGGCCGCGATCCGGATCGGTGGCCTGAGGAGAAGGAGCGCGGGCTCACGATCGATCTCGGCTTCGCCTGGGCCGACCTCGGCGGCGACGTCGAGGTCGCGTTCGTCGACGTGCCCGGTCACGAACGGTTCATCAAGAACATGCTTGCCGGTGTCGGCGGCATCGACGTCGCCCTTCTCGTCGTGGCCGCGGACGAGGGCTGGATGCCCCAGACCGAAGAGCACGCTTCCGTACTCGACCTCCTCGATGTGCGCCGAGGCGTCATCGCGCTCACCCGCATCGACCTCGTCGATTCCGATGGAGTGGAGTTGGCACATCTCGAGGTCGACGAGCAGATCACCGGAACCGCACTCGAAGGATGGCCGATCGTCCCCGTCTCTGCGGTCACCGGGATAGGACTCGATTCGCTTCGCGCCGCCGTCACGGATCAGCTGACTCTGGCGGGGTCCACAGTGGACCGGGGATCGCCCCGACTCTGGGTCGATCGCAGCTTCGTGATCTCAGGAGCCGGTGTCGTCGTCACCGGTACGCTCACCGGAGGGAGCATCCATAGAGACGACCGCCTCGTGCTGTATCCCAAGGGATCGTCCGTGCGCGTGCGCGGACTGCAGTCGCACGAGCGGCCGGTGGATCACATCGCCCCTGGATCACGAGCCGCTATGAACCTCGCGGGGATCGACCGCGACGAGGTCGCTCGCGGCGCGCTGCTGGCACCGGACGGCTCGATCGCCCTCACTCGCCGCGCCCTCGTCATGCTGAGGCCGGTGCGAAACCTCGACGGACCGCTCACGGATCGGGGTGCCTATCACCTGCACATCGGCACCGCCGCCATCCCGGTGCGGGCTCGGTTCATCGAAGAGGAGCTTGCGCTACTCACCGCGACCACCGACATCCCGGCCGCCGCGGGTGACCGCTTCATCCTCAGAGAGACTGGAAGGCGCGCCGTAGTTGCCGGCGGCCGGGTCATCGATCCGCACCCCGTCCGCAGGCCCTCGGCTGAAGAGGCGGCGGCCATTGCCACGGCCCTCGATGCCGGTCCGGACGCGACTGCCCAGGCTCTCCTTGACGTGCACGGCATGCTCAGTATCGACACGGTGTCCGCGGCAACGGGGGGCGGCACGGCACAGGGCCTCTCCGATGACAAGGCAATCCTCTCGAAAGCCTCAGCTGCACAGCTCACCGCTTCGGCGCTGGATGCCGTTGCCGCCTACCACGATGCGAACCCACTCCACCAGGGGATCCCGAAGAGCTCATTGGCATCCGCGATGCGAATCGAACCGACGCTCCTCGACGTGATCGTCGCCGCAAGCAGCGGTCTCGTCGACCAGGGCTCGACCATCCGCACGGTCGGGTTCGAACCGACGACGGGCACCGAAGACTGGTCGGAGGCGCACGCGTCCCTCGTCGCATCGCTCGCCGTTCCCCGCGCCTCTCAGCTCGGTATCTCCCAGGACCTGCTGTACGCACTCATCCGGGACGGTGCGCTGGTCCGTATCGCTGACGACCTCGTCTATCTGCCAGAGCAGGTCGAGGAGATCCGCCGGCGCCTCACCGGCCTCGAGCAACCGTTCACGGTGAGCACCTTTCGCGATGAGCTAGGACTGTCGCGACGCCAGGCAGTGCCACTGCTGGAATGGACTGATCGACAGGGCTGGACTCACCGCGACGGCGATGTGCGGACGGTCAGACAGCCGCCATTCGATTGACCTGCTGACGACGTTCCACCTCGGTGAGCCCTCCCCAGATTCCGTACGGCTCGCGGATGGTCATCGCATACTCGAGGCAGTCGATCGCCACGGGGCACACCTTGCAGATCGACTTGGCCCGTATCTCCCGTCGCTCTCGCTCGTCCTTGCGCTCTGTGGAATTCGGCGGAAAGAACAGGTGGGAATGGTTCCCTCGACAGAGAGCGACGGGCTGCCACGAACGGTCGAGAGCGATCACAGGGGTCTCCTTCAGCGGGTTCGGTATTACACCTTCGGCCGCAGGAACCTAGCGGAACACCCACCCCCGACACCAGGAAGTAACTGGCAAATTCGCTTGCTAGTCGCGAACACCCTCATCTTCGGCACTGAGCGGCTCGATGTCGAGCACAACGCCGTCGATCGCAATCACGCGTACACCAACACCCGCTTTGATGCCGGCCTCGCGGTGTGAGCGCCCCCGCCATCGCGCTCCATCCACGTCGACAACGCCCTCGGGATCGAAGTCGGTCTCGGCAATCCCGGTACGGCCGATGAGGTCACCTCTTCCTATGGTCGTGGTCGAGAATCGGGACCTGGCAATCGTGCTCAAGGCGAAGGTGTAGAACAGAATCGCACCGATGACCACAGCCACAACGATCCACCACACCGGGGCGAACTGGGGACGCGCCGTCGTGAAGGTGAGGCCTCCGCCGAGCAGGAACAGCGCGCCGAGCGCGGTTCGCCACCCGACACGGGCCCGCTGGAAATCCCACGTGAACAGCCACAACCCCACAACCGATGACCCGACCGCCAGCCAGTTCATGGGGAGCGTGGCCATGCCGTATCCGGAGAGGAACAGCGCCACCACGGCGATCGCGGCAGTGATGCCGACGCCTGCCGCGTAGAACTCGAAGGTAGCCGCAGCTATGCCTGCCACGAGAAAGAAGAAGGCCGTCTCCGGCTCGGCTGCCAACCGGAGGAAGCGGTCGAACAGACCCGGCTTCTTGAACTCCACCAATCGGGAGAGGACCACGATCTCCGAGCCATCCTCGGCGGTCGTCCTCGTCGCCGTGGAGAGTGCGTGGATGCTGCCATCGGGACGCGTGATCGTGGTCCCGTCGAGATCGACGATCAACTGGCCGACCGTGGGTACGACGACATCGATATAGCCGGGGATCGGCTCAGTGACGACGGCCACATCCTTGGAGAGGGCCTCGGTGGCTTCGTCGGCGGGGTGGTCGGCTCGGAGGGGCGCAGTTTCGGCGCTCCCCTGAACAGTCGGAGTGAGATACCCGAACCTTACGGTGGGCGCCGCGGCGCCGACGTCCGCCAGGTTTGCGAGGCTCGCCATGCCTCCGCCGGCAAAGGCCGGGGCGGCGCCCACCCAGACCACGACGGGAGCGCGGGCCTCGGCAACGGCGCGATACATCCGGCTGGGGTCACCGGACGAGATCCCGGGTGAGTTCACCTGCAACACGAAGACGTGAGCATCGGTAGAGGTGAGCTCATCGGCCACCCAGTCCATCAAGCGCTGATCGGCCGGCTTCTCGATCTCGAGCACGACCACCGGCGTGTGCTCGTCATGGGCTACAGCAGTCGCGACGAGCGACCACGCTCCGAGCGCGACGAGAAGGACGACGAGACCGCGCCTCAGCATCTTCCGGGTCTTCTCCACATTCCTTGGCACACTCCTTGGATGCTATTGGCATCGTGGGAGCGAAGTACAAGCTGCGGTACAGCCGTTACCCTCGCAGCCCATGACGCGGATACTCGTCGTCACCGACGCCGACTGGGTGCGGAACGACGTACACGCCGCCCTCTCGGTGGGCGACAACGAACTCATCGACCAGACCGATCCGGCTGCCACCGCGGCCATGGCATTTGCCCGAGACGTCGACGTCGTCATCGTCGACCTCCAGGTTGGTGCGATGGGAGGGATGGCGGTGACACGCGCCATGAAGGATGCCGGCATCGACAGTCATGCCATCCCGGTCGTGATGCTCCTCGACCGCGGAGCGGACACCTTTCTCGCCGGGCGGGCCGGCGCCGATGGATGGGTGGTGAAGCCCTTCACGGCGCGTCAACTTCGCGACGCAATGACCGGCGCCATCGGCAGCGCGGCATGACGAGAACGAGCGCGGCGGACGACGCCCCCCCTCGAAGTACTCCCGTCTCCTGCGAAGGAGACCGATGAGCACCCTGACCTTCGTCTACCTGGCGATCCTCACCGTCTGTACGGTGAGTTCCGGTTTCTTCTCCGGATCCGAGACGGCCTTCATCGGCGTGTCGCGTGAACGTGTCCACCGTATGGCGGACACCGGCAAGCGCGGCGATAGCGTGAGACGCCTCCTGGCCGAGCCTGAGCGACTGCTGTCGACCCTGCTCATCGCCAACAACCTCGTGAACGTCCTGGCTGCTGCGGTGGCGACCGTCTTGTTCATCTCACTCGTCGGCGCGGACTGGGGCCCGTGGCTGGCCACCGCCGTGGTCACCGCCGTGATCCTCGTCTTCGGTGAGATCACACCGAAGACCGTCGCCGCCCGTCATCCGGAACGCTTCGCGCTCGCGGTGGCGCCGACGATCTGGCGACTGTCGATCGTGCTGTCACCGGTTGCCCGCTTCTTCGCCGCGATCACCCGCGGGCTGCTGCGCCTGTTCAGGGTGCCGATCGATGGACCTGCCGAGGCCGTCACCGAGGAAGACATCCGGGCTCTCGCCGAACTCGGACTCCGCGGCGGTGCGATCGACGAGGTCGAAAGGGAGATCATCGACGCTCTCTTCGACCTGACCGACCGCCCGGTGCGGGACGTGATGACTCCGCGCCCAGACATCGTGACACTCACCGAGCCGGTGACGATGGACGTTGTGCGCAACCTGGTCGCTACGACCGGCCACTCACGGTACCCGGTCACCTCCGGTGATCTCGACGACCTGCGTGGGATCCTCTATGTGAAGGATCTCCTCCCGCTCCGGAAGGACCCGGGACCGGACGCCATCGCTGCGATGCTGCGCACGCCGAGCTATTTCCCGGAGTCGGCCACCATTCTCGACACGTTGCAGGAGATGCGCTCCAAGCGACTCGCCCTCGGCGTCATCGTCGACGAGCACGGAGGACTCGAAGGCCTGGTGACGGCCAAGGACCTGCTCTCCGAACTCGTCGGCGAGTTGCAGGACGAGTACGACCCCGGAACGCCGAGCGTGGTCCCGATCGGAGACGAGCAGTGGATAGCCGACGGCCGTCTACCGCTCGAGGACCTCGAGGCCGCGCTCGGAGTCGACCTGCCGGACGGACCGTTCTCCACGACCGCCGGGTTGTTCATGGCAATGTCGGGGAGTGTCCCGGAACAAGGCGATACGGTCGAGTGCGACGGGCTCATCCTCACCGTGCTGCAGATGGACCGCAACCGTGTCGACCGCATCCGCATCGACCGCAGCATCGGAAACCCCTGATCGCCAGGGCCGCCACCCGATCCAGCGCGATACACTCCCGGCATCGGGACGTAGCGCAGCTTGGTAGCGCGCATCGTTCGGGACGATGAGGTCGCCGGTTCAAATCCGGCCGTCCCGACCATTTGGAGGAAGCCCCAGGCACCCCCTGGGGCTTCCTCTCCGCGTGGGGGCTCCCTTCTCCCCCGTTTTGGCGTAACTGGACACGAATATTCGTGTCCAGTTACGCCAAAACGGGGGAAACGGGGGAAGTGGAGCACGGGGGAAGGGGTCAGGGCAGGAGGAGCTCGGCGAGTTGGACGGCGTTGAGGGCGGCGCCCTTTCGCAGGTTGTCGCCGACCACCCACAGGCTGATCCCACCCGGCCGACCGATCGTTTCCCGCACCCGACCGATCAACACGTCGTCGATCCCCGCCGAGTCGAGGGGCGTCGGCACCTTGTCGTCATCCCAGAGCTGGGTACCCGGAGCCGTTGCGAGGACGCCGCGCGCTTCGTCGAGGCCGACGGCGGTGTTGAACCACATCGAGACGGCGATGCCGTGACCGACCAGCGTCGGAACACGCACACAGGTCGGCTCGATGCCAATGGCCTGAGCGTCGAGGATCTTGCGCGTCTCGTTGACGAGCTTCCATTCCTCATCTGTGTATCCGCCGTCCGTGAGGGTTCCGGCAAGGGGAAGCACGTTGTAGCCGATCGGGCGGGCGTATAGGTCGTTGCCCGGATCGACCCACCCCCCGGCCACCAGGGCATCCGGATCGCGACCGAGCTCGTCCACCTCCGACCGCAGCACGCGAATCCCTTCCTGGCCCGAACCCGAGGTCGACTGATACGACGTTGCGACCATGGCGGCGATGCCAAACGCGCGATGAAGGGGACCCGCCGCCATCATCAACGCCATCGTCGTGCAATTGGGATTGGCGACGACTCCGCAGTGCTGCTCGATCGCGGCGTCGTTGACCTGCGCCACAACGAGGGGGACATCGTCTTCCATCCGGAACGCCGATGAGTTGTCGATGACCACGACGCCGGTCTCGGCGAATCGAGGGACATGGGAGCGCGACCGCGAAGCACCGGCGGAGAACAGTGCAATATCGAGGCCGGCCGGGTCGGCTTCGTCGAGGCTCTCGACGGTCACCGATCCCCACCCGGTGTCGACGACCGCCCCGGCAGAGCGCGCGGATGCCATCAGGCGCAACGACCGAACGGGGAAGTCGCGCTCCTCGAGGATCTGGATCATGGTCCTGCCGACGGCTCCCGTGGCTCCCACGACAGCAACGTCGGGCTCGCGATATCGCCTCATGGTGCACCTTCGATCGCGGGCGCCATCTCGGTCTCGAATCCGTCATGCAGGCTGTTGACCGCCTCGTGGAGATCCGATCCGGCGACAACGCAGCTGATCCTGACCGGAGATGTAGAGATCATCTCGATGTTGATTCGGTGCTCGGAGAGAATGCGAAACATCCTCGCCGCGATGCCCGACTCAGATTTCATCCCGGCTCCGACGATCGACACCTTGGCGATGTCCTCATCGACATCGACGCCGCCGGCACCCACGTCGGTGGATACAGAGATCGCAACGTCACGGGCGGTTTCGATGCTCGATGCCGGCACCGTGAAGCTGATGTCCGTGATCCCGTCACGCGACACGTTCTGAACGATCATGTCGACGTTGATGCCCGCGGCCGCCAGCGGCTCGAAGAGCGCCGCAGCCACACCGGGTTTGTCCGGAACACCGTGAACGGTCACCTTGGCCTCGGATGAATCGTGGGCAATGCCGCGGATGATGGCTTCTTCCAACGTGGCCTCCTTGACCCAGGTTCCCATATCGCCGGTGAAAGAGGAACGCACGTGGATCGGGATTCCGTAGCGGCGCCCGAACTCCACGCTCCTCGCCATCAGCACGCCGGCACCGGCCACGGACATCTCGAGCATCTCCTCGTAGGAGATCTCGTCGATCTTGCGGGCCCCGGCAACGATCCGCGGATCGGCCGTGTAGACCCCTTCGACATCGGTGTAGATCTCGCAGACATCGGCGTCCAGCGCAGCGGCCAGCGCCACTGCGGTGGCATCGGAACCACCACGTCCGAGCGTCGTCACGTCTTTGGAGTCGGGACTGACACCCTGGAAGCCGGCAACGATGACCACCTTGCCTTCCGTCAAACCAGTACGCACCCGGTCGCCGCGGATGTCGACGATCTCGGCCTGGCCATGCTCCGCCGTCGTCAAGATCCCCGCCTGTGACCCTGTGAGGCTCATCGCCGGGACGCCGAGATCCTCGATGGCCATAGCGCAGAGGGCCCCCGAGATTCGCTCCCCCGCCGTCAGCAACATGTCCATCTCACGGGGATGTTCTCGGTCGGCGACCCGTCCGGCAAGGTCGATCAGGTCATCCGTCGTCTTCCCCATCGCCGAAACCACCACAACCACGTCGTTGCCGGCGCGGTAGGTGTCCGCGACACGTCTGGCGACGTTGCGAATGAGTTCGGCATCACCGACCGACGTGCCGCCGTATTTCTGCACGATGAGCGACATGCACGCTCGAGAGTATCGGGCTTGGAGGCTCAGCGGATAGGGCAAGATCCCGACCGAACCGAGAAGCGATCCGCTGAGCCGTGGCCAGAGCGGCCCGCCGCGAAGCGGCATGAGCGGGAAATGGCACCACCGCTGGGTCAACGCAGGCCTACCTATCCGCGAGGCCTCTCAGAGGCTCAGCGGATAGGGCAAGATCCCTACCGAACCGAGAAGCGATCCGCTGAGCCGTGGCCAGAGCGGCCCGCCGCGAAGCGGCATGAGCGTGAAATGGCACCACCGCTGGGTCAACGCAGGCCTACCTATTCGCGAGGCCTCTATGCGTCCGGGGCATCGGGTTTCGTGTTCATCCCCGTAGCCTGCAGATCATGCAGTATCGATTCGCCCTTCTCGTCTCGCTCGTCCTCGTCCTGGCTGCATGCTCCGACGCCGGCGCAGAGACCCCCGACATCACGACCCTTCCCACCACGACATCCGCCGCCACCACGCCACCAACGACGACGCCGACGACCACTCGTCCCGCCGATCTCGTCCCGACGTCGTACCCAGAGTTCCGCGCCCAAGCGACCGCGTGTGACGCCGAGCAGCCACCCCCGGTGGAGGAGATGATGTTCACGGCTCCAACCGACATGGGTGTGGACAAGCCTGTCACCGTCATCATCGAGACCTCATGCGGACCGGTCACGGTCGAGCTCGACCCTGCGGCGGCCCCTCAGACGGTCAACTCGTTCGTCTTCCTCGCCGAGCAGGGCTTCTTCGACGGCAGCGCCTCACACCGCATCATCCCCGGCTTCGTCATCCAGGCAGGCGATCCGACGGCAACCGGCCGAGGCGGACCCGGCTACACGCTGCCGGACGAGCTTCCCGCTGCCGATTTCACGTACGCACGTGGCACACTCGCCATGGCGAACGCCGGACCAGGTACGACGGGAAGCCAGTTCTTCATCGTGGTCGCCGACGTGAGCCTGCCGCCGCAGTTCTCTGTGTTCGGGCGCGTCGTCGACGGCTTCGACGTTCTCGGTGCCATAGAGAGAATCGACCTCGGTACGGCTCCCGGCAGCCGGGACCCAGCCCCATCCACGCCACTCGAATCGCTCTATATCGAACGTGTCGAGGTCAGCCGGTAGCCTTTGATCATGGCCACATCGAAACGAGATCGACAGCGGGTCAACCGGGCCGAGAAGCAGGCAGCCGAGCAGAAGAAGCAACGCCGCCGCGACGCTTTCAACATCATCAAGCGGTGGACCCTCATCGGGCTTGGCATCGCTGCGGTGATGCTCGTCGCCAGCTTCTTCCTCAACTGACTTGGCCGTCGACCTCCACACGCACTCATCGGAATCCGACGGAACCGACAGGCCTTCCACTCTCATCGCCAAGGCCGACTCTCTCGGGTTGGTGGCCGTCGCGCTCACCGATCACGACACACTGGCGGGCATCGCAGAGGCCCAGAGGGCCGCGGATGCGAGCAGCATCGATCTCGTTCCCGGGACCGAGCTGTCTGTGACCTGGCCCACGGGAAAGATGCACCTCCTGGTCCTGTTCCTCGAACCAGGCAGCGGACCGCTCCAGGACCGTCTCGCCGGCCTGCGAGACGGCCGCACGGTGCGCAACGAGAAGATCATTGGGCGTCTCCGATCGCTCGGCTACCCCCTGACCATGGACGATGTGCTCGAACACGCCGGAGGTGAGGCGGTTGGGCGCCCCCACATCGCCGATGCTCTCATCGAACGCGGCCACTTCGCCAATCGGGCCGAGGCGTTCGAAACGCTCCTCGGAGACGGTAGGCCGGCCTACGTGGAGCGCCGGCGATTGACGGCCCACGAGGCGATCCGGCTGGCACGGGAAAGTGAGGCGCTCACCTCGATCGCACACCCGTACACAGTCGGCGTTTCCCGCGACGACTACGGGCGGGCCTTCGCCGAACTCGCCGCGGAGGGTCTCACCGCGATCGAATCTCACCACACCGAACACGCTCCGGAGTTGCGAGACCACCTTGCCGTCATCGCCGCAGACCTCGGCCTTCTCACGACCGGCGGATCCGACTACCACGGCGCCGGCAAGGAAGGGGTGGAGCTGGGGCGGGGACGCGGCGATCTCGACGTTCCGAACGAGTTCTTTTTCCGATTGCAGGCCGCCCGCGCCGGACTGGGGGACCCCGACTAACCGGTCAATCGGGACCTTGCCCCGACCGATACCCATAGCGGTACCGGAGAAGGACTCGATGACAGAAACGCGCCCAGAGCGATATCGGGCGCCGATCGAATACGGCGTTCTGCAACTGCCATGGAACGTTGCGCGCGGCATAGCCGGCTTGTTGCTGGCGCTCGCAAACCTCTACGGGTTGGTCGGCCTCGGTATCACCGGACAGTGGATCGGTGTCCTGACCGGTGCGATCGTCGTCGCCGACGCCGCCTACCGCCTCCGCAACGGCGACTCTGCGCTGATGCCGCTCATCGTCGACACCACCGCCATCGGAATCGCCCTCACCATGGCGGGCCCGGCGCCCGCCACGATGACCGCCGGCATCGCGTACGTGCTGATCGCCAGCATGCTGCTGCTGGCTCTCCCGGTGGCCGCCGCCGCAATCGCGTACGCCTTCGGCTGGATTGCCATCTCAATGGTCGTGACTGCAACCCTGGACGACAAGGCCTTCTTCGGCACTTCCTCGAACGTCGACACATCGATCACCTTCGACATGATCACGGCCATGGCGATCGTCGGGATCATCGCCGTCCTGCTCGTCGGCGCCGTCAGGGCGCTGCTCGATGCCCAGGATCGGAACCGGAGAGCCCTCGAGGTCGAACGGCGTGCGGTGGAGGTGAAGAACGAGTTCGTCTCGATGGTGAGTCACGAGTTGCGTACTCCGCTGACGGGAATCGCTGGCTTCACCGACACCCTCCGCGAATCGTGGCAGCATCTTCCGCCGGATGAGGTCGATGAATTCCTCACCATCATGCGGGACGAGACCGAGCATCTGTCCGATCTGGTGGAGGACATCCTCGTCATCCCGCGCCTCGACGCCGGCTATCTCCGCCTGGCCCCCGAGTCGCTCGATGTCGTCGCCGCAACAACCAACGTCGCGGAACTCATCCTCCGCGGCCGCCGCGACTTCGAAGTCTCGTTCTCGGGCCCGGTGATGGTCAGTGCCGACCCGGTGAGACTCAAACAGATCCTGCGCAACCTCCTCGGCAACGCCCTCAAGTACGGTGGAGACCAGGTCCTGTTCGAGGGTCGTCACTACGGATCGGGCGAGTACCTGGTCGTGATCAGCGACAACGGCCTCGGCGTCGCGGACGAGGATCGAGAACGAATCTTCGAGCACTTCGAGCAGCTCTCCAAGGGTGACGCCCGACTCGAACAGGGCGTGGGACTGGGACTACCCATCGCCCGCAAGCTGGCACGCGCCATGGGCGGTGAGCTCTGGTACGAGCCTCGCTTCCCGGTCGGGTCTCATTTCTGCTTCACCCTGCCACTCGCCAACGCCAACAGGTCGGCAACCGACGACAAATCGCCCCTCGCCGAGTCGCTCGGCTGAGTCGTCCAACATCGGCCCCTCCAACATCGGCGGGGCCAACATCGGCGGAGACGGCCGTACTCTCGGTCTTCATGCTCCCCTACAACCTCGACCACGTCGCTATTGCCGTGGAAGATCTCGATGCTGCACTCGCGGAGTTCCGCGACCAATACGGTGTCGAGCCGCTGCGACGAGAAATCATCGAAGACCAGGGCGTCGAGGAGGCAATGCTCGCTGTCGGCGGATCTCAGATCCAGCTGCTACAGCCGCTCACGCCCGACACACCGGTCGGTAGATACCTCGAACGCCGCGGTGAGGGGCTGCACCACATTGCTCTTGCCGTTGCCGACATCGATGCCGCGCTCGACCACCTCCGCGCCGAGGGTGCCCGGCTCGTGGATGAGTCGCCGCGGATCGGCGGAGGTGGGCATCGGATCGCATTCGTCCACCCATCCGCGTTTGCCGGTACGCTCGTAGAACTCGTGGAGGTGAACGAGTGAGCGACGACATCGACATCAAGGGTGGGGCCGGGCCGGCGGAAACGGCAGCAATCCTCGCCATCATCGCCCAACTCGTCGACGAGGCGCGCATTGCCGCGAGCCGCCCGGTGCTGGCACCGCACCAAACCGCGTGGGTGCAGACGGGACGGTTACGGGACAACCGCAATCCGGTGACCACCCGTGCCTACGACGCCCGACCATGGATCACTTCGGCCGTGCTCGATGACGGTGGTTGACATAGCTGTGGAATCCGTGACGTTCGAGTTCACCGTCACACCCGAGCACGGCAAGGTGTCCGCGATACTCGACCGCACCGAAACGGCGCAGTCACTCCTGGTCCTCGGTCACGGCTCCGGGTCCAACATGCACGTTCCCCTGATCTCCGGTCTCAGCGCTGCGTTGGTGAACGCAGACGTGGCCACGTTCCGGTACGAGTACCCCTATTCCAACCGTGAGGACTTCGTTCCTTACTCCGGCATCGAGATGGACGATCCCGAGGTGCTGCTCGCCACCGTGCGATCAGCCATCGCCACGGCGGTGGCCATGGCACCCGATTTGCCCCTGTTTGCCGGTGGACATTCCGTGAGCGGGCAGATGACGTCGATCGCCGATGCCGATTCTCCCCTGCCGGATGTCTGCGGCATTGTCCTCCTGGGATTCCCGCTGAAGGGGGATCTGGGACGCGCCGCGCATTTCAAGAGCGCAACGAAACCGTTGCTGTTCATCCAGGGCGCGGCAGACGCCCTGGCAGACGTCGACCAGATCGCCCAGGTCGTCAACGACATCGGTGCCGCGGCCACACTCCATATCGTGGAGTCGGCCGATCACGGCTTCACGGTGCCGGACCGAGAAGACGGAGAGGTCATCGAGGAGCTGGCCCGTACCGTTGCAGATTGGACCATCGATCACATCTGACCGCGGCGCCGGCCCGGTCTTCTCATGCCGGTACCATCCGGGCAGCGACCAGAGGTAAGCCATGGCCCCCGTCATCACGTCCATCGCACGCACTCCGATCGGCCGCTTCAACGGCACGTTCACGCCGCTGACGGCCATGGACCTGGGAGGTGTTGCCATCGGCGGCGCCGTCGAGCGCTCCGGGCTCGCCCCAGAACAGATCGACGAGGTGTTGTTCGGCCACGCCATCCAGGCCGGCCAGGGCCAGATCACCGCCCGACAGGCCGCGACCAAGGCGGGCATCCCGATGACGAAGCCGGCGACGACGATCAACAAGGTCTGTCTCTCCGGACTCACCGCCATCCAAGAGGCGGCGAATCACGTTCGGCTCGGTGAATCGATGTTCGTCGCCGCCGGCGGCATGGAGTCGATGACCAACGCCCCCTACATCATCCCCAATGCCCGCCACGGCCTCCGCTACGGAGACGGTGTACTCATCGATGCGATGACGCACGATGGTCTCTTCTGCGCCTTCGATCACTGCGTCATGGGCGAATCCTCCGACCGCAAGAACCAGCAGCTCGGTGTGAGCCGCGCCGAACAGGACGAGTGGGCGGCCGCGAGCCACGAACGTGCTGCCACCGCCACCGACGGCGGCGCTTTCTCCGACGAGATCGTCGCCGTGAGCGTGCCCCAGAGAAGGGCCGACCCGATCAGCATCACCGTCGATGAAGGCATCCGCCGAGCGACGACGATCGAAACGCTCGCCGACCTCCGCCCCGCATTTGCAGCAGACGGCTCGATCACCGCAGGAAACGCCTCCCAGATCTCGGATGGGGCCGCTGCGGTGATCGTCGCCGACCGCGCCGCGGCGGAGGCTGCCGGTCTCCCGATCCTCGCCGAGATCGTCTCGTACGGCCAGATCGCAGGGCCGGATGCCACCCTTCACGAGCGGCCCGCAGAGGCGCTACGCGTGGCTCTCAAGCGTGCCGACCTCGAACCGAGCCAGATCGACCTCTACGAGATCAACGAGGCGTTCGCAGCCGTCGCATTGTGGTCGACGAACATGCTCGACGTTCCTCATGACAAGGTCAACGTCAACGGGGGGGCTGTGGCGCTCGGCCATCCGCTCGGAGCCAGCGGAGCGCGCATCGTCGTCACCCTCGTCAACGCGCTCCGAGCGCGCGGTGGAGGTCTCGGAGGTGCCGCCCTCTGCGGGGGCGGCGGCCAGGGCGACGCAATGATCCTGCGGGTCGACTGATGGCCTCGACACCAGACCGGAACCTCGCTCTGGAGCTCGTCCGTGTCACGGAGTCTGCAGCTATCGCGGCGGCACGGTGGCAGGGAAGGGGCGACAAGATCAACGTCGACCAAGCAGCGGTGGACGCCATGCGCACGATGCTGTCGACCATCGACATGGACGGCATCGTCGTTATCGGAGAGGGCGAGAAGGATGAGGCCCCGATGCTCTACAACGGCGAGAACGTCGGGAACGGGCATGGTCCGCAGGTCGACGTTGCGGTCGATCCGGTCGACGGGACACGTCCCACAGCACGCGGTGCGCCGGGTGCCCTGGCCGTGATCGCCGTCGCCGAACGCGGGTCGATGTACGAACCGGGAAGCCTCGTCTACATGGACAAGATCGCCGTCGGTGAGGAGGCAGCCGATGCGATCGACATCGAGGCCCCGGTTGCGCACAACCTGGCTCAGGTGGCCAAGGCGAAGGGCAAGGACGTGGCAGACGTGACGGCGGTGATCCTCGACCGCCCTCGCAACGAGCCCTATATGGCGGCGGTACGGGCGGAAGGTGCCCGCATTGCGCTCATCACCGACGGCGATATCTCGGGAGCGATCTCAACCGCCCACGCCAGGAGCGGTATCGACATCCTCTTCGGCATCGGGGGGTCACCGGAGGCCGTGACCGCAGCGTGCGCCATGGCTGCTCTTCGCGGCGGCATGCAGTGCAAGCTGTGGCCCCGCAACGACGCCGAGCGGGCGTATGCCGCCGAAGCCGGGCTCGACCTCGACCAGGTGATCACGCTCGACGATCTCGTCGGGACCGACAACACGTTCTTCGCGGCGACCGGCGTCACGAGTGGGTCGCTGCTCAAGGGCGTCGAGTTCGGCGGTGACTTCGTGACGACACACTCGGTCATCATGCGCTCACAATCCGGCACCGTCCGCTTCCTCGAGGGCCGCCACCGCACCGACTGGCTCGACGAGCTCTGAAAGAATCCCGTCCAAACGGGGCGCCACAACCGACCAGGCGAAGCCCTCCACGGTCTCCGCCGCGGCGTCACCCGCAGCCCGTCGCAACCCGGCATCCATGATGAGAGCCGACAGCTGATCGACCAGGGTTCTCTCCTCATAGAGACAAGCCCCTTCGAACCCGGCCGGGATCCGCTCCGGGTATACGAGCCGGTTCGGCAGGAGCGGGGCGGCGCCGGCGGCCATGGCCTCCACAACGGCGATACCGAAGAACTCCTGATGGGCAGTCGAGAGGACGATGGCGCTGCCGGCGAGCAGCTCCCGGTACCGGTCGACCGGGGCCAATCCGAACTGGATGAGCCGGTCTCCGAGCAATCCCGGCAGCGCCTCGAATTCGGGTGGCGTCGACACGAATTGCTCACCGCAGATCGCCACCCGAAAGTCGAGATCGCGTTCACAGAGCCGGGTGAGCGCCTCGGCGAGAACGGCGGTCCCCTTGTCGTGATCCCAGCGGTGGTTCCAGATCAGAAGCGGCGGATCCAGCTTCGGTCCCGGAGCAATGCCCGAGAGGTCGACACCCGCCGGCACCACCTCACTCCGCTCCATCGCGTCGTCCACAAGGCCAAGGTGACGCTGGTCGGGAAAGTGGCCCAGGAAGGAGGGCAGCTCACCGAAGAACACTTTGCGGTGGTATCGGGAGTTGAACAACACCAGGTCCGCACTCGCCACACTCGACCAGTTGATCATCGGATAGGTCTGGTCGGACTTGTCGAGCGGGGACAGTGGATACGACAACTGGCTCTCGTGCATGTACAGCGCCACGGCTGCATCGCCGACCGAACGCCTGGCAGCGCCGAGAAACGCCGGAAGGTTGAGCATCGACGTGGCGAGTACCACATCGGGCGAACCGATTCGGTCGGCAAGTTCGCCCGCAGCAAGCGCCAGCGTCACATGACCGCCCTGCAGCCTCCATTTCCAGAACTGCGCGGGGTGAGTGATGAGATGAACGGCGTGTCGACTGTGCATCCGATAACCGTCTGCCCACGCCCGATGCGATCCTCCGTAATAGGGCTCGACGAGAAAGACGGACAGCCGGCGGCGGGGGACGGCGGGGCTCACAGCTCCTTGCGCCCGGCGAGGGCC
>Ga0255055_10000319_pt1 | contig 37652 bp, 40 predicted proteins | sample JV7_2_27_MG_FD_188633 | JGI IMG/M metagenome (GOLD analysis project Ga0255055, IMG submission 188633) | Seawater microbial communities from Jervis Inlet, British Columbia, Canada - JV7_2_27 | ecosystem: Environmental > Aquatic > Marine > Inlet | place: Canada: British Columbia | collected... | reverse complement strand
TTTACTTTCGAAGTGTGCACGCGTCCCCTTTGGCAAATGTCTGTGCGGTCGAGCGGCATTAAAAGGCAAGATTCAATTTGCAAATTGTATCGATGATCGTCACGAAACCGAATATGAGGGTATGGCTGTATGTTATGGCCTGATTACCTGGGCTACAAGACTCGAAAATGGGGAAGAAAGCACCTCTTGACGTATCCATAAGATTCCACTATTCTGTATCCAATCGTATCCAAAAGGGGAACTTGAGACGGACTTAAGGTTTCTCTAAAGCCAGTATTACCAACAATTTACAAAAGACATAGTGCCGAAGCAGTATCGATTCTGTCCCTCGGCACCATAAAGTTAAGGCCTTCACAAGGATTCTTGTGAGGGCTTTTTTTTGGATAAACATAGGTGTAAACTCGAAATTTTTCATTGGTTTGACCCTCAAAACATGTAGTGTAATGAACATTACATAAAGTGGCTGGGTAGGTTGTCTGACACCTCCTCGGCTATCTTATTATTTTCAAACGGTTACTCCGGCAATATTACACCGAATGAAAAGGGGAAAAGTGTGGTCAGAAATAAATTTCGATAAAATGAAAAAAAATGTTGTGTTTTATTATACAACGTTGTATATTTTATAACAACACTAAAGGAGGCTATAAAAATAAGGGAAATTAACAAAGGGAGGCTATCATGTATTCAACTTTTGGGGAGTTTTTTTCCGCAAAGCGAAAGGAACTCGACAAAACTCTCAGAGAATTTTGCCGTGAGAATGGTTTTGATGCGGGCAATCTGAGTAAGATTGAAAGGGGACTCCAAACACCGCCGCAAGGCAGGGAAAAAAGGTTGCAATATGCATCAGCACTTGGCATCAGGGAGGGATCAGACGATTGGTTGGAGTTTTGTGATTTAGCTACCATTAGCGCAGGTAAAATTCCTGCTGACATTGTTTCCGATAAGGAGTTGATGGCAGAAGTACCAATTCTCTTTCGGTCTATAAAAAAGGCGGGGCTTGAGAGTGAAAGAATTCAGAAGCTGCTGGAAGCACTCAAAAAGGAATTAAGATGACATTCAAGGCACCGTACCTGACTTATGAGCGTGTTGGTGAATATGTAAATGTTTTTTTGGGAAAGTACCATCCGTCATTAAAGCTGCCTGTACCCATCGAATGGATAATTGAATTTCCTTTGAATTTACGTATTCACCCTGTCCCAAATTTGTACAGGATATTTTCACAAAGTGGTTTTCTAAGTCGTTCGCGAAAGGTGATTTATATTGATGAATATCAGTATGATAATTTTTTAGAAAAATATAGATTTACCCTTGCACATGAACTGGGTCACTTAGTTATACACAAGTCCCTGTATGAAGGGCTTTCTTTTGACTCTGAACAGGAATATTTGGAATGGCTGCAAGCCAGACCGCAGAATGAACTATATTGGTTTGAGACCCACGCCGACTGGTTTGCCGGTCAATTATTAGTTCCTACGGCGCAGCTTCAGGAACAGTGCCTCAGTTTGTTGGAGTCAAACCGTGGACGATTTTCAGGCAGCAAATACCTTTCATCTGAATTCTGGTCTTATGCTTCGAACGAACTGGCCGAACCTTTCGAAGTGGCTCCGATAGTTGTCGAGATTCGAATTCAAAAGGAAAACTTTCCAGAAAAATTTAAAGATTACTACCGAGTAAATTAGCGCAAAGTCGCCTTCCATTTCTGATGTGGGCTCAATCCATTTCTTGATAAATAAAATCCTCATATGTACTTAGAAATTATATCACTCCGCCAATCGTTTCAGGGGAAAATACCATCCATATGAAAATTATTGTTAAAATGAAATTTGGTGCCCACCTTTACGGAACAGCAACATCAGACTCGGATGTTGATTACAAGGGCATCTTTATGCCAACAAAAGACGAGGTGTTATTAGGTCGTATCCCGAAAAGTCACAGTCATTCAACCGGAAAGGATGAATCTAAGAATACGAAAAGTGACATAGACGTTGAGATATACTCATTACATTATTTCATAAAGCTTGCCTGCGATGGACAGACAGTTGCAATGGATATGCTCCATGCACCAAAAGACATGATTTTGCAATCATCTAATATCTGGAAAGCAATAATAAAAAATAGACATAAATTTTATACCAAAAACCTTAAGTCATTTATAGATTACGCTCGTCGCCAAGCGAGCAAATATGGAATAAAAGGTTCAAGAATAAATGCTGCATTGCAAATACTAGAATTATTAAAAAAAGAAGATCCTTCAAAAAAAATGAGGGAAATTTGGGATGAATTGCCCAGAATTGAGCACTGTTATGATATTGCTCCAGATCCCAACGGCATGAGACAGTATCAGGTTTGCGGTAAATCATTTCAAGAATCAGCAACAATAGGATATGTCATTCCGATTCTTGAAAAGTTTTACAATGATTATGGTCGGCGTGCGAGATTGGCGGCTGAAAACAAAAACATAGACTGGAAGGCTATATCTCATGCACTTCGAGCAGCCTATCAAACCAAGGAAATTTTAACTGAAAACAACCTTATCTTTCCATTAAAAATGGCACCTTTTCTTATGAAAGTAAAACAAGGCAAGTTTGACTATTTAACTGAAGTTGCTCCGGTGCTGGAATCACTTATGGAAGAAGTAGAAGAATTATCACTAAGCAGCACCCTTCCCGAAACAGTTGATCGGAAATTCTGGGATCAGCTTATATGTGATGCAATAGAAAGTGAATTGTTCTCATAATTTCACTGCAAATTCCTACGAAATGAAAAATCAAATATTAAAAGAATTAGATAATATTGAACGAACTCATGGTGTTAAAATTATTTATGCTTGTGAGTCTGGCAGCCGTGCATGGGGTTTTGCATCCAAAGACAGTGATTATGATGTTCGTTTTATCTATGCGCATCCAAATAACTGGTACCTGAGTATAGCTGAAAAAAAAGATGTAATAGAAATTCCGGTTAATGAGGAACTTGACATCAGCGGATGGGATATTAGAAAGTCTCTTCGGCTTTTACGAAAATCTAACTCTCCACTACTTGAGTGGTTGTCCTCACCAAGTGTATATAAAAATATCGAAGCTGCTGTTAGTCCTTTTTATGCGCTTTCAAAAAGAGCCTTCTTGCCTGAATCATCGTGTCACCATTATTTATCGATGGCACGAAGTAGTATTGCAAAATTTCAAAATGAACAAGATATTAAGATCAAATTATATTTATATGCTGTAAGAACCATATTATGCTGTAAATGGATAATTGAACGGATGAACCAGCCACCGATGCAAATACAGGATTTATTAAAAGAATATTTGCCCACAGGCAAAATTCGTAATTTTGTTGATAAGCTAATCAACTTAAAAGGAAATGACTCCGAATCAACCAAAATAGAACGGTCTTCTCGTTTTGAAGATTATATGAATGAAGAGTTCAAGTTACTTGAAGCGGAAATCCCAAAAAATCCGGAAAAAATACCTATAAAAGAATTTGATTCCGTTTTTAAGGATATATTGGAGCAAATAAACAAATAACGTACGGCGATGGCCTGACTTCAAAAATACTGATTTCTCCAATGATGACATCCGTTATTAAATGTCAAATTTGATTTCATTTCGCTTCATATTTTATAAGTATATCTGGAAAATTGTGTGGGACTTTGTGTGGGAAAATCTTTCCAAAATCTGCTAAAATCGGCAAAAATTGAAATAATTTTGGAAATTCGGATTTAATGATTTCAGTAACTTAAGTGAATTGAGGAGGTTAGGAAACCCAAGGTGATTGACTGAAAATCCCCGTGTCGGCAGTTCGATTCTGTCCCTCGGCACCAGCACAAATAAATGGCTCCGAGCACTAAAATTAAAGCCTTCAGAAAAATTTTTCTGAAGGCTTTTTATATTGAGGTCCGTGACTTGTCGTTCTCCGGCCTGAGTCGTCCTCCTGATGCTATGAATTGCCTGCCCGCCATAGCTTAAGCGACGGCGGGTCGTTTTCCGGCATGAACCGGCAAGCGCTGCTTTTCCTGTCCTTTGTACGCAAACTCCCGCTATTTTTTTCAATTTCATCTAAAACAGTCAATTTTGCACCTGAAATTGGCACTTTAAGACCCAATTAGAGAGATATTTTTAGAGATTAGCAGAAATCATAAAAAAATTTGCTTGACAAACTTTGTCGGTTGTTGATAATCGACAAAAAACAATAGACAGTAAAAATGGTAAAGATTTATGCAAATCAAAAGTGTAACTGAAACTGTACTTCACGATCTAAGGGTTAAAATTATTGTAGGGGATTTAGCGCCCGGTTCGAAACTCGGAGAAAAAGAGTTGTCTTCAAATTTTGGAATCAGCCGCGCCCCTTTGCGTGAGGCATTCAGGTTATTGGAAAACGAGCATCTGGTAATTTATTATCCCAGAAAAGGGTGTTATGTTACTGAAATCTCATTAAAAAATTGTCGTGAAATTTACCAGGTCAGGGCGATGATGGAATGCTTTTGCGTTGATCTCCTCAAGGCAAAAGGGATTAAAGATCTGCCTAAAGTGGAATCGGCTCTTGAGGAAACCGTCAATTTGACAATTCCCTCAAGTGAGGGTGCATATAAAAAATATGATTACCTTAAGACAATCGCCAATTTTCACATTAGTTTAGTTGAATCAGCAGGAAACACACAGCTAAGCTCCTTTTATCATGCAATTTTTCCCAATCTGGCTAGATATCAATCCATATATACCTATATATCTGGATTAATGAATAAATCTTATCAAGAACATAGGGAGTTTTTGAGATTGGTCAAAAACTGCGATTATGAAGAGGCTAAAGATTATTTAAGGTGTCACATCAATAAATTCGTTAAAATAATAGAGAATAAGATAAGCGATGATGAAGAAGCAATGCAGGACGAGCTTCTAAAGAAATCTCAAGTTTATTAATACCAAAGAATTAATTTTTAGTTTTGTTTGGCATGTCTTGCTATTGCAGGGAGGAAACCTCATGAAGGAACATAAATCGTCAATATTGGCACAACCTTGGAAAACCGATAACTGGTATGTCAGCTCCTGGAATTATTTAGAGGAAGTCACCAAAGGTTTTAAACCGCCCAAAACAGTCAGAGTGCATGATATTACCTTGCGCGATGGAGAGCAACAGGCCGGGATCATTTTGCAAAAAGACGATAAAATACAGATCGCCGAAAAACTGTCCGAAGTCGGTATTCACCGGATCGAAGCCGGTATGCCGGCGGTATCCCCCAATGACGAGGCTGCGATTAGAGAAATTGTCAAACGCAATCTGGACGCCGACATCTTTTGTTTTGCACGCTGCATGGTTCCGGACGTTGAACTGGCGGCTGATTGTGGTGTGGACGGCATTGTCATTGAAATTCCATCCAGCAAGCATTTAATCGAGCAGGGCTACAAATGGCCGCTTGAAAAAGCCGTCGAGCTGTCCATCACCGCCACGCAGGCGGCTAAAAAAGCAGGCTTGTACACGGTATTTTTCACCATTGACGCGACCCGCTCGGACATGAATTGGCTGCTGGATCTAGTCGAGAAGGTGGCCACCGAAGGGCATATGGATGCCTTTACCCTGGTCGATACCTTTGGTGTGCTCTCCTCCCATGCGGCAACCTATTTCACTCAAAAGGTGATAGAAAGAGTCAATACGCCGGTGGAGATCCACTTCCACTCGGATTTCGGTCTGGGAGTGGCCAATACCATCAATGCGGTGCTGGCCGGCGCTGAAGTGATTCACTCCACTGTTTTAGGCATCGGTGAACGCGCGGGCAACACCCCGCTGGAAGAAACCGCGTTGGCGTTGCTGACCCTTTATGGAATCGATGTCGGTATCGATTTTGGCAAACTCAATGAACTGTCCAAACTGGTGCAGAAACTTACCGGGATTGAAGTGCCTAAGAATCGTCCATTTATCGGTGATTACGCCTATAACATCGAATCCGGAATTGTGACCGGCTGGTATAAAAACGTTTTTCAAGCTGACCCGACGATTGTGTATCCCGTAAATCCTGAATTTGTGGGCCACGCGCCCCCTGAAATATTCATGGGCAAAAAAAGCGGGCTTGATAATATCGAGATTTGGACTCAGAGGCTCAATATTGAACTCACTGAAGATGAAGAGCTGGCCGTTCTCAAAAAGGTAAAGCAAACCTCACATGACTTGAAGCGCGTGCTTACTGAAAATGAATTTAGAAAGATAGTGGAAAGCGTAACTGATGATCGGTAATTAAAACTTGAATAAATCTGCAAGACCTTTTGCTTCTGGTGAAGAATACTAATAACGGAGGTCACCATGAAACTAACAGATGAAGAAAAAAGAATGCTGGACGGTGAATATGGGACTGGTACGGCCAAAGCAATGGATATGGTTATAAAGTGGGCAGAAGTGTCTGGCGCAGACAGGCTGTTCGATGTGACGAATACCCACACCAGTCCAGGGGAGCCCATCGAGTGGCTCAAGGAGATAAGTGAAGGAGCCCGAGCCCGAGCTTACAGTACTGTTCACCCTTTTCCGATTGACCGGGATCATTGGGAGAAGCAGGGGATAAAAAGGGCCTGGGTAGAAAAAATGAATCCCTACTGGGAGGAAAGTATTAAATATTACAAAAAACTAGGATTGATTCCGAATTTTACGTGCTGCCCTTATATGGTAGGAAATATCCCCCTCTACAGGGCTGGCGCTAACTTTTTTGGCTCAGAGGCCGTGCTGTTAGCCAACTCATACTTTGGAGCCCGAAACCCCCGTACAGGGGGCCCGGCATGTCTGTTGAGTGCCTTGACAGGCAAAGCACCTTGCACGGGTCTCATGTTAGATGAGAACCGGTATGGAGAGATCCTTTTTTACCCTGCCCCGGAGATCGGAATAGAAACTTTCAACCATGCGGACCTTGGATTGTTCGGATATTATGTGGGTCTGGTCGCTGAAGATAAAATATGTGTTGTAAAAGATATCAATAAAAGAGTGGACTTCGAAGCTTTTAAATACTTGACGGCGCCTATGGCCACTTCAGGTTCCGTTGCCCTCTGCCATATTGTAGGAACCTCGCCTGAAGCACAAACCCTTGAGCAGGCCTTTGGGCCTAAAAAGCCCCAAGAAACCATTAGTGTGGGGGCAAAAGAGATGAAGGAAATGTGGCGCAAGCTAAATACAACCGACTCAGATGATGTCGACCTGGTGTGTATTGGATGTCCTCACCTATCCATTCCGGAGCTTAAAGAATTAGCCACTCTGCTAGAAGGTAAGAAGATAAAAGAGGGGAAACGTCTCTTTATCAGTGTCGGTGACGATATGCTTTCAATGGCGAAGAAGATGGATCTTGATAAAAAAATTGAAAGCTCCGGTGCAATTATTCTTACGGGTGTATGCAATGGTCCCCTAACGCCCTGGGATCAGATGGTGGACAAGCCCAAGGTAGTTGCAACTAATTCGGCCAAAGCCGCGCACTACATTTATGCAGGTTCTGGGATGACCGTGAATGTGAGATTTGGAAGCACACAAGATTGTGTCAATTCCATGATCACAGGAAAATTTGTTGATACCGGGAGGTGGTCGCAATGATCGTAAAAGGAAATAAAATATTAGGCGGGAGAACCGTTGAAGGTGAGATTATATTGCAGGAGGAAAACTTCTCATTTTTCGGTGATGTCAACAGGGACACAGGAATGATCAATGTGGGCACTAATGCCGGAAAGTCCCTTAAGGATAAAATTCTCGTCTTCCCTCAGAGCAAGGGTTCAACGTTAGCGCCATACGTCGTCACAGACTGTAAGCGTAACGGTGTGGCGCCTAAGGCAATCCTCTGTCAAAAGGCCGATGGAGTTGTTGCCATGGTGGCAATCCTGGCCGATATTCCCACAATGGATCAGTTTGAGGAAGATATTGTGGGGGTGGTTAAGACAGGCGATCGCGTCCGAGTCGAGCCGGATAAAGGGTTCATAGAGGTCCTCTAAGGTGGAGGTGCTGGATGACCTATACCGAAAAGGTTGTTGATTTTATTGTCAACTTCAAAAAGGAGTCGATTCCAAAAGATGTGATTGAACACGCCAAGGTATTCGTTATAGATACCATTGGTTGTGCCATAGGCGGGTATTGTACAAAAGCCGGTAAAGAGATTGCCTCTCAGGCAAAGGAGTTCAGTGGTGCAGGGGCGGCCTCGGTATTCGGGGATGGAAGTAAAGTGTCTGCCCCCTTTGCCTGCTGGGCCAATTCCAGCTTGGCCAATGTATTAGATATGGATGATGTTTTTGCCGGCACCGCCCATCAGGCCAACTGCCTGATCCCTACCGCTTTCGGTATCGGCGAAGCGCAGAAATCATCAGGGTTAGAGGTTCTGCATGCCATTGTCCTTGGTTTTGAACTGGGATCTCGTATCATGATGTATTCCTGGCCATCTCCGGAAAAAGCCCGCACTTATTTTCCTTCAACCTGGCAGGTTTTTGATGCCGTAACCGCGGCCGGAACTTTGCTCAGGCTTTCTCAAAAGGAGCTATACCACGCCTTCGGACTTGCGGGAACAACACCGCCGTTACCTATTGATATGCAGAAGTTTGTTGAACGGCCCATGGGGTTTTCTAAAAACGCTTTCGGATGGACGACGTTTACAGGTGTATTTTGGACATTGATGGCCCAAAAAGGTGCGGAAGGAACGGCTCAAATCCTAGATGGCGACGCTGGGTTCTGGACAATTATGGGGTCAGATCAGGTTAATTTTGATACCTTACTGGAAGGGTTTGGTGAAAAATACAATATTTTGGACACGAAGTATAAACCTTACCCTTTGTGTACCTGGGGGCATACCAGTGTGGATGCTTTCAAGAAAATATTTGAAGAAAATGATATCCATCCCAACGATATCGTATCGGTCAAAATTAGGACCATAAAGCGGGCGGTGGATTTTTTGTCAGATCCGGAGATGGCAACAATTTATGATGCACAATTCAGCTTGCCGCATGCGGTTTCGATGGTGGCGCTGAGCAAAAAGCCGGGGCCAGAATGGATGAGTGAGGAAAATATGTTTGGCAATCCGGAAGCCAAATCTGTGGCGAGTAAAGTCATAATGGAGGAGGATCCTTCAGCCGAGCAAGTCTTTTTCGAAGAAAAGGGACTGGCGATTCCGTCACGCGTCGAAGTCAAAACCAGTGGCGGCAAGACATTTGTGGAGGAAATTAAATATTCGAAAGGCACGCCCAACAACCCATTTAAGATAGAGGAGCTTAAGGATAAATTCGTGACACTTGCTTCATCGCTATTCAGTGAGGAAAATATCAGCGACATAATGGAAACTGTCGATTCGTTGGAACTGTTAGATGATATTTCTGATCTTACAAGACTGCTGAAAAAATAGTAGGCCTGGCGCAAGGTCTACAACTTATTGTTACAAATAATAACTTTTATTCTGTACGAATCCGATCACCATTAACAAACAAGGAGGTATAGCTATGAAACGTATGAGACGAATTGGAGTGGCCATCCTAGCTTTAAGTCTGGTGTTTGCTTTTGCAGCTGTCAGCGTCGCGGAGGTAAAGGTGGGAGTCATTGGCTCCATGACCTCGGGTCTTGCAGCGTTGGGCCAGCGGCAGATCAATTCTGCTGTTTTGGCGGCCGAGGAATGGAATGCCAAAGGCGGCATTAACGGTGAAACCATAAAGCTTATAATTGAGGATTCGGGCAAGTCAACCACACAGGCCATGACGGCACTGGATCGTGTTCTCGGAAAGAATGTTAGTGCCATTCTCGGTCCCATTTATAGCTTCCAATTGTTCGCGATGTTTCCGGAAGTTAAAAAAGAGAAGATCCCGATGTTGAGCACCTCGGGGACACGGAAACTGACGCAAATGGATAACCCGTGGTATTTTCGGCTTTACCCGCACGACGGCATTACGAAACGGGCTGTTACACTGTTCACCGTTGAACAACTGAAAAGTAAGAGGCCGGCCCTTATGGCCGTAACCACAGAATACGGAAAATCCGGTGAAGAGATCATCACAGATGTGCTCAAGGGCAAAGGTGTCACACTGGTGGCTGTAACCTGGCACGAGAAAGTTGACAAAGACATGACCGGCCAATTGCAGAAGATCAAACGGGCGAATCCGGATGCGATCATTTCCCAGGCCCATCCGTCGGACACAGCGGTCCTGCTGAAACAACAGTATGACCTTGGAATTAAAGTGCCCCACGTGGCTTCTTCGGCAGCATCGATGCCCACTGTTCATAAGTTGGTAGGGGCAGGCATGGAGGGTGTATATGTGGAAGCGGCTGCTCTGCCAAATTTCGACCCGGACCCCAAAGTTCAGGCCTGGACGAAAAAGTATGAAGAAAAATTCAAGACCAAGCCGGATTCATTTGCGATTCTTTACTATGATACAGCTAATTTCCTTTTTGAGGCCATCAAGGCCGTAGGCCCTGATAGAGCCAAGATTAGGGGTTGGTTGGAGAAGAACAGATATCAGGGCTTGGCAGGCCAATACAAGTTTGACCGGGAGCACAATGGAGCCTATTTTGCCATCATCGTACAGTACCATATGAAAGATGATAAGGCGGTTCCCACTCTGATTAAAAAGTACGACTTCACACCAAAGTGATATTGTTGATCGGGGATCCAGCGTCCTTTCATGCGGACGTCTGTATCAGCAAATTCCCCGTGAGTCGCAACAGGTCTTACTATTTTAATCTATTTAAGCATTGCAATTGAAACCTCCGGCCCCTCCGAGCTATACGCTTTGCAAGCTGAAAGCCGTAAGGTCTGAGCTCGGAGGGGAATGAACCGGAGCTAAGGTCTTCATAGATTCCGGGAAAAGAAAAATGATTCAAGAAATTGTTAGCGGCCTGTCCATGGGTTGTATCTATGCCCTTGTCGGTTTTGGCTTTGTTATTATCTACAATGCGTTGGGGGCGGTCAACTTTGCCTACGGTGAGGTTGTAATGTTTGGCGGCTACTTTGGTTTGCTGGCCACCACCTGGCTCGGATTGCCGCTTTGGGGTGCGTTGATCTTTTCGTTGGTATCCATGGCCGCGCTGGGCATCTTTAACATGCTGTTCGCGTATTATCCCATGAGACATAGACCGGTCGTTACCGTGATTATTGCCTCGATCGGAATGAGCATCCTGCTCAGGAATAGCGCTCTGGCCATCTGGGGTCCGGATCCCCTCAAAATAGATTCATTTTTGGGGGACGGCATCATCAACATGGGCGGAGTCGTGGTCGTACGCCATCAATTGCTGATATTCGCAGTTACGGCCCTCGTTTTTATCGGGCAATATTTCTTTTTTGCGCGAACGCCAATAGGGCGGAAACTAGAAGCAACCGCCCAGGATCAAGAGACGGCTCAGCTCATGGGCATAAAAGTACGCCGGATGATCATGTTGACCTTTGTTATGGCAGGTCTTTTAGGGTCCATAGCAGGATTCCTGGTGGCCCCGCTCTGGTTCCTAGAGCCGGACGTGGGGTTGTATATTATCCTCAAGGCCTTCATCGCCGTTGTAATCGGCGGATTCGGCAGTGTTCCAGGACTCGTGGTCGGTGGGTTGTTTCTCGGTGTTACCGAGGTGTTGGTCGCATCGCATCTGACTTCGGAATACAAGGATGTGATATCGTTTTTGATTCTGATCACGGTTCTCATGGTAATGCCCCAGGGTTTTTTTGGGGAAAAAATCGCGGAAAAAGTATAAAGGCGGGCTGAAGATGGGTTATGGAAGTAGAAATATTCTCATTACGATGATATTTGTTGCAGTAGCCGTGATAGTGCCCTTTTTTTTCAAAGACTCACGCTATTATATGAATCTATTAAACTTTGCTGGTATTTTCATCATTCTCACATACAGTCTTAACCTCATTCATGGCTATCTAGGCCTTATTTCTATTGGCCAAGCCGGGTTCTTCGCCATAGGTGCTTATATCACGGCCGGGTTGACCATGGGGACGGGGCTCAATTATTTTCCTTCTCTCCTCATCGCGGCAATAGTGGCCGGGCTCATCGGGGCAATGCTCGGTTTTCCTGCCGCCCGCATTGGCGGGCATTACTTTGTCTTGATCACACTGGGGTTCGGTGAGATTGTGCGCCTGATCATTCTGAATTGGAAAGAGGTGACAAACGGAACCAATGGTATAAATAATATCCCACCTCCTCAACTGGGACCCTTGATCTTTGAATCACGGTTTTCCTACTATTATCTGGTCTTGGCCTTCGTCATCTTAACCATGCTCGTGACGCTTAGCTTGCGCCGTTCAAAGTACGGTCGTGCCATGTTGTCCGTAAAGGTCGGCGAATTAGCGGCCAACGTGATGGGGGTAAATCCCTTGACCACCAAGCTGATCAATATCGGTATGTCCGGATTTTTCGCCGGTCTTGCCGGCGGGCTTTACGCCAGCTATATAGGATCTATCAGTCCGGAAGCTTTTGACGTAGCGTTATCGATAGACATCCTGACCATGACCCTTGTTGGAGGCTCCGGAACCATAGCCGGGCCGATTATTGGGTCGATATTTCTGGTATTTTTAAAGGAATGGCTGCGATTTATCAAGGAATTTTACATGATTATTTATGGGGCCGGTATCGTACTGGTCATGATATTCATGCCTTATGGGATTATGGGTCTAATCAAGAGAATCTCGGCACGGTTTCAATTAGCAGGAGGCTCGGATGGGAAGTAAATCGAGCGTATTAATCGATGTGCAAAATCTCACCATGAGGTTTGGAGGGTTATTAGCGGTCTCGGATGTAGGTTTTCAGGTTGACGGTGAAGAGATCCATGCCCTGATCGGGCCTAACGGTGCGGGCAAGACAACCATCTTGAATATGATTAGCGGCATTTATCGACCGACCAGCGGCAATATCACTTTTGCCGGTGAGAACATTGTCGAACTATCTCCACATTTGGTAACAAGGCGGGGAATCGCCCGAACTTTTCAGAATATTCAGGTTTTTAAAGGATTGAATGTCCTGGAAAACATCATGGTCGCCGGGCAAATGCGCAGTTCCGTCAATCTGATTTTCACCCTTCTCAAAACCCCCAGCGCGTATCGAGAGGAACAGCATATCATTGCCAAGGCAACGGAAGCCTTAGAATTTGTGGGCATGGCCGATCAAAAGGGGATGGATGCGGAAAATCTGCCATATGGCCAAAAACGATTAATGGAGATCGCCAGGGCCCTGGTTACAGAACCAATGCTTATCCTGCTTGATGAGCCTTCAGCAGGAATGAATGATGCAGAGACCGCAGCCCTCATCGAATTGATCCGCCAGATCCGCGATCAGGGTATTACAGTGATTTTAATAGAACACAATATGCGGCTAGTTATGGAAATATCGGATCGTATCAGCGTTGTCGACTTTGGCGTCAAGATTGCCGAGGGGACACCGAGGGAAGTCCAAAACGATCCTAAGGTCATAGAAGCTTATCTAGGGACAGAGAATCATCATGATCAAGATTGATAATATTGATGTCTACTATGGGAATGTGCAGGCATTAAACAGCGTGGAATTCGAGGTCAATACCGGGGAGATCGTGACCTTGATTGGCGCTAATGGTGCGGGCAAATCAACAATTCTTAAAACCATCTCGGGTCTGATCCGGCCCATGCATGGTTCTATCAAATACCTTGATGATAATATTGAGACCATGGCCGTGGAAAAGATTGTTTCCAAGGGCATTTCTCACGTGCCCGAGGGTCGGCGCATATTTCCCGGTTTGACCGTTTTCGGAAATTTGGAGGTAGCCACTTCATCCTGGAAGCGGCGAGGCGAGAGTTATAAGAAGGAGCTTGAGTATGTTTTTCAACTTTTTCCAGCATTGAAAAAAAGGAAGGACCAGCTAGGCTGGTCACTGTCAGGTGGCGAGCAGCAGATGCTGGCCATGGGAAGAGGACTCATGTCTCGGCCCAAGCTACTCTTGCTGGATGAACCGAGTCTCGGATTGGCGCCAATTCTAGCGCGATCGGTTTTTGAGACCATCAGGGAGATCAACAAAGAAGGGACAACCATATTGCTCGTGGAGCAGAATGCTTATGCTGCCCTCCAGATAGCTAACCGTGGATATGTACTGGAAAATGGTCAGATTGTTCTCTCCGGAAAAGCGAAAGATCTGGCATCAGATGAGAAGGTAAAAAAGGCATACCTGGGCGGCTGATTGGTGGATTTGCCTTAGGGATTGATGAAAGGAGGTTTTAATGCCCAATGTCTTTATTTATTGGTTGGAAGGAAAGAAAAAGGAACAAAAGCGGAAGGTCGTTGAGGGAATAACCAAGGTCATGGAAGAAGCGGGAATTAACAAAGATGTTGTTTCAATAAGTTTTATGGAGATTTCCCCGGAGAATATAGCAAAGGGGGGTGTCCTTTTCTCGGAAAGAGAAAAGTAGAAAACAAAGCGAAATTAAACATAACAGCAGCGAATTTTTCACCAATTCAAAAAGGCTTTATATAGGGGTTGTCAAAAAAACGTTGCGGTATTCAAACGTTTTTTTTAACAACCACTTATACCCCAATTCCGTAATTCGGAACATTATTATGGAAAGCGGTATAATCCGAGTTGCCCGGTTTATCGGATTAGAGCAAAAGGAGTTTGTAATTATGGGAATATTTCATTTTCCGGTTAAAATCATTTCGGCAGACGGCTGTTTGAGTGGTCTGAGTGATGAGGTGGATCGACTCGGGGCACGGCGTCCACTGATCGTTACCGATCCGGGGATTGTTGCAGCCGGTATTTTGGACAAAATAACGGGGCCACTTGAGGAAAAGGGTGTGCCATATTCTGTTTTTGAAGGCGTCGAACCTGATCCGAAAATCCGCAACATTGTCGAGGCAGCTGAGGTGATCAAAAAAGGAAACCATGATTTGTTAATCGGTCTGGGTGGGGGCAGTTCCATTGACGCTGCTAAAGCCGCTGCAATTTTATCGGTTAACGAGGTTGACCTCAGGGAGTTTCAGGGGCCGAGGGAAGAATATCCGCAAAGGCCCTTGCCGTTGATTACCATTCCTACGACAGCAGGTACGGGCAGTGAAGTCTCCAGCGCTTCGGTCATCGTGGATGAAGAAAAGCAGTATAAAATGTATTTTAAAAGCCCTCAGATTTTTGCAAAAGTCGTCTTTCTGGACGCATCGATTCTAGTGGGCATCCCCAGCCCTCTGGCGGCAGCGACGGGGATAGATACACTGACACATGCTCTGGAAGCATACTTAAATCCCAATCGAACTGCTGCTTCCGAGGCGATGTCTTTGGGATCTATTGGGCTAGTTTTTAGCAACCTGCGGCCTTTTGTAGCCAACACGCATAAGCAGGAAAATGCCCAGAATATGCTCAACGCCAGTTGGCTTGCGGGAGTATCCATGACAACAGCTGGATTGGGTTTAGTGCATGCTCTGGCTCATCCATTGGGAGTCAAAGGTAAAATCCATCACGGCCTCGCCTGTGCTTTAGTTCTGCCACACGTACTGCGCTTTAATTGGCTGGCCGATCCTGATCGATATCTTCCTCTGGCTCTGGCTATGGATTGGACCATACGGGCGCAATATCCGAAACATACGGATGTCGGCCAAATGGTGATACAGGAGGTGGAGGAGCTTCTGTCCGATATCGGGATACCAAAACGCCTTTCTGATATCCAAACTTCTCTTGATGATGTCACTGCCGTTGTGGATGAAGCTTACAATAGCTTTTTGAATCAAGTGAATCCCCGTCAAGCTACCAAGGAGGATCTGGACAGGATAATGGGTCATATCATTTAAGGTGGAGCTATATGCAGAATCACCACAAAGACCTCAGATTTTATCTGGCATCGGTACAAAAGCAAGCACCTGAGCTTTGCCTTAAGGTTAAGCGAAAGGTCGATTTGCATTATGAAATGACGGCCTTCGTCAAAAAATTAGGTGCTCGTGACAGAGATCCCGTAGTCCAATTTATGCAAGTTTCGGGAACCGAACATCAAATAGTTAGTAACCTGTTCGCAAGTAGGAAGGCCATTGCCATGGCCTTAGACTGCAAGTTCGAAGACATGAATGCGACCTATCTAGACCGATTAAAGAATCCCATGGCTCCTCAAATTGTCAATGATGGACCGGTCAAGGAGGTCGTGTGCATCGGGAAAGATGTGGATTTGACGTCTTTGCCTGTCCCAAAGCACCATGAGGAAGATGCCGGGCCTTATATCAGTGCGGGCGTGTGTATCGTTCAGCAGCCTGACGGTCGAACGGTAAATATGGGCATGTATCGATTCATGATTTCAGGGTCTCATGAAGGCGGCATGTTTATCAATCCGATTCATCATGGGGGCGAGTTGCTCCGGCAGGCAGAGATGAGAAATGAACCCTTAGAGATGGCTGTTGTAGTCGGTCATCATCCGGCTCTTGTCATTGCCTCCCAAAACAATGAACCTTTTGGTACCGATGATTATGCTCTGGCAGGAGGACTTTTAGATGAGCCTTTGCTTTTGGCGCCGTCTGAGACTTTGAGTTTTCCAGTACCGGCGATGTCGGAAATCGTGATTGAGGGTGAACTCTTGCCGGGAGTCAGAAAAGATGAGGGGCCATTTGGCGAATACACCATGTATTACGGGATGAGGCGGAAATCTCCCGTGTTTCGGGCCAGGGCCATCACTCACCGGCGCGATTATATATTTCACGATCTTATCCCATCTTCCCGAGAGCATCTGGGGCTTTGGGTTACCCCCTCCAAGGAGGCCAACCTATATAAAAAGATAAAGGCCGTTTTTCCAACCCTAAAAGAGGTAAGGTTGCCACTGAACGGATCCGGTTACCATGCTTATGTCTGTATCGAGAAGGTTCGCGACGGCGACGGCAAGAACATCCTGCTAACTCTGTTGGGGAGTGAGTACATGCTCAAACACGCCGTTGTTGTGGATGATGATATAGATATACACAATGACGACCAAGTACTGTGGGCGATTTCAACCCGCGTTCAGGCTGACAAGGATATTTTCATGGTTCCAGGAGCGCGGTCCAGTGTGCTGGATCCGAGTTCCTATGGCATTGATTCCGTGTTCAGCGGGGAGGGAATGGTTACAAAAATGGGGATTGACGCCACCAAGCCCGTTGGGTTGAAATTTGCGACTAAGGCAAAGGTACCGCAAGACGTTTGGGAGAAGATCAAGCTAGAGGATTTTTTAGGGAGTTGACTTTACCCAATAAAAAACCGATCCACAAGCTTTTCAAAAGAACGGATTGGCCCCAACAAAATCATTAATCTCTCCTTTCTTTTCGGTCAATCTTGGTACCCTACTTATTAACTGGTAAAATAAGGAGATTAATCATGAGATTTAGAAAATGGTTTGTCGTGGCAATTGTAATGATTTCGATGGTTGCAATAAATGTTATGCAGATTTCGGCTGCGGAAAAACGTCCGTACAAAATTGGCAGTATTTTTTCTTACACGGGCGTTGCTGCATTTCTAGGGGACCGGATGAAAACCACGGCCGAGATGATGGTAGAGGCGGTCAACAAAAAAGGTGGTATTGAGGGCCATCCGGTCGAACTGATCGTTTATGATTCAGGCAGTGAGGTAACCAAAGCGGTTACTGCCGCCAATCGACTCCTTACACAGGACAAGGTAGATATCATTTCGGGCGCTGGGAATATGAGCGGGCTTTCTCTAGCCATTAAACCTGTTGCCAATCGTTACCAAGTGCCCATGATTTCCAACGCCGGATCAAGAGCTATTGTAGAGCCTGTTGAGGAAAGTCGCTGGATTTTTAAATCTCATCTTACCGACAAGGAGATTATCGGTCGGGCATTTGACTGGTGGAAATCCAAGGGTATTACTAAGGTGGCTATGTTCTCAAGCACCAGCGGGTTTGGGAAAAGTGCACGGGATGAGCTGCGCCGTCAAGAGCCGGGATCTGGGATCAAGGTAGTTGCCTGGGAAGAATTCGACAATAAAGCGACGGATATGACACCGCAACTTACCCGGATCCGTGCGGCCAACCCGGAAGTGATCCTTTATTGGACGGTGGCTCCTGCCGGGGTAGTCATTATGAAAAATGCCCGGCAGCTTGGAATGAAACAGATCTTGATGACCGGCTTCGGTTACGTGGTTCCGCGATATATGAAGATGGCCGGTCAAGCGTCCGAAGGCTGTGTTCTCGTCTCCCTGCGTTATCCGGTAGGGCCTCAGCTTGCAGACACAGATCCCACAAAAAAGATCATCCTCGCTTATATGGAGGAACACAAGACCAAATATGGATTTTACCCGGATGTTTATGGATCAGAGGCTTATGATGGCATGCTAATGGCTTTTGAAGCATTAAGGATAGCCAAAAGCTTAGAGAAAGAAAAGCTTCGCAGTGCCCTGGAAAAACTAGATTTCATCGGCACAAACGGCGTGTACACGTTCAGCCCCAAAAGGCACTATGGCCTGACCAAAAAAGATGCGGTTGTTTTTGAATGGCGCAACGGCGGCTGGAACCTATTAATGGCCGCCGAAACAAAGTAACAATCGATTAAACTAACTGGTTGTCCGGGAAGGCATACGCCTTCCCGGACATAAGAGAGGTGCCATGACGGATATACTTCAGTTCTTGTTCTCTGGCTTGATGATCGGGAGTGTATACGGATTGATCGCTGCCGGTTTCTGTATGGTTTATAATGCCACAGAAGTGATAAATTTTGCGCAAGGAGAATTTGTCATGCTGGGAGCGATGATCGCAGCATCAGTTTTTGCAACATGGGGGTGGCCGCTTCCTTTGGTGTTAGTCGTCGCGGTGACTTCCGCGCTTTTTTTTGGTTTTTTAAGCGAAAAAGTGACCTTTGGATTGACCCGCAATCCCCAGGTTCTCAACCTGATCATAATTACCATCGGCCTGTCGATCGCTATGAAAGGAACGGTGATGATGATATGGGGCAAGTTCCCAAAAGCATTGCCCCATTTTTCTGGTGAAACGCCGTTGGTCGTTTTCGGAGCCACACTCATTCCACAGGCCATCTGGATAGCGGGGATCAGTTTAGGGGTGATGTTGCTCGTGCGGTTTTTTTTAGAAAAAACGGTGATCGGGACGGCGATGCGGGCAGCAGCAGCGGACAAACAGGCGGCCTCTCTGATGGGAATTTCCGTACGACAGGCCAGTACGCTATCGTACGGAATTTCCTCAGCCATCGGGGCGACGGCTGGGGTAATCATTACCCCCGTCGCCCTTACATCTTACGATCATGGCACTATGCTCGGTCTTAAAGGATTTTGTGCGGCAATCATTGGCGGTATGGGAAGTGTTTACGGTGGTTTCCTGGGGGGATTGATTTTGGGGATTTTGGAGGCATTTGCAGCCGGATGGGGAAGCAGCGGTTATCGGGATGCGGTGGCCTTTCTATGCCTCATTGTTTTGCTGCTGATTCGACCTTCGGGGTTGATCGGTGAAACAGGGAGGGAACGAATTGTTAAATTCTAAAACGAACCGAGTCGCCAGTGGGTACTGGCTGGGTATCTTTTTGGTGTTGATTGCAGTTTTCCCGTTGTTTTCCCCAAATCCATATATCATGACTATCATGGCTTTTGCAGGTATTCATATACTCATTTGCACGGGCCTGAATTTACTGATTGGATATGCGGGCCAGCTTTCTATCGGCCACGCCGCTTTCTGGGGCTTGGGCGCTTATATTTCCGGGGTCCTGACTGCCAAGTTCGGGTGGCCACCGGTGCCTGCCATGGCCGCTTCGATCTTCGGTACCTGCCTGGTGGGGCTGGTTGTGGGCTTTCCGACCTTAAAACTGAAAGGACACTACCTGGCAATGGCTACCCTTGGTGTGGGGATTATTATACAGATTTTTTTCGTCCAACTGGATGATCTTACCGGTGGTCCGCAAGGCCTGGTGAACATTCCCAGTTTTTCAGTAGGGCCCTGGACTATAAATACGCCCCTTGGCAATCATTACCTGATCTGGACATTCACCGCTTTAGGGTTATTCGGAGCATTGAACCTTTCCAACTCGAGGATGGGACGGGCTCTTAAAGCCATTAAAACCAGCGAAGTAGCCGCTGAAACTATGGGTGTGAAGACCTTCCAGTACAAGCTGGCCATTTTTGTTTTATCTACCGCATTTGCGGCTGTCGCCGGAACTTTGTATGCGCACTATCTTAATTTCACAGCGCCGGAGACGTTCGGGTTCCATAATTCGGTGCTCCTACTGACGATGGTGGTCGTGGGGGGTGTCGGTGATTCGTGGGGACCCGTGGTGGGGGCGTTGATTCTAACCTTCTTGCCCGAGTATCTTAGAGCATACGAGGGCCTGGAGGTAGTACTGTATGGAGTTGTCCTTGTAGCTGTGATGATGTTCATGCCTAAAGGGCTGGCTCCACTCTTGAAGGCTATCCCATCGCAGCTTCTGAATTTGGTTGCCTCAGGGGAAAAAACATATGGCGCAAGATAACATTATAAGTATTAACAATTTGAGCAAAAATTTTGGTGGAGTGAATGCTGTTTTTGACGTGTCGTTTGACGTGCCGATAGGAGCGATCAAAGCGGTCATCGGTCCGAACGGTGCGGGGAAAAGTACCCTTTTCAACCTTATTACAGGTATAGAGCCGCCTACATCCGGTGAGATACGTTTTAAAAATCAAAAAGTAAACAGTTTGAAACCCCATCAAAGGGCTGCGATTGGCCTTTCAAGAACTTTTCAGACTCCACAGATTTTTGGAAATTTGACTGTTTTGGAAAATGTCTTGATTGGCCGACACCTGCATGGTCGATCGGGTCTGGTAGGTGGATTGTTGTCCACTTCCCGGTCGCGCCGAGAGAACCGGGAAATGAGAGAATACAGCCTTCAGTTGTTGGAACGGATTGGTTTGGTCGATAAAGCAGATGAGCTGGCAGAGAACTTGGCCTTCGGTCAGCTTAAATTACTGGAAATTGGCAGAGCCTTGGCATCAGAACCCAAACTTCTGTTATTGGATGAGTTTGCCGCAGGGCTGAATCAGAATGAAGCGGATGAAATTGTGGCCTTAGTTCAGGATGTTCGGGATGAAGGTGTGACCTTGCTTATCGTGGAACATCATATGCGTCTGGTTATGAATATGAGCGATGAAATTGTGGTGATGAATTTTGGCGAAAAAATTGCCGACGGAACGCCCGACCAAATCCAACAGGACAAAGGGGTAATTGAATGCTATCTTGGATCAGAGGATTGTGATGCTTAGCGTCGAACAAATAAAATGCTTTTATGGTCGAATGCCTGTTTTGCAAGAGGTGACCCTAGAACTTCAGGAAGGTGAGGCCGTTTGCGTGATTGGTCCGAATGGGGCTGGGAAAACGACGCTACTGAATGCGATTTGCGGAATTATGCCAATTAAAAACGGACGCGTACTTTTTCAAAATAAAGAAATTGATCGATTGAACCCAAGGGAGATCGTGCGCAGAGGAATTTCCCTCGCTCCTGAGGGACGTAGGATCTTCGGCCCTTTGAGTGTAAAAGAAAACCTCATGATGGGGGCTTATGTGAGGCTACGACGAGACAAAAAGGAGGAAATACAGAATGATCTGCAGAATATGTATCGGATCTTTCCAATTTTGAGGGAGCGGGAGAAACAGTTAGCCGGGATGTTATCGGGTGGCGAGCAACAAATGCTCGCGATTGCACGGGCCTTGATGAGCCGGCCGAGGCTACTTTTGTTGGATGAACCTTCAATGGGACTTGCGCCTCTGATTGTAAGGGAAATATTCAACGTTTTACAGCGCTTGAAAGAGGAGAAAACCACTTTGCTGTTGGTAGAGCAAAATGTTCGAATCGCATTGCAGATGTGCGATCGGGGATATGTATTGGAACGCGGTCAAATGGTAGCCCATGGCCCAAGCCAGCAACTATTGAACGATGAAGCTATAAATCGTGCCTATTTGGGCGAATAGCAGGCAAATTGAATGTTATAATATGCTTAAATATCCCGTGCGCTTTTGGCGGGCAACTGATTTATCTTAGAAAGGAAGGGGAAAAATGGCAAAAAAAAATGAGTACACCTTAGAGCTATTCACAAACGCTATGGGTGAGGCTCGCGAGAAATCACGTTTTACGTATCTGAATTTTTATGGTCAGACAGTGGACATTCCTTACATCATCTGGAGAATCGAAGGCGCGGACCAGAACATTCTCATCGATGCTGGCTGTAGTGGCGAGGATTATTACCGCGTTATTAAAGAAGGCTCCGAGGAGGGTTTTGTCGCCGGCGGGGAGAAGTTCAAGGATGTGATGGATGTGACCTTATTTGAGGATGGGCTGGCTAAATGGGGTCTTAAGCCCGAAGATATTGACGTCATCATTTTAACTCACCTCCATTGGGACCATATCATGAACGCAGAAAAATGCAAAAATGCTACAATCGTTGTTCAGGAGGAAGAGTGGAAGGCCGCTTTTAACCATCATCCAATCATGGATTTCGCCTATGCGCCGCGCTGGTACTATGAGCAGATGCGAAACATGGAATTTGTTAAGGGTGATGTAAAGTTTTTGCCTGGTGTCCGCTTTATCTTCTCGCCGGGCCACACCCCTGGCGGGCAATCGGTGGCGGTTAATACCAAAAATGGCGAGTATGTGATTTCTGGATATTGCGGAATAAATGATAATTTCTATCCTCCGGAAGAGATCCAGAAGGCTATCGGTTACCCGATCATACCGGCGACGGTACACACGGATTCTATTCAAGCTTACGAAAGCAGCCTAAAATTGCTGCAAATGTTCGGAGACAAGATATTGCCTTCACATGAACAAGAACTGATGAAAGTAGAGAGAATACCCGAGTAATAACTCCAGTCTCTGAACTTTCGTTAAAAAGGCGACAGCTTAAATGGTCTGAGAAACCTTAATCGGCTCCAAAATTTATCACACTGTTACAGGAGCCAGAGAGAATCGTTAAACGAGAAATCATGGCTTCGTTTGATTATATTAAACCAACGTCTCTGAATAATCTTATTAACTATGTGTCTCAAGCAAAGTTAGAGGGTGCAATTCTGGCGGGAGGAACAGACCTGCTTAACAAAATACGGTCTGGCTTAATAACAAAGCGGGCACTTTTTGACATTAGCGATTTGAAAGAGATTAGCGCTATCGCGGATGAAGGCGATAATCTTCGGATCGGGGCAGCTGTTCGGATGCGAGAAATAGCCGATTCGAATGTAGTTCGAGACTCGCTGCCCTTTCTCTGCATGGCTGCCGGTCAGATGGGTTCACCCCAGATTCGGAACCGGGCCACTGTCGGGGGAAACATTTCGTCGGCATCACCATGTGCTGACAGTGTCCCGCCCCTCATGGCTGCGGGTGCCAAGCTAAAGCTCAGGAGTCAGGATGGAGATCGGGAAGTTTCTCTCGAAAATTTTATGAAAGACGCCGGTCAAACCAGCATTCGTGACCATGAAGTCTTGACCGATATCATCGTTCCCAAATTGGGTGTCGGGTGCCGAAGTCATTTCTGCAAGGTCGGTCGGAGAAAAGCGCTGGCCATCAGTGTAATAAATCTGGCAGGATGGTTAAAAACAGACCCGACGGGTGTCGTCAAAGATGTTAAGATTGTTTTAGGATCGGTGGCTCCCACCGCGTTCAGAGCCAAAGGCGCCGAAGCGGTTTTGAAGGGGACAATAGCAACCCGGTCCATCATCCAAAAAGCCGCCAAAAAAGCTGCCGAAGAAAGCAGCCCGATTTCGGATATCCGCGGTTCAGAAAAAGAGCGCCGGCTTTTGGTCGAAGCTTGGACATTTCGATTGATAGAGGTATTAACAAGTTAAGCGATATTATGGGAGAGGAGATATGTCGCGTCACAATATCGTGCTGAGCGTTAATGGAAAACGCACCTCGCTAGAGGTTGAGTCGGACCGAAGTCTTTTGGATGTGATTCGAGAGGATCTGAAGTTAACAGGAACCAAAAGGGGCTGTGATAACGGCGATTGTGGTGCTTGTACAGTGCTTTTAAATGGAAAGCCTGTTAACTCCTGTTTGGTTTTGGCTGTGCAGGCCGATGGCCAGGATGTCTCAACCATCGAGGGGGTGGCATTGGACGATGAACTGCATCCGATTCAAGAGGCTTTTATCGAGCACGGTGCTGTTCAATGCGGATTCTGTACGCCCGCTATGATAATGACTGCCAAGGTGTTGATAGAAGAGACTCCGCAACCGACCAGAGAAGAAATAAAAAAGGCGATCTCAGGAACTCTGTGCCGTTGCACCGGGTACGTTCAGATCATCGATGCAATTCAATCTTGTGGTCAATCATCAAAGTAGCTAATTGATTGAAACAGGTGGTGATTTTATGAAAAAATTCAAGTACGTGGGTGTTGGGGTCAACCGGGTCGATGCTATCGGTAAGGTCACCGGTGAAACAAAGTATGCCGGTGATATAAAGCTACCCGGTATGTGTTATGGCAAAATTCTTTTGAGCGCCTACCCCAGGGCCCGAGTCCTTCGAATCGATACGCGTTCCGCTGAGTCCTTGGCCGGAGTTAAGAAAATAATCACTGCTAAGGACATTCAAGGCAACAATCTATATGGATACTATATTCCGCATCGCCCTGCTTTGGTTGGGGAAGGTGAAGAAACTCGATATTTAGGTGACTCCATTGCGTTGGTCGTAGCCGAAACGTACGCGACTGCTTGTAAAGCCTTGAAACTCATAAAGGTGGATTATGAGATTCTCACTCCCTTGACTTCACCACAAGCGGCCATGGCTAAAGGGGCCTATCAGGTTCATGACGGGGTCGAGGGGAACGTAGCCTGCAACTATGAATTGATTCACGGGGATATCAAAACCGGATTTGATGCTGCGGAGGTTATGGTTGAGCAGACTTATTGTACCTCCCGACAAGAGCAAGCCTTTTTGGAGACGGAGTCCGGTGTAGCCTTCGTAGATGAATCGGGCATATTGCATATCTATTCTTGTCTGCAAGACCCGTATGATGTTGTCGAAGATATTTATCTTGCCTTGGGGATACCTAAAAGTAAGATTCACGTTAAGGCAACTCCAACCGGCGGAGCATTTGGAGGTAAGCTGAATACTACTATCCAGGTCCAACTTGCCGCAATGGCATACATAGCGCAAGTACCGGTCCAACTGGTGTTAGATCGCGAGGAGTCTTTTATCTTTCATCCCAAGAGACACCCTGACGAAATCCGGATCAAAATAGGGGCCGGTCGTGATGGAAAGATCCATGCCCTTGAGGCCGAGGTTATTTCTGACGCCGGGCCCTATGCCGTGAGAACCCATGAAGTACTGGGTCTGACTGTTTCAGCCTTGGTTGGACCTTATAGCCTTCCTAATGTTCATTTAACTGGGCAGGGTATTTATACCAATAATCTTGATTCGAGTGCATTTCGTGGTTTTGGAGCCCCACAAGCCGGTGTGGCGCGTGAGGGTATTGTTGAAAAACTTGCCCGGGTTTTGGAGATGGATTCGCTGTTTTTAAGACAAAAGAATTTTTTAAAATCCGGTGAAGAGACGATCAGCCCCGTACTAGGCGATAGCCCGGTAAGCCTGGATCTTCTAAAGGATCGTATTCTCGAAAAAATGGGCCCATTCCCAGAATCGACCCCAGACACCGGTAAGCGGGTAGGCCGTGCTTTTGGCTTTGACATGCCCGTTTTCGATGTATCAGCTATTCCGGTACTCTGTAAATCAGGAGTAGGTATTGCTGTGGAACTATTCTCTGACGCCAGCGCCAGCGTATATGCCGGCGGAACGGAACTTGGACAGGGAAGCACGACTATGCTGGCTCAAATCGTTGCCGAAGAATTGGGTTTGCAAATCAATAAGGTCTTTGTGGAGATGGGCGATACATGGACTTGTCCTCGAGCGGGACGAACCTCCGCTTCACGGTTAACCTATGTCCTGGGAAATGCATTGCTTTTGGCTACGGAAAAGATTCGAGATACGCTTATTCAGCGGGCAGCAAAGATGCTTGAAACCAACAAGGACGAACTAATTTTCGTGGATGGAGAGATTAAAGCTAAAGGATCATCATCTAAAGGATTGAGTTTACAGGAAATAGCCGAGGTATGTTCAAATGAAGGCTTGAAACTTCGGGAGGAAGGCTGGTTCAAATTCCCGGAAGACCGTTACATGTATGGCCATACCTTTATGGCATCTGCTGCTGATGTCGAAGTAGATTTAATAACCGGGGAAATAAAGGTTTTGAAACTCGTCAATGTTCATGACTCTGGCAAAGTCATCAACCCGGACTTAGCAAAAGGGCAACTCTATGGCGGGTCCATCCAGGCTTTGGGATACGCACTTACAGAAGATTTGATTGTCCAAGATGGCAAATTGATGACTCCTTCATTTGCCGAGTATCTTATTCCAACAGCAATGGACATGCCTGAGGAATTCGTGGCGGACTTTGTGGAAACACCTTACCCAACCGGACCTTATGGGGCAAAAGGTCTCGCTGAACACTCTTTAAACACGACAACACCGGCCATACTAAACGCAATATGCAATGCTGTCGACATTGATATCTGCACTATTCCGATTAAACCGGAGTATATTCTGGAGAATATCAGAACTTAAATTAATCATGGAGGGTTAAGATGGACGAAAAATTAAAACAAATAGCGATGGATGCGTTGGGTTATACCGCGGAGGAAGCGGAGAGCCTTTCCGAAAAACAGCAATTAATCATCAAAGGCGGTGCTCTGCGACGTGCCCATAAAGTTATTATGGAAGTCGTAAAATCAGAGAACTGTGGCTACAAGCCAAAAGTCGGGGACCGGTATGTTATGAACGGCAGCGGTATGTTGATAACTGAGGAATGCACCTTTCCTTTATGCCTGTGGGCTTTGGCGCCTATCCTTCCTATTAGTTATGTTATTTTTGAACGTTTAAGCATGGGGTTAGATCCGAATGGCCATTTGTACGATCATATGAAATGTACCGACACGGGGGTGGGATGCGGCGGCATCGGAGAAGTTGCTTTTAAGATTTATTGTGAAAAGGTGTGAACTCATACTAGAGAGCAAATTATGAAAAATGAAGCGATATTCCCAGATGAGCCTGAAAAATGGACAGCTAGCTATTCGCCTGCTGTTGCTGTCAAAGCAGCGAATCTATTATTTATTTCCGGTCAAGTCGCTTTTGACGACGAGGGCAAAGTGGTCGGTCCGGGAGATATTGTTGCCCAGGCCAGAAAAATTTTCGATAACATTCGGGTTCTCCTTAACCGGGCTGGCATGGACTTTGGCGATGTGATCAAGACGAACTACTATGTTACTGACGTTTCTCAATTTTCCAAAGTGGTGTCTCTGCGAAAGGAATACTTTTCAGGAGTGTTTCCGGCGAGTACCATGGTTGAAGTAAAAGGCTTGGTCCACGAAGATCTGGTTTTAGAAATCGAAGCCGTTGCGGTGCTAAAGAAATAGGCATCTATAATTGCACAAAACCGGCTGTACATTTGACGATAGAAAGTGCCGATCACGCTTTGATTGTTGATAAAAGTTTAAGTGATCCACCAAAATCCTTGGCGGACGGGCCACGATCGATTACCTGATGACAGAATATGCTTCGCCAACGGCTCACCCATTTTCCGAGGAAAGTCTTTTTATTGTTGCGCCCGGTCTTTTGGCCGGAACAAATGCTCCCATGTCGGGGCGTTTATCAATGGGCGGGAAGAGTCCCTTAACGGGAGGCATCAAAGAAGCCAATTCTGGAGGGACTGCAGCGCATAAACTGGGTCGATTGTCTATGCAGGCCATCATGGTGGAAGGGAAAGCTAAAGAGTGGCAGATCCTGAAGGTTGATTCCCAAGGGGCGGCCCTCGAGAATGCGGGGGATATTGTTGGTCTGACCAATTATGCTGGTTGTGATCGACTTCGTGAGCGTTATGGAGATAAGATCAGCATTATTATCATCGGTCCAGCAGGTGAGATGAAGCTGGCGAATTCAACCATTGCGGTTACAGACCTCGAAGGAAGGCCGTCCCGCCATGCCGCTAGAGGCGGGGTTGGGGCTCTGATGGGTTCCAAGGGTCTTAAAGCCATTGTTATCGATGGCACAGAAATGCTGAAAAATTAATTGAACTCAACAAAGCAAGGAGTGGTTCGATGGGGCACGGCTGTATGCCGGGTTGTGTCGTGCGGTGCTCTTCTGACTTTCATGACTCTTCCGGCAAATATCTAACATCAGCCTTTGAGTATGAGACTGTTGTTTTGTTAGGTTCAAATCTGGGAATCGACGACTTGGATGCAATCGCCCGGATGGACCGGAAATGCGATGAACTGGGTATCGACACGATTGAACTCGGGTGCACAATTGGGATTTTAAACGATATAGGACTGTTTGATTTCGGCGATGCGGTAAAAGCAGAGGCCTTTATTGAGGAAATCGCGAAGGGAACGCCCTTAGGCCGCATCCTTGGCAGTGGTGTCGAAATTACGGCCAAGGTTTTTGGCATCGACCGTGTTCCTGCTGTAAAAGGCCAAGGTTTAGCCGGACATGCGGCTCGTTCTCTCAAAGGTTGGGGAGTCACTTACGCTACAAGCCCCCAGGGTGCTGATCATACGGCTGGTTCTGTTTTAGATGATCCCCTTTCACCTGAAGGCAGGTATCGGGCCTAGTGCGGATATGATCCCTGATTGGATGAGAAAGGAACCCCTGCCGCCAAACAATACCGTGTTCGATGTCTCCCAAGATGACATCGCTGATGTATTCAACTTTTAGGGACTGTTTGGCATTCAGCACTAAGTGCCTTTATATCATTGAAGCAATTAATTCATTGCAACGCTAAGGATTAAATTGAATTTATACCGCTTTCCATAATAATGTTCCGAATAACGGAATTGCGGCATAAGGGGTTGTAGAAAAAAAACGTTTGAATACCGGAACGTTTTTTTGACAACCACTATAGAGGAGGAAATTTTGATATGGGTGATGGTAAAAAATTACTTTCCGATTTGAAATCTTTAGTAGATAAAGCAAACATTTCGGATAATGTCTATGAAAGGATATCCTATGGTCAGGATTCCGCAAACCCCGATTTGGAACCGGAAAAAATACCTCTTGTTGTGGTAAAACCTACAAGCGTTCAAGAAGTAGCCAATGTGTTAAAATATGCTAACGAGAAAAAAATACCGATTTATGTTCACGGTGCGGGAACAGCTTTTAAGGGATCACCGAAGCCTAAACGCTCAGGGAGCATATTGCTGAGTACCCAGGGGCTTACATCAATTGAAATGCACGAGGAAGATCTTTATTTTGAAGCCGGTGCAGGTGCAAATCAGTATGAATTGGAGAAATTACTTTCGGCTCACGGATACATGATGCCTATGAATATCGGGAGCAAATACTCATCCACTATCGGAGGCGCTGTGGCTATTAATACCATTGGCCACATGGTAGACATATGCTTAGGAAAACTAATAGATCATGTGATGGGCGTAGAAGTGGTTTTGCCTAATGGCGAGATCATTGAAACAGGTACCAGAAGTATTCGAAGACCCGCCGGGATTGATTATACCCGGTTTTTTGTTGGCAGCGAAGGTGTGTTCGGTGTCATAACAAAAGTCAGGATGCGCCTTCTTCCAGAAATGAATAGGGCTTATGTTGTTGGTTTCTTTCCGGATTTAACTGACATCGCGCGCGCTTTTATGAAATATTACAATGAAAAGCTGCCACCACCATTGTATGGAGAACTTTTGGATAGCGAGGCCTGTGAAGCTCCATTTAAGCTAAGGGGTTTAGGTGAACCTAAAGGCGATATGGCACTGGCAACAACAATTGGCTATACACAGGAGGAGGCTGATCTTAAAGCCAAAAAGATGGTGGACGTGTTCAAGTCCGAGAAGGCAATTGACGCCTATGTTGTTACGTCACCTAAGGAACAACAGGATTTTTGGCAATCCCGGGACAACATTCTGAATATTCTCCAGGCAAAGAAAGGGGGAGGTAAACTGGTTATGACGGGAGCACTCGAAGCTTCGGTACCCCTAAGTCGATTGGCCGATGCCATAGATTATATCAGAAAAGGGCATAGTTTTAATGAATTGCACGAGGCTAAACTTTTTATTTATGGTCATGTAGGGACGTGTGACCTGCACGGGATGTGGGTGGCCCCTGTAGACTGGCCCCAAACGAAAAAAATGCAATGTTCAAAAGAAGCCCGTCTTCTTGAAAGTGAACTAAATATCAAATGGGGATGTGCCTCTGGGGAAGTTGGACAGACAGCTTCGCGAATTCCTTTTTTAAAGCAGCGATATGGTGAAGCGGCTTATACAATGCTAATGAATATTAAGAAAGCCATTGACCCCAACAATATCATTAACCCTGGCAACTTGGAGGGGGATGGATATGAATAGAGACAAACAAGACAGTGAAATTGAAAAATTAAAAAAAGAGATATTAGACAACATACAAAGATGCTGGAAGTGCAGAATGTGTGTGGCTATGTGTCCTACACATGAGGGCTGGTTGACTCAGAGTGCCGCCGGCAGACTTATGGCGATCAATGCCCATTTCAAATTGGAATTGGGCAGTGAAGAAGAGCTGAGTGACCTGCTATTTGCCTGCGCAACCTGCCGCAGGTGCCAAGAAAGATGCAGAGCATTGTCCACGGATGCGTGTCCTACGGATACGATCTTAAAAGCAAGACAGTTATTAATTAAGAGAGCTCAAGCCAAGAAGGAAAAAAAATATGAATAAAGCACTGAAAGGAGTAGTGCCCGACGGGCATATTTATATCAAAGGGAATGTCCTGGATAAGGGGAATCCAGTGGGCGTCACACAAGATATGACAGCATGGGCAAAAGAACTTAACCTGCCAAGGGATGCTGAATATACTTTTTTTGCGGGTTGCGGCTACCAGTCCATGAAGTATGTTGAGGGAATGATGGGTACCGTGAAAGGCATGAAGAGAGTTGGAATGGGGATGAATAAGCTCATCGGTATGAGCAAGGCATTTGAAAAGGTTGGTGTCGATCTCGCCACTATTGGTGCAAAGGTTGCCGCAACAGGCAAAGAAGACCCATATACGAAGGTCCTTGCCAGCACAGTCAGCGTTCTGCAGAAAATTGGGATTGATATTGGTTATATGTATGAAGATGAACCTTGCTGTGGCTCTCCTATTTATTATTCAGGTTTTGTGGATGACTATAGAAAGCTTGCTAATAGTAATTACAAGCTCTTTCATTCTTTGGGTGTTAAGAAGTTGATAGGTCTTATTCCGGCCTGTACGTCGTCTCTCCGAGATGTTTATCCAAAATATATTGAAGACTTCGATTTGGAGGTCAAGCATTTTTTTGAAATTGTGGCGCAAAGATTGAAACAAAAAAACATAAAACTCAAATTAAAAGAGAAGCTTACGGTAACTTACCATGAGCCATGTCAGCTTTCGAGATATCTCAATATTATCGACGAGCCCAGAGAAATTATGAATAGCATAGAAGGCTTAGAGTTGAGAGATCCGGATCCGGAGCAGCGTGAAAAATGGTCAACTTGCTGTGGTGGTGGAGGTATGGAAGCAAGCCACCCCGAATTATCTGAAAGGTTAGGAGTTAGAAGAATTGATGAACTACTAAAGACCGAAGCCCCGATTATTGCAACTAATTGTCCAGCATGCATGATGCAACTGTCCAAGGCAAGCAAAAAGCTGAAAGCGAATGTAAAGGTTATGGATGTAATAGAGATTCTTGACGGGGCTCTATAATGGAAAGTTGCGAATAATTTTTTGATTCTATCCCTCGGCATCAATTAAAAAAGGATATCCAGATGGTATCCTTTTTATTTTTTAATTCATATTATTTGAATTAATTGATTCTGCCTTATATTGTATTGAATTGTGGCGGGTAGTCCATTTATCAAGCTTGGTGGGATTTGAACCATTCAAGGAGGATCTATGAAACGCACTTTGATTTCGATGATGATTGTTTTGACAGTCTCTTTTTCGGCAATTGCCGGCGAAAACCCAAGAGTGGATCTGGTTACATCTAAAGGGGAAATTGTACTGGAGCTGTATGCGGACAAGGCGCCGGAAACCGTAAAAAATTTTTTGGCATACGTGGACGCCGGATTTTACGACGGCACCATTTTTCATCGTGTCATTCCCGGCTTCATGATCCAGGGCGGCGGTTTTACAGCCGACATGAAACAAAAGCGTACCCGAGCGCCGATCCGCAATGAAGCCGACAACCGGATCCGGAATGAACGCGGTACCATCGCCATGGCGCGGACCCAGGATCCGCATAGCGCCACGGCCCAGTTTTTCATCAATACCGTCGATAATGATTTTCTGAATCACAAGGGTAAATCCTCACAGGGTTGGGGGTATACGGTGTTTGGGCGGGTTGTCAAAGGAATTGGCGTGGTGGACGCGATATCCAAGGTCAATACCGCCACTCGCGGCATGAACCGTAATGTGCCGGCCGAGGCAGTCGTCATCACCAAGGTCAATCGGGTGAAGTGAGATTTAAAGCAGACTTAGCTAGGAGATGCTTCTTTAGATCGGTCAACGTCAGCGCAAGCGTTGCCGCAACTCCACCAGAGTGGCACCCCACCCGCCGGCATCAGGGGGTGCATCGCTGAAGCTTTGGACCAACGGGTGTTTTTTTAAAATCTTGTGCACCTGTTTTTTTTGTATGCCTTTGCCCTTGCCGTGAATGACGCGCACGGACTGTATGCCGGCTTTGAGGCACTCGCAAAAATAATCGCCCAGGAGATCTGGAATATCTTTGGGTCGAAATGTATGCAGATCCAGGACATCTTCAATCGGTATTCGAATCGGTTCCATTTTTCTGCCTTAGGCCTTATTGAAGCTGAGATATTAAATGCCAATTACGATACAGAATCCTGAGTTTACCTTTATAGGCTTACCGATCGCGATTTGGGTAACCACCCATTCCGGCGCGGTGACCGTCGCCGCCTCTATAACCGCCTTTTTTATATTGATGCGTCACAGGGAAAATCTGAAACGGCTTCTGGCCGGAACTGAGCCCGAATTTAAACGACCAAGATCCATGCGAAAGTGATAATGCCCGCCAGAAGAAACTGGGTTTCAACCAAAAATTCGAGGCGAATACCCGGAAACATCAGAGCCCGCTCGTAGGCCAAAATAATTAGCAAAATAAAAACAGGGCATAGGATTAGCACAAATCCCAGGCTTGAGATCAATTGAAATGAACTCGAAAAAACCAATGTCGCGGTCAATACCACCAGTATTATTTTAAGAACGCGCATAGACTGTTTTTCCCCCAGAAGAATCGGAATGGTCTCTTTGCCCACAAGCCGATCCCCCTGCATGTCGAGAATATCAAAAAATGCGGTTCGAACGAATACGATCCCGATTGCCCACAACGCTACCAGCACGTTTATCCAATTAATTGTCCCGAATTTGGATAAGGGCGGCAGGACGGCCGTTACAATTCCCCAGGCAATGGCGATCAAAAGGGTCTTCGAGCCGGGAATATCTCTTAATTTGCGGTATTTAATGTTTGCAAGCCATTGCGGTACAACCCTCAGGTTGTAAGAGAGTCCCATGATGCTCATGATCAACAGGGCCATAAACGGAAATAGACCAATACTATAGGCAATGATCAGCCCGGCCGCACCTGAAAATACGGCTAAAATTGTGAGCAGCGTTTTATGATTATCATAAAACGCTGCTCTGTCCGGATCGTTGAACCGGTCGGCACGGGTGTCCGTCAGATGATTAAGGATATGCATGGATTGCACATACAGCATGGAAATTAAAATATAGGGAAAAGTCTGATGAATTCCCTGAAGCTTGGCACAGGCATAGCACAAAGCGCCGGCGCCGATGGACACATAAATGTTTGTCAGCAAAAGCGCTCGCTGGATTTCAAAAAGAAGCCGCCGCCAACCCTGTTTGCGTTTGAAAAGTAAGGCTTCCAAGGCCCGGTAGACTTTTTTGATAACCCAGTTGGGCGTGGATGCGCCGGCCGTTATGCCGATTTGGCGGGCCGCAGACAACGTTTTCAGATTAATATCGACAAGATCAGCCTCGCTTTCGATGTGAAAGGCGGGCTTGCCGGTTTGGCGGGCAATATCAACCAGCCTTTTGGTATTGCCGCTGTTGGTGCCGCCCACCACGAATACCGCATCGACGGATTCAGCGAGTCGTTGAACCTCTGCCTGCCGACGTTTGGTAGAATCGCAGATGGTTTCAAAAAACTTATAATGCGGGTGGTTTTCAGCCGCCCATTTTTTTATAAAGCGCCAAAGATGCGTGTTGAGGGTGGTTTGAGCAACAATGATGGCATTTTCAAATGCCGGAAGCACTTTCAGTTCATCCAGACTTCGCACGACATGTCCTTTGTCTCCGGAATAGCCGCACAACCCGATGATTTCAGGGTGATTTTTATCACCAACGATGATCGTCGCATACCCCTTTTTAGTATGTTTCTTAATAATCGTCTGGACTTTAATGACCCGGGGGCAAGTCGCATCGAGAACTTTGAAACCGACTTCTTCAAGCTGGTCTTTTGTTTGCGGAGGAACCCCATGCGCCCGGATGAGGACCGTGCCGAAGCCCTGCTGCGGAATTTCGTTGAAAGCGGATATTCCTTTTTCTTCCAATATTTCAATAACTTGAGGATTGTGGATTAGCGAGCCATATGTCGAAATTGGATTCGGGTGCTCTTCGGGGGAATCCAGGACCATTTCAACAGCTCTGCGAACCCCCATGCAAAATCCTGAAGTTTTGGCAATTACGATTTTCATTTCAAAGTTTATTTATTTTCATCCGGTTGCGTCGCTGTTTTTTGGAGAGTCTGCGGGAGGGGCCTCTCTTTTTCGTGGTAGGCGTCCAACCCGGACGATCTTCATCTTCGGTTTCCAGCCCGTCGATCTGACCGGCCATTCCAATTTTGCCTTCAAACAATGGCGCACTGATCGTTGCCGCGCCATATGCGGCCACCGAATTGGCGATCTCCAGATCAGAGCTGACCACCAGCGCTTTTTCCCTTTCCTTCAGTGCCATTCGCTTGATCACATCATCAGCGGATTCCCCTCTGCGGGAAAACCGAATGGCAATACCTTTTCTGCGGTCTTGTGTCTGTGAAAAGGCCGGGCCATGGTGGCCGTCGAATACCACGGTTATGCGATGCGGCTTTATCTTCCTGTATGCCGCCAACATGTCCACCAGGGCATCTCGGCCCAGCATGATATCCTGTTGGTCCAGCCTGCTCAGGGTTGTCGATTGGCGGATAAGATTATACCCGTCTATGATGATATGAATGGACATCTCTAGAATTTGGTTTGTCGGAGACGCTCGATCAGGCGGTCCAAATCATCATTGCTGTAAAATTCGATTTCAACCTTACCCCTTTGGCCCCGCTTTTTAATCGTAATTTTTGTGCCAAAATGTCGTGAGAGATCATCAGCCAGACTCATCAGGTGACGGTCCTCAGAGTTTTTTCTTGCCACTTTTGGTTTTTTCTTTTCGTCCTTCAAAGTTCGAATAAGATCTTCTGTTTCTCTGACCGAAAGCTCTTTTTTAACCACGGCGCGCCATGCGGCCAGTTGCTGGGCGGGGTTTTCGACACCCAGCAGCGCTCTGGCATGGCCCATTGTCAAAGAATCATCAAGTATGCTGGCTTTGATTTGTTCGGGCAGCTGGCGGAGTCTTAAAAAATTGGCTACCGCTGATCGGCTTTTTCCGACCCGGGTTGCCGCTTGATCCTGGGTAAGATTGAATTCGGTGATTAAACGGTGGTACGCTTCAGACTCTTCGATGGGATTTAAATTGGCCCGTTGAATGTTTTCAACGATTGATAGCTCCAGTAATTTGGAATCACTGATGCGCTTGATGATTACGGGTACCTGGGCCAGTCCGGCCTTTTTAGCAGCCCGCAGGCGTCTTTCGCCGGCAATCAACTCGTACCCGTCATCGTCTTCATGGATTAACAGCGGCTGCAGAATGCCCTGCTCTTTGATTGATTGGCAAAGATCATCCAGTTCATCTTTGGGAAACTGAATGCGCGGCTGAAACCGGTTGGGTCGAATAAGTTCAATATCACAATAGAAAAAATCCTTGGGGCGCTCATCCGCTTCTTCAATTTCCGGAATGAGTGCAGCCAAACCTTTTCCCAGGGCCACTTTTTTGCGTTTGACGGGTCCGCTAGATCTTTCTGAGGTTTTTCTCTTCTGCATATGTTTTCCCAGCTAATTTCTTAGAATTTCTTTTGCCAGCTCAAAATAGCTTTGGGCGCCCGCGGATGTGGCATCGTAGAGCAATATGGGTTTCCCAAAGCTTGGCGCCTCGCTTAATCGAATATTTCTTGGCACCATCGTTTTAAAAACCAGATCTTTGAAATATTTTTCAGCTTCTTCTGCAACCTGATAAGAGAGGTTGGTGCGTTTATCAAACATTGTCAACAAAATCCCGGCAATGGTTAAATCCGGATTCAAGTTGCGCTTAATGCGTTTTACCGTGCTGAGAAGTTGCCCCAGTCCCTCTAAAGCATAGTATTCAGCTTGCAGCGGTATCAACAACGAATCGGCGGCGGTGAGAGCATTTATCGTAAGAAGGCTCAAAGAAGGCGGGCAATCCAGAAAAATATAGTCAAAAGCGTGATCAAGACCGGCAACGAGGTTTTTTAGTGCCATTTCGCGATCGGGGTTGGATATCATCTCCACTTCAAATCCGATCAATTCCACACCGGAAGGAATCACCTTCAGAGTGGATATTTCGCTATCTACAATCAGATTCGTTGCGCGGGCTCGGCCCAACATACCGTGATACAGGGTTTTTTCTATTTTGGACCTATCGATCCCAAGTCCTGAGGTGGCGTTTGCCTGTGGGTCGCAATCGACTAACAGGGTTCTTTTTTCGGAGACGGCTAAAGCAGCTGACAGGTTTATTGCCGTAGTCGTCTTGCCGACGCCCCCTTTTTGGTTGGCTATACAGATGATCCGTGCCATAATTTCGAAACGCTAACATAAAATTTAATGTTTGAAAAGAACTTTAAAATATGGCATTTATATACCATACGCAGGTACTGGAAACTGCGCTCGGCGCCGTGTTTTGATGAATTTATTCGTCTGGCCGGAAGACCCTGTTCGCCAGGGGCGGACGGCGGAGAGCTTCATGCCCGGTTCCATGAGCGCTATCATTTACTTTCGATTTATACCGGAGTCTTCATGAGTGCGTTTAGAAAATTCATAAGTATCGGGCTGACCGCTATTTTGGTGGCGGGTCTCCTGACGCCTCGCGCCGCCTTCGGCCTGACCGTCCGTGAAGAAGAAAAGATGGCCCGTTCTTTCCTTCCCATTATTTTTAAATATTTCGACATGATCGAAGATCCTGTCATTGTGAACTACGTTAACAAAGTCGGGAATCGAATTGTGGCCAAATTGGACGAACCTCTTTTTCACTACCGATTTTACGTCATTGATACGCATCCATTCAACGCTTTTGCCATTCCAGCCGGCTATATTTTTATCAATAGCGGGTTGCTGATGGCCATGGACAATGAAGAGGAACTGGCGGGTATTTTGGGGCATGAAATTGCGCATGTCAATGCGCGCCATATTTCCCAAAAAATCGAAAGGTCAAAAAAGATCGGGTGGGCCCGCATGGCGGGGATGGCTGCCGGTGTGCTGATGGGCGTGGCCGGTGCGGGAGGAGACGCTTCACAGGCGGTGATGCAAGGTTCGCAGGCCGCTGCTGCAACCGCTGAGCTGTCCTATAGCCGCGAAAACGAAATGCAGGCCGACCAGCTGGGGCTGATTTATTTGGATAA
>Ga0255055_10000318_pt1 | contig 37769 bp, 31 predicted proteins | sample JV7_2_27_MG_FD_188633 | JGI IMG/M metagenome (GOLD analysis project Ga0255055, IMG submission 188633) | Seawater microbial communities from Jervis Inlet, British Columbia, Canada - JV7_2_27 | ecosystem: Environmental > Aquatic > Marine > Inlet | place: Canada: British Columbia | collected... | reverse complement strand
CCAATGCGCAGGGCAGCCTGGCGGCTGAACCGCCGCCAACGACGACCAGATTCATGGCCTCAGGTGCTCTGCGTGAACGAGAGCGGCTCTGCGGCGGGCACGCTCTTTGCTTCAAGAAATGATCGTACCGCGGGGCTCCCGCCCGTTGCCGAGCCCCCGGATCTCGTGGGAGGACGTCTCGGAACAAAAAAGTCCAGAAACGCAAGAACGCAAGGAACGTCCCCGCTCAGGGAGGGTGGTGACCCAGGCAGGATTCGAACCTGCGACTCCCAGCTTCGGAGGCTGTGCACTCCTGAGCGATTCCCCGCACTTACAGATCGGCCATTCCCTCATGGACCCTCATACACCGTCATGGACCTTCAGGAGCCCTCAGGAACCGCTGGCTATTAGGAGATCTCACCGAGACAAGGCCCTCTACTGGCCGATGAGAGGAGACAACGCTCAATGAATTCAGAGGCGTCGCAATTGCAGCGCCCCTTGTCCAGAATGCCGTGAGGCCAGCAGGGTCGCGAATTTGCTGTCCTATCGGCGTCCGCTAATAAAGTGCTCATGGATGATTCCAGCTAGGGTACGATCCATCCCGAAGGAGCCATGGCTTGGATTTCGCGAGGGTGATCGACGCGGTCGCTGGTTTCCTGGAGCGGGAGAACGTCCCGTTCGCCCTGGTCGGTGCGTTCGCGCTCCATGCGTACGGCCTGTCGCGGGCGACGTCCGACCTCGACTTCGTTACGGAATCGGACGTGCGCGAGCGACTCATTGCGTTCCTCGAGTCGCTTGGCTACGAAACCCTTCATGCGAGCTCCGGGTACTCGAATCATCTGCACCCCAACGCCGCCAAGGGGCGACTGGACTTCATCTACGTCGCGGGAGAGACCTCACGGCGACTCTTCTCAGCGCCCGGCACGACCCTCCGGCTCGGCGGCCGCGAGCTGCCGGTGCCCCGTGCGGAACATCTTGTGGCGATGAAGGTCCACGCGATGAAGAGCGACCCGGAGCGAGTGTTTCAGGACATGGCCGACATCCGCGTGCTGCTTCGGGTGCCCGGAATCGACCAAGACGAGGTTCGCGGCTACTTCGAAAGAGCCGGGATGGAGGACAGGTACATTGAGCTCAAGCGATCGCTCTGACGCCCTCGACCTCAAGCACGATCTGCCCACCACATCGCAGGACGTCGCGGCGTTGCGACGCGCCAGGGCGTCACGCCCGTTGGATGTTGCCGAGTACATTCGCTTCCTCGAGCGGCTTGCCCCCCAGCGTTCGCCATCGGTCGAGCGCACTCGCCGCGGTCCCCACGGCGATCACCCGTTCGAGCTATCGGACTGACGAGACGCGGCCTCTGTGAGGTCGCGATCAAGATCCTGCGCGACGCCATTGCCTCCGGCGCGGAGCGCGTGGCTCGCTTCGACGATCACGTCGCGATGTGGTTCTACCAGATCACGGCGGTCCACTCGATCTGCAACGCCGAGGGGCCGCGGTAAGGGCTACGGGCCGGGTCAGTCGATGAAGCCCCACGCGCGCAGGAATTCTTCCATCGCCTTGTGGGTCCGAGCAAAGGTCTCGGGCGTGTCCGAAGCTGCGCGGAAGAGGAGATCGTAGATCACCGAGGCGGAGCGCTCCCTCGAAGCCCTCGAGCGAGCCAGGCAGGCGGCCGCACTCCTCACCCTCGTCCCCAGCCCCGAAGGCAAGCTGCGCCGCAGCCACTGCCTTCCGAGAATTCGATTCTCCCGGAATCACGATCACTTATCGGGACGCATCCCCAGCCGCGGGTCCCCGGCCGGGCAACAGCTGAACCAGAGCGAAAGCAGCTAGGGCGAGTGTAGAAGAGCGTGCAGACAACCTCCCCGCTCAGGGAGGGTGGTGACCCAGGCAGGATTCGAACCTGCGACTCCCAGCTTCGGAGGCTGTGCACTCCTGAGCAATTCCGGGCACTTACAGACCACCCCTACCGCAAGGAACCGCGAGGAACCGCAGCCTCCCGCAGGTCCGCTTCTGAGTCCTGATGGATGGCTGGACGACCTGCGAGGCGTGGAAGCTCGCTGGCAGCGAGCCTCCTGGCACCCATGAATCGCTGTGAACGATCCCCGAAATGCGCAGCCGAAAGCGCAATCCTGCGCGACCTGGGTGTATCCGGTACTGCGATCCGCCTCAACGTGGAACGAACGAAAACACGAATCGGCTGCTACGCCAATACTTTCCCAAAGGCACGGATCTGTCCGCCTTCACGCAAGCGGACCTGAATCGGATCGCTCTTCGGTTGAACCAGCGTCCTCGGAAGACACTGGACTTCCGTTCACCGGCAGAGGTATTGAACGAGAGTGTTGCGTTGACCGGTTGAGCCTGAGGTGGGTTCCCCCAACATGGTGGGAGCTCTACGCCGCCGCCAAATAGCGCGGGTTCGAGTGCCACCCATCCGTGCGTTCACCTCGCCGGCGCGGTGGCGCCAACCCATGAGCGCCGGACTGCTAGCAACGGAGTACCGTCGCAGCGCGGATCAATCCCAGGCGAGTGTCAGGGCGCCCAAAATGTTCGCGTAGTCATCTGTCCATAATGGCCCGCTGGGCGCTGCCCATGTCGCGATGCTCGGATGAGTGAGCTTGGAGACCTTCTTGAGCCAACGCTCGTCGCGTGAAAGAAGCATCCAAACCGCGCCTTCTATTCCGCGGACCCCGTCCTCATGGCTGTCGATGCGGAGCGCATTCATCTGCAGGTGTTGGGCCAGGCGACGCACGGGAGGTTCCAGGTCGAGGTGTGCACTCGAGATGTGAACGGCGAGAACGCCATTGCGATTGAGCTGGCGATCGTAAATTTCGAAGGCCTCGCGGGTCAGGAGATGAACTGGAATCGAGTCGCTGCTGAAGGCGTCGACGAAGAGCATGTCGAAATCTTGGGGCTCCTCTCTCTCGAGAGCGATCCGGGCATCCCCCAGCAATATCTCCACGCGGGCATCGGAATCTTTCAGGTAGCTGAAATGGGAATTCGCGATCCTCGCAACCTCGGCATCGATTTCGTAGAAGCGAATCAGATCACCAGCCCTCGCGTAGGCGGCCAATGCTCCCGATCCCAGGCCGATCACGCCCACCTTGCGCGCGCGTACCGAGTTCTGATAGCGAAACGCAATGCCGGCCCCGCTATTCAAGGAGTAGTAGAGCAAGGCCGTGTGGCGGCGACTGGGGTGCCGCCACTGCAGCCCGTGAGAGGTTCGCCCATGGAGGAGGCCTACGACCGAGAACTCCGTTCCACCGGCGTATCGTACCACGCGCGAAACACCGTAAAAGCTGCGCGCGAATTCGACGACGGCTCCTCGCGAGCGCCGAACGTCGAGTCCCAGCCCGACTGCCAGACCCAGCGAAGCGAGGACAAGCGGAAACCAGACCCAGCGACGCTGATTGGAGCGCAGCGGACTGTTCGGGTCAATGGCGAGCATCGCGATCGCGAGGACACTGCAAATCCAGAGTCCCACATGCAATTCCAGGAAGAGATCGAATAACTGCGGGGCGAGCAGCGCTGCAAAGATCCCACCTGCGGCTCCGCCCAACGCGATCATCAGGTAGAAGCCCGTCAGTCTGCGGGGATGCGGCTTCAGGCGCGCAAGCTCGCCGTGACACACGGTGCAGCAGACCATCAAGACACTTGACCAGCCGAGGATCTGCCCGCTGATCGGCACCGTGCCGCCTTCGTACATGAGCCACAGGGCGCCGAGCAGAGCCGGAATCAGGGCGCTCAGAAACACCGATCGGCGGTACCAGCGATTTCCCCCAAAGGCCAGAATGAAGGAGAAGAGATAGATCGACATTGGGATCACCCAGAGGAAGGGGACCGCGGCGACGTCCTGGGAGATCTGATGCGTGACTGCGAGCATGAGCAACGAGGCGTTGGCGGGGAGCAGCAGCCATAGGATCCGAACTCGAGCGCTGGGCGGGATTGAGTCCCCGGTTTCCTGATCCGCGGGGTCCGAAGGCTCGGAAACCGAGTCCAGGGAGTTTGCGCTGCGCCAGATCTTTCCCGCACACACGGCGCTGGTGATGGCAAAGAGCCCAAAGCTCCAGGACCAGAGCGTCACGCGGCCCGCTCGGGATAGAAACGGCTCGATGAGAAATGGATAGCTGATCAGGGCGAGCAGCGACCCCGCATTGCCAAGCGCGTAGAAACGATAGGGGGCCTGCGAGGAATCGAGCCGATGAATCCAGCTTTGAAGCAGCGGTGACGTGGAAGCGAGCACCAGAAATGGGAATCCGACACTCCCTGCGAGCAACGCCAGGATTCGCCATGTGGGATCGTCCACGTCGATGGGCTTCCAGGTCGTGGAGGGCGTGATCGGGAGCAGCGCGAGTGCCACCAGTAGAAGCAATCCGTGAACGGCCACCTGCACGCGCGGCGCCATGCGGCAGCTCCAGTGCGCGTACGCGTAGCCGCCCACCAGGAGGAGCTGAAAGAAGAGCATGGCGGTGGTCCAGACGGCTCCCGATCCGCCGAACCAAGGGACGATGTAGCTCGCGATGAGCGGTTGGACCTGGAATAGAAGGAAGGCCCCGAGAAAGATGGTCAGTGCAAACGGGCCCTGGAACTGCTTGATCACCTCGCGCCTCCGTCCGGGACATTGCGCTGCCTGCAATCTAACGATTCGCGCTATGTCTCCCAAGGTGTAGTTCGCTGCTCATGACGGCGTCGAAGTCTTTCTCGGCACCATGAATCGTCAGCGGTCGCAATCGGATGCGCGAAGCTTATAGGAAAAAACGCAGCTTGCTTTTCCTTCCATAGAGTCGGAGCGCAAGACGTACTTCCCCCGTCGCCGCAGATTCTTCGATCCGGGCGTCTGCCCCCGTTCCGCTAGGCGGTCTCGAGTTGAGAGGTGCTGCTCGTGATTCCGTTGGAGCAGCTGCGAAATGTCTGGGAAGCCCCGCTCATCCTACCTATCCGCACGTGGAGTCCTTTCGGAACTACATGAAACATGCGGTTCGGGCGTCACGCGAGTATCCGGGAGTTCACTCCGGCGATAGCGTCTGCGCGATCCTGATCCGGGTGCCACCCACCCGTACGTTCACATCGGCGTGTACAACAAGTTTTACCAACTCGCTCTGGAGCGACTCGAACCTACGTCTAGGCCTTGAACTCGCCCGTGAACTTCCTTCGATGTCGCTTTCCCGTCTTGGACTCCCATCCGGAGGGTACTCCCTCCAAGAGGGTGTCCACTACGAGGGGACAGGGTCAGATAATGAAGGAGCTGTAAAGGCACACAGGCACACAAAGGACGGGCAAGAAGAGTGGCCGCGCACCCTGCACTACGTAGCGGGTTCTGCTGGCAAAAGGTGGTGACCCAGGCAGGATTCGAACCTGCGACTCCCAGCTTCGGAGGCTGTGCACACCTGAGCAATTCCGGGGACTTACAGACCACCCCCACCGCACAGAACCGCGAGGAGCCGCAACTGGCCCGCTTCCGGTCCCGTAGGAGGTGAATCTACTGTCCACCCGGTCGGGCCTCCCGTAGAATCCTCGGGCGGCGGGGGCCGGATCAGGCCGTGTTCCGGGTGCGTGGAGGTGCCCTATGAGCAGCGATACGAAGTCGCAAGACGAGTGTCTGAGTGAGCCGGAACCCCCGCGTGCCCGTGCAGCAGAGCTTGAGCGTGCTCTGGCCGACCGAGAGCAGGCGCTGGCGGCGCTCAGAGAGAGCGAGAAGCGGTTCGAGCTAGCGATTCGTGGTACGTCTGACGGCTTGTGGGAGTGGACTGTCGCCACGGGCAACGTGTGGTGGTCGCCTGGACTGAGGGAGCTGATCGGATACAGCGATGACGATTTGCCCGCCACCTACGAGTCATGGGAGTCGCTCCTGCATCCCGACGACCGCGAAACTGTGCTGGAAGCCGTCAATCCGCACATCGAAAAGGGCCAAACCTATCGCATCGAATACAGACTGAGGACTAAGACTGATGGGTATCGCTGGTTCCAGGCCCGAGGAGCAGTAGCGACAGACGAAAGCGGCAAGCCCGTCCGGACGGCCGGTTCGATCCGGGACATAAATGAACAGAAGATGGCGGAGGAGGCCCTGCGCGAAAGCGAGGAGAAGTACAGGAGCCTGTTTGAGTCTTCACGCGATTCCTGTTTCATCCTCAGTGTCTCTGAAGAAGACGGAGCGCGTCTTGTGGACTGCAATGAGAGCGCGTTGCCCTTGTTCGGATGCACAGAACGCCATCAGATTCTGGGCAAGTCACCTGAAGAGTTTTCCCCGCTGAGGCAACCGGACGGCAAACCCTCTGCGGAGAAGGCTCGTCAAGTCACTATGGCAGCGATGGCAGGCAATCCACAGCTCTTTGAGTGGGAACACCATCGCTTGGATGGCACGCCTTTCTTCGTAGAAGTGACTATGGGGCGCATTGATTTCAAGGGCCAAGCCCTCATCCAAGGAGTGGCACGTGACATCACCGAGCGCAAGCGGGCGGAAGAAGAGAAACTGGCGCTCCAGCGGCAGCTGCTGCACGCGCAGAAGCTCGAGAGCCTGGGCGTGCTGGCCGGCGGCATCGCCCATGACTTCAACAACATGCTGATGGCGATCCTGGGCAACGCGGGCCTGGCGCTGGACAAACTCTCGCCCATGTCGCCGGCGCGCGGCAACCTCGAGGAGATCGAGAAGGCGTCCAAGCGCGCGGCGGAACTCGCCACGCAGATGCTCGCCTACTCGGGCAAGGGCCGGTTCGTCGTAGAGCCGATCGACGCCGGGGAGCTCGTCGAGGAGATGGCGCACCTGCTCGAGGTCTCGATCTCGAAGAAGACCATGCTCAAGTACAACCTCGCCCAGAGCCTGCCCACCTTCGATGGCGATGCGACGCAAATCCGCCAGGTTGTCATGAATTTTGTCATCAATGCCTCCGAAGCGATCGGCGACAAGAGCGGCGGCATCGCCCTGTCTACCGGCGCGATCGACTGCGACCGCGCATATCTCGATGATGTCAATGAGGTCCTGCGAGCCAGCTTGGATGAGTCGCTGCGCGAAGGCGTTTACACCTATCTCGAAGTGGCCGACACGGGCTGCGGCATGGACGCCGAGACCATCGAGAAGGTCTTCGATCCGTTCTTCACGACCAAGTTCGCGGGGCGCGGCCTGGGCATGTCCGCCGTCCTCGGCATCGTGCGCGGCCACAAGGGCGCCATCAAGATCGACAGCGAGGTCGGCAAGGGCACGACGTTCAAGGTCCTCTTCCCCGCGACTGAACCGGCCGAGAACGGTTTCGCGGTCCAAAGGAAGGCCGAGGGCGAGGGGAAAGACTGGCGCGGAAGCGGGACCGTCCTGATTGCCGACGACGAGGAGACGGTGCGCGCCGTGAGCAAGCAGATGCTCGAGCGTATGGGCTTCGGCGTCCTGACGGCCCAGGACGGGCGCGAAGCGCTGAAGGTGCTTGGCGAACATGCCGGCGAGATCGTCTGTGTGCTCCTCGACCTGACCATGCCTCACATGGATGGCGAAGAGGCCTTCCGCGAGATGCGGCGCCTCCACCCCGGCATCGTGGTCATCCTTTGCAGCGGCTACAACGAGCAGGACGCGACCGAGCGCTTCGCCGGCAAGGGCCTGGCCGGGTTCATCCAGAAGCCATATCGAAGCGACGGCCTCAGAGCAAAGCTGAGAGAGGTCCTGGGGAGCTAGCAGCAGGCTTGAAATCCCGCCTACGGGGGGGGCCGACGCGGACCACCTCGCGGCGTGGTTCCGGGGCGGCAGCTTCGACCCGGCGAACGAGTTCAGCGACCTCGGTTTTCGCGTCGAGAGTATTCTCGAATCCACCGCCTGCATCGACGGCCTCGACAACGATGGCGATGGCTCGACCGATTGCCCGGCCGACCCCGGCTACTCGGGTCCGGGCAACGGCTCCGAGAAGAACGCCAGCCTCCCGTTCGACGACGGCGAGGACAACGAGGATCCGCCCGACGGCTTCGTGGATTTCCGCGCCGACGGATCGGGCGATCCCGGCTGCCGTGGCCCGAGCACACCAAGCGCCTGCATTTGTTCAGGTAGGGTGGTGACCCAGGCAGGATTCGAACCTGCGACCCCCAGCTTCGGAGACTAGGGTCACAATCTCCCCAAGTTTCTGATTTTCCTAATCTTTTTGAAATGCTGCGCCCGTCGGGCTTTCCGTATAGTGGCGAGGCTTCCGAGGAGTTACCTGTGGTGGGAGGCTCTGATGCTGGGAAGCGCCCAGCGGTGCCGGCGGGAGTTCCAGGGACCCACAGCCGCGATGCGCACATCCTTCGCTCTTGAAGCGCGGCGAAGTGGGAGGCGCCTCGCCCATCCGGCGCCTGCATGCTGCCTTCCTCCTTCTCAACGGCTTCGGCCTCCGCTTGCGCACCGTCCTTACGCGGCTCGATCACGGGGCTTGCAGGCTCCAGGTGTACGCCTCGCAGCACTCGTTGCCCGAACGCCACGCAACACCGGGCTCCCGCTTCCGGTTAGGGCTCCGCCGGTGGGCGTTGGACCCGACGGGCCCCTCGATAAGTTTCTGGCTACGTCATGCCTCCCCCTCCTCCCAGGCTTTGCCCAGCGCAATGAGAGCGGAGAGTGACACGGATCACGGAACGGCTGGCTGAACGCGCCGGTGCCGATTGAGGAGGACTGAGCCGCGGGGCCCGCCCTCCCCCGCAGCCCTAGAGGACCATGGACCAAGGCTTCGTCATCATGCAGATCGGCGACGACGAGGTTGAGCGGGTGTACCAGCGGGTGATCGCGCCCGCGCTTGAGAGCTGCGGAATCGAGCCGAAGCGGGTCGACTGGCACAACCGCGGCGGCCTCCTGCACAGCGAGATTATCTCCTTCATCGAAGAGGCAGAGATCATCGTCGCGGACCTCACCAACGAGCGACCCAACTGCTACCTCGAGGTGGGATACGCGTTCGGGGTCGGGAAGTTCACGAACGTGATTCTCACCGCTCGCGAGGATCACCGGCCCGACAGTCCGCACCACCGGCCCGGGGGGCCGATGGTTCATTTCGACCTCGCCGGCTACGACATCCTTTTCTGGCAACCCCGTCGCCTAGGCGCGTTCCAGGCGGAGCTGAAGAAGCGCATCCGCAGGCGTCAGCTCATGCTGTCCGATCTCAGCTAGCATTAGCTCGAGTTCGGTGATGGGGTCCGGGGGGCTGGCACGGCGACCCGCGGGACATCCCTTGGCCCTATCCGGGGTTTCCCCCTTCGTGCCCGTTTAGGGACGTCCGTGCCTCCGTTTCGAGCCCCGCCACCTCGCACGTAACATGCGGATCCCCCGCACTGCGCGCTCCTGCACGCTTCTCAGAAAATGAGGAGGCCTTGCTGCGATCCAGCAACCTGATGATCGTGACGTCGATATGCCACAGCTCCTTCGGGGCGTTAGCAAGGCCGCTCGATCACGCAGCTCCTGCAGCTCGGCCGGAAGCTCGGTCTTTTCAGCCGACAGGCTCTCACACGTGACGACATCGGGAATGCCCCGGTGAAGCCAGCTTCGAATGGTGGACCGAAGGATCTTCAACTCGGGAAACAGGTCCGGTTCGCCCGTCTCGCAGATCATTTCTCGAATGAGGTGGTCGTAGGTGCGTCGACTGAGGAGGGTCGTCATCACACCCGTATCGGCAGGCGACGCAATCGGGGAATATCTTTGAAAACCTCAATGAATTCAGGGACGTCACAGCTGCAGCGCCTCCACTTCAGAATGCCCTGAAACGCAGTTGCCCGGCGAGCCAGTCCGGCCGACTTCGAAACGGCACCTCTGGTTCGGCTGACATCAGCGGCCGAGCGCGCAAGCGCCCAGCCATGCACCCAGCGCGAGCCAGTGCAGCAGCACCGATGCCGCGACGCTCTCGGAGCGCTCACGCGCCAGACCGGTCGCCACGCCGAAGACGAAACCTCCAGCCAGCGGCAGCGGCGCCCCCGTGCCGGCGAGTGCCGCGACGGAGGCAATGGGGGGCCAGGTCGTACCACATGACGACGCGACACAGGCCGCGTAGAGCACGCTGGACGCCAGGATCGGCACAGAGAGGCGCCACGGCCCGCCTCCGCACTGGATGGGGAAGACCTTGGCGAGAGTGCCGTGAATCAGACCGCGGAACGCGAGTTCCACGGCGAGGGAGAGGGCGACGAGCATGAAAAGGGCCAAGCTTGCGGTCAGAGGTGGGTCCGTCGCAAAGGGGTTCATCGGAATCCACAGCCCCCCGCAGGCTGCACCTGCGAGCGCCAGCGGAAGCACACGCCAGCACCCGTAGCTCGTCGGGCTGCGGTGACCATAGAGGCCAGGAGTCCGTCGTCCGAGTGCCACGAGGAGCCCGCCCCCCAGCACGAGAAGGAACGCGGCAGAGCACACGACCGGCGGCAGGGGCGAAATACCGAGTGTATCGAATGCGATCTCGAAGGGTTCCGGCACTCTCTCGGGTGAGATCGCCACGGCCACCAATCCCACCGCCATCGCGATTGCGGCGCCGAATCGGAGCACTCGGCTGCGCCAATCCGCGAGCCGGTGGGCACGCCGGCAGGCTTCGACGATCTGCTGCGGACTCATGCGTGTGCCCGCGAGCCGGGGTGAGCCGCCGATCTCGTCCGACCCACCCCAGCGGTTGGCCGACGCACAACCGTCGGAGCCTGGATCCAGCAGATTGAGTTGCGCGTAGATCTCGGCCAGGCGCGTGGGCAGCGAGGGATCGATCTGCCGGAGCGTGTAGGTACCAGCTTCTTTCTGCAGTGCGAAGAGCCCGAGGCGCTCCCCGTGCAGGCGCCGCAGCTCTTCCTCCACGTCGTACACACCGAGGTCGGAGCGACACACGACTGCGATGGAACCCGGTGCGATCTCTGCCCGCGCGAGCTCTTCGATTTCTGCCGCGCGGCTCGAGAGCACCTCCCGTGGATAGACCATGCGGTCGATGACCCGCAGCTGCTGTGCGACGTAGCGGCCGAGGTCTACCTGTCCCCATCTTCCGCAGCCCTTGAGCTTGCGCTCGGACGCCAGCAGCTTCTCCATGCAGGCGCGCGCCTCCGCCATCTGCTCCTGAGGCAGCGCGCAGAGGTCCTGTAGCTCCCTACCAAGCGCGTCGATCACGCCCTCGAGCCGGAGCAGCGGAAGGATCCTGGCGCAGAGCTCCGGGTTCTGGTGCACCAGCCGCAGGTGGTTTACCAGCACCCAGATGGCGAGGAGGGCGTCGAGATCCGCGTCGTTGGCGTAGATCGTCCACTCGCGACGTCGTAGATCGAGGCGCTTGCGCAGCAGCACCATCGCCTGCTCGCATGTCGCGAGGGTGAAGGCGCGCACACAACCTTCGTGGTGATCGAGGTTGTAGATGGCCCGCTCAGGGCAGAGAAAGGGTTCGCCATGGGCGGTGCCGTCGAGGAAGATCGAGCCTGGCGGGAAGCTCCGCGCCTCGGTGGCGGTGATGCTCAAGCCCCGTTCGAGGTGGACGCGAATGGTGGGCGCCTCGGTGCAGGTCAGGATCGACGCGCGCCCCTCGGCCTGAACACGGTAGCGGTCCGGGAAGGGCTGCACCGGACGCACCAATCGTGCGGCCGGCTCGGGGGTGGGCCCCGCCGCCTCCCATCGAGGGGTCGCGCGCGCTTCGGCGTGCATCTCTGACCAGGTCATCGGCCCTACAACGGGAGCGGGAGGTGATCGATCTCACAGAGCAACGAACCGCGGGCGTACTCCGCAAGAGAACCTTCGACGATTCGCGCCGTTGATCCAAGAGAGGCTCCGCAACCAGACGAGGCGGAATCGATCGAGGGGTTCCGCCACAACGCCTTGAGCTGGAAGGAGGGAGGATGGTGACCCAGGCAGGATTCGAACCTGCGACTCCCAGCTTCGGAGGCTGGTGCTCTATCCAACTGAGCTACTGGGCCACGCGAACGGATGGACCGCTCTCTCGGCTTGTGGTGGGGCGTACTGGACTCGAACCAGTGACCTCCGCGGTGTGAACACGGCGCTCTGCCAACTGAGCTAACGCCCCAAGCTCACTCGGCTTTTCTTTAGGGAAGCCGGGGGGCGAGCGCAAGCTGGCGGCGTCTCGCGCCGGCTCCGCGGTCGACGCCGCCGCCCGGCCCCACTGCGGGCTAATCCCGATCGGAGTGGTGCACCGCGGCGCCGACGAAGGCGGTGAAGAGCGGATGGGGCTCGAAGGGGGTCGACTTGAACTCCGGGTGGAACTGGCAGCCCAGGAACCAGGGGTGCTCCGCGATCTCCACCACCTCCACCAGACGCCCGTCCGGGGAGGTGCCCGAGAGCACCAGGCCCGCCTGGGCGAGCTGGTCGCGGTAGTCTGGATTGAACTCGTATCGGTGGCGGTGGCGCTCGGAGATCTCGAGCGTCCCGTAGGCCTCGGCCGCCCGGCTCCCGGGGAGCAGCAGGCAGGGATAGGCTCCCAGGCGCATGGAGCCCCCCTTGTCCTCCAGCTCCCTCTGCTCGGGCAGGAAGTCGATCACGGGGTGGGGGGTCTTCTCCTCCGTCTCGGTAGAGTTGGCGCCCGCGAGGCCGGCCACGTTGCGGGCGAACTCGATCACCGCCAGCTGCAGCCCGAGACAGATGCCCAGGTACGGGACGCGCTGTTCCCGGGCGAAACGCACCGCCTTGATCTTGCCCTCGACGCCGCGGGAGCCGAAGCCGTGGGGCACGAGAATGCCGTCCATCTTCGAGAGCTCGCTGGCGTCGGTGAGCTTCTCGGAATCGAAGTACTCGATCTGCACGCGCACCCGGTGGGCGATCCCGCCGTGGTGCAGGGCCTCGTTCAGGCTCTTGTAGGAATCGGTCAGATCGACGTATTTGCCGACCATGCCGATCCGCACCTCCCCCTCCGGATGGGTCAGGGCGTGGACCACCCGCTTCCAGGGCTCGAGGTTCGGCTCACCGGTCCAGATTCCCAGCACCCGGGTGAGCTTCTCGTCGAGCCCCTCGCTGTGGAAGATGATCGGCAGCTCGTAGATGTGCTCCACGTCCTTGGCGGTGATCACGGCGTCCTCGTCCACGTTGCAGAAGAGCGCGATCTTGGCCTTCACCGACCGGGGCAGGAAGCGATCGGTCCGGCAGAGCAGCACGTCGGGCGCGATCCCCACGGACTGGAGCTCCTTCACCGAGTGCTGGAGCGGCTTGGTCTTGAGCTCTCCCACCGAGGGGATGAAGGGGACCAGGGCCAGGTGGACGTAGCAGGCGTTGGCGCGGCCCACGTCGGCGCGGAACTGGCGGATGGCCTCTAGGAACGGCAGCGACTCGATGTCGCCGACGGTGCCACCCACCTCGGCGATCAGCAGATCCGCGCCCTCGGCGGCCTGGTGGATGCGCTCCTTGATCTCGTCGGTGATGTGGGGGATCACCTGGACCGTCCCGCCCAGGTAGTCGCCACGCCGTTCCTTGCTGATCACCGCATCGTAGACCCGACCCGCGGTGACGTTGTTGACCTGGCCGGTGATGGTGCGCGTGAAGCGCTCGTAGTGGCCGAGATCCAGATCCGTCTCCGCCCCGTCGTCGGTGACGTAGACCTCCCCGTGCTGGATGGGGTTCATGGTGCCGGGATCCACGTTCAGGTAGGGATCCAGCTTCAGGAAGTTCACTCGCAGACCCCGGGCTTCGAGCAGGGAGCCGACCGCGGCTGCCGAGAGGCCTTTGCCGAGCCCCGAGAGCACTCCCCCGGTCACGAAGATGAACTTCTTGGGCCTGGGGTTCATGGCGGATCTCCGGCCGGCATCATCGTACCCGGACCTCGGCTGCACCCGCGAGGGCGTCCTCGATTCGAACCCGATGGATGGGAACCAGGGGCTCGGGAAGCGCCGAGGGGGCGAAGTAGCCGACCGCCAGCGTCTCCTCGGGCGTGGTGGGCTCGCCTTGGGCGATGGGCCGCGCCTCGAAGCAGAGGCTCACGGCCTGGACCCTTTCGCCGTCGGGGTAGGCGACCACCTGGACGGCCGGATCCGAGTACACCCCGAGAAGGCGACCGACCTCGACCTCCACGCCGGTCTCCTCGACCACCTCGCGAGCGGTTGCAGCCATGACGGACTCGCCGGCCTCCAGATAGCCTCCCGGGAGACCCCAGTGGGCGTTGTCGCTTCGCTGCATCAGCAGGAACTCGCCCGCCGGCGCACCGCGCCACACCACTGCCGATACCGAGAGGCGGACCTGCGTCGGGTCCGTGGCGTAGTAGCTCGTCACACCACGACCCCCCGCGCCTCAGCGAGGTTGCGAGTCAAGGCCGGTTGGATGGTCTCTCACCCGTGAGTCGGTTTCACGGTATATAACGTGCCGCTCCGCGGGGGTCAATTTCGCCCCCGCGAGAGAGCGACCGGCCACGGAGCGATGGCGGCGGGCGGGTGAGAAGAGCGCGCTAGCGCTTCGAGAACTGGAAACGCGCGCGAGCCCCGCGCTGGCCGTACTTCTTGCGCTCCTTCTTACGCGCGTCGCGGGTGAGCAGCCCCACTCGCTTGAGCGCAATCCGCTGGCTCGGATCGAGCTTCTCGATGGCCCGGGCGATCCCGTGGCGCAGCGCACCGGCCTGCCCCGAGACGCCGCCGCCCTTCACGGTGGCGACCACGTCGTAGCGGCCGGCCACGCTGGCGACCTCGATGGGCTGGTTGACGAGGCCGACCAGGGCCTCCCTGGGGAAATACTCGTTCGCCGGGCGGCCGTTCACCAGGATCTGGCCGGTGCCGAGCCTCATCTTCACCCTGGCGATGGCGGTCTTGCGCTTTCCGGTCACGAAGACCTCGGTGGGGATCGCGGCGGGGATCTCGGTGGGGATCTCGGTCTCAGTCAAGCTGGAGCTCCTCGGGCTTCTGGGCCGCGTGCGGATGATCTGGCCCCGGGTAGACCTTGAGTTTGCCGAGGATCTTCCTCCCCAGCGAGTTCTTCGGCAGCATCCCCCGCACCGCATCCCGAAGCACGCGATCTGGGTGGGGCCCCGCGAGCAGCTTGCCCGCCGTGATCGATCGCAAGCCACCCATCCATCCCGAGTGGCGGTAGTAGGTCTTGCTCTCGCGCTTCTTTCCGGTGAGCTTCACCTTCTCGGCATTCACCACGATCACGAAGTCGCCGGTGTCTACGTGGGGCGTGTAGATGGGCTTGTGCTTGCCCCTCAGGATCGTCGCCAGGCGGCTGGCGAACCGGCCCAGCACCTGGTCGGCGGCATCCACCACATACCAGCGCCGCTCGACTTCGGCAGGCTTGGCACTCTGGGTGGCGCGGTGGGCCTGGGCTCCCAAGAGATCCCCTCCTCGGCATCCGGGCCGCAACCGTTAGCCGAGGGTCCCGGACCCGTCAAGCCAACAGGCATGTAAGGCTTCGTATTATCGGGGAAAAACGTAATCCACCCGGACCAGGGTGAGGCCCCGGGCGGGCGCCGTAGGCGGGGCTGCGCCCCGATCCCGGGCCGCCAGGAGGGAGGGAACGGAGGCGGGCGCGAGGCGCCCGCGACCCACCTCGAGCAAGATGCCCACCAGGTTGCGGACCATGTGCCGGAGGAAGCCGGATCCCTCCACCTCGACGCAGATCTCCCCCCCGGGACTCCCTGCGATCTCGACCCGGTGCAGAGTCCGGATCGTGTCGCTGACCGACGATCCGACCGCCTGTAGTGATGCGAAGTCGTGGCGCCCTTCGAAGCAGTGCGCTGCCTCGGTCATCGCCGCGACGTCGAGCAGAGCCCGCAGCCAGTGACTGCGCCGATCGCGCAGGGGCGAGGGCCAGGGACCGTTCCAGATCCGGTAGCGGTAGAGCTTGGAGCGTGCATCGTACCGGGCGTCGAACCCGCCCGGCTTCTCCTCGAGCCCCACCACAGCCAGGTCCCGGGGGAGGCCGGCGTTCAGGGCCCGATGGAGCTCGGAACACGCCATCGAGGTCTCGATCTCCGCACTCCCGACCTGGCCCTCGGCGTGGACCCCGGCATCGGTGCGTCCGGCTCCCACCACTCGCACACTCTTGCCGGTGACCCGTTGCAGCGCCTCCTCCAGGGTGTCCTGAACGGTGCGATGCCCTTCGGGCTGGGACTGCCAGCCCTCGAAGTCGGTCCCGTCGTACTCGAGCGTGAAGCGGAACGTGGCCACGGAGCCGCGCGCTCAGCCGACCTGGAAGCGGTTCTCGGCGAGCCGTACGGCGTTGCTGGCCGCCAGGCGGACCGGATCGGCGGCAAGCCAGAAGAGCAGTCCGCGCTCGGAGCTCGGATCCTTGCGGATCCTTCCCACCAGCACCATCTCGCTCTCGGTGGCCTCGCGGATGGTCGGCGAGGGCATCGCATCGGCTGGGAGTGCGACTCCCGGCGACTTGGCCAGCAGCTCGCTGAGCTCCGCGGCGCTCAGTTCCTCGGCGACCTCGACCGCGACGCTCGCCCCGGTACCCGAGAAGGTCGGCACCCTCACCGCCGTCACTGCCACGGGGAGCTCGGCATCGAGCAGACGGCGCAGGCTGGTCACCATGGCCCCCTCGACTTCGGTCTCCCCTCCCTCCCCCGCCTCTCCCACCATGGGAATGCAGTCGAAGGCGATGCCGTGCGGGAACACCGTCGGCTCCGGAAGCGCGCGCTGGCCGAATAGCGCAATCGCCTCGGCCTGGAGCGACTCGATCCCGGCGCGGCCGGCGCCGGAGACCGCTTCGAAGACGGTGCCGACGACGCGGCGAAGCCCCACGCAACGGTGAATCGGCTCGAGCACCAGGGCCCAGGCCAGTGTGGGGCCGGCCGGAGTGGCGATCACCGGCTGCAGGAGGTCGGCGGGATCGGGGTACAGGTTCGCCACCAGCAGCGGCACCTCGGCCGCACCCTCCATCGCACCGGAGAGATCGATGCACGGGACCTCGGCGTGGAGCGCTGCGCGCACCCACTCGAGGGCCTCCTTGCCAGGGACACACAGGAAGACCAGGTCGAGACCACGCAGCGAGGAGAGCTCCGTCTCGACCGTGATCGACTGCCCGTAGAGCTCGACCGTCCGGCCCATGGAGCGCTCGCTGGCGGCGGGGACCAGCTCCGCCAGGGGGAAGCTCCGGGCCTCCAGGACGGACAGGAGATCGCTCCCCATCGTGCCCGTGGCCCCGATCACCGCGATCCGAAGCCCCTGCGCCGTCATGCCGCGCCCAGCTTCTCGAGCACCAGATCACCCATTGCCCGGCAGCCCACCGGCTTGCCGTCGTCTTCCTCGGCAACCAGGTCCGGCGTGCGATACCCGTCCGCGAGAACGGCCGTCACCGCATCGCGCACCTCGGCGGCGGCTCCGGGGTTTTCGAAGGTGTGCTCGAACATCATGGCCACGGAGAGGATCGCGGCCAGGGGATTCGCCAGATCCTGGCCGGCGATGTCCGGAGCAGAGCCGTGAACGGGCTCGTAGAGCCCGATGCCCCCCTCGCCGAGGCTGGCCGAGGGGAGCATGCCGAGGGATCCGCTGATCATGGCCGCCTCGTCGGAGAGGATGTCTCCGAAGAGGTTCCCCGTCACCATCACGTCGAAGCGCCCGGGATCCCTCACCAGGAGCATGGCACAGGAATCGACCAGCTGGTGGGCGAGCTCCACGTCCGGGTAGTCCTTCGCCACCTCCTCCACGACCTCCACCCAGAGCTGGCAGACGTCGAGCACGTTGGCCTTGTGCACGTGGGTCACGTGGCGGCGACGCCGCCGAGCCGCGTCGAAGGCGACGTGGGCGATTCGAGAGATCTCGACCTCGTCGTAGACCATGGTGTTGCGGGACTCGCGGCGGCCCTCCACCAGGGCGGTACCCCGGGGCTCGCCGAAGTAGATGCCACCGGTGAGCTCGCGGACCACCAGCAGGTCGATTCCCTCCACCACCTCCCGCCGCAGTGTCGAAGCATCGGCGAGTGCCGGGAAGACGCTGGCAGGGCGAAGGTTCGCGAAGAGCCCCAGCTCCTTGCGGATGCGGAGCAGCCCTTTTTCGGGTCGGACGTCGATGGGCAGGTTGTCCCACTTCGGACCGCCCACCGCGCCGAGCAGCACCGCCCGGCTCCGCTTGGCCTCGGCGAGCACCTCGTCGGTGAGAGGTGAGCCGCAGGCGTCGAGGGAGGCGCCGCCGATCAGCGCCTCCCGGCAGGAGAGCTGGGGCCCGTGGCGGGCGGCCACGAACTCGAGGACCCGGTGGGCTTCCTTCGCGACGTCGGGACCGATGCCGTCGCCGGGTAGCAGCAGCACTTGCTCCAAGGCTCAGATCCCCTTCGGCTCGTCCGGGCTGCGGCGCCGCTTGTGCCATTCGAGCCGGTTGAGAGCGTGGATGTACGCCTTGCCGCTGGCGACGATGATGTCGGTGTGGGCCCCGTGGCCGATCACGCGCCGCTCGCCCTCCTGGAGGGTGACGGTCACCTCGCCCAGGGCGTCCATCCCCCCGGTGATCGCCTTCACCTGGAATTGGACCAGCTCGCCCTTGCTCTCGGTGAGTTCGACGATGGCCTTGTAGACCGCGTCGACGGGGCCGTCGCCCATGCAGGAGGTCTTTCTGACCTCGCCGTCCACCGTCAGCTCCACCGTCGCGGTCGGTGTGGCAAAGGTCCCGCTCACGACGGCCAGATCTTCGAGGAGAAAGCGATCTTCCTCGGAGCTCGTCGCGTCGGCCAGGATCGCCTCCAGGTCCTCGACGTAGATGGTCTTCTTCTTGTCTGCCAGGGCTTTGAAGCGCTTGAAGGCGTCGTCGAACTCGTCCCCCTCGATCTCGAAGCCGAGCTCGGTGAGGCGATCCCGGAAGGCGTGACGGCCCGAGTGCTTGCCAAGCACCAGCTCGTTGGAGACCCGCCCGATCGATTGGGGGGTCATGATCTCGTAGGTGATCGCGGCCTTGAGCACGCCGTCCTGGTGGATGCCCGCCTCGTGGGCGAAGGCGTTCTCGCCGACAATGGCCTTGTTCGGCTGCACCGCGACACCGGTGATGGAGGAGAGCAGGCGGCTGGCCGGATAGATCTCGTTGGTCCGGATTCGCGTATCGAGTCCGTCGTAGACTTCGCGCCGGGTCCTGAGCGCCATCACCACCTCTTCCAGGGAGGTGTTGCCGGCGCGCTCGCCGATCCCGTTCACCGTGCACTCGACCTGACGGGCGCCGGCGCGAATGGCGGCGAGGCTGTTGGCGACGGCGAGGCCGAGATCGTTGTGGCAGTGCAGGCTGAAGATCGCCCCCTCGCTACCGGGGACCTGTTCGCGCAGGTAGCGGATCAGGTCGTGGTACTCGATGGGCGTCGTGTACCCGACCGTATCGGGGACGTTCAGGGTCGAGGCGCCGGCCTCCAGCGCGACCCTGAAGACCTCGACCAGGTAGTCCCACTCCGAGCGCGTCGCGTCCTCCGCCGAGAACTCCACGTCGTCGCAGTACTGCCGAGCCTGGGTCACCGCCCGCCTCACCTCCTCGAGCACCTGCTCCCGGGACATTCGCAGCTTGCGCTCCAGGTGGATGTCGCTCGTCGCGATGAAGGTATGGATGCGGGGCCTGACGGCCGGCTCGAGGGCCTGGGCGGCCCTCTCGATGTCGGCGCTGGCCGTGCGCGCGAGCCCGGCGACGGAGGTCTCCCGGATCTCCTGCGCAATGGCCCGCACGGACTCGAAGTCGCCGTCGCTGGCGATGGGGAAGCCGGCCTCGATGATGTCCACGCCGAGCTTCTCGAGTTGCCTGGCGAGAGCGAGCTTCTCGCTCAACTTCATGCTGCAACCCGGAGACTGTTCACCGTCGCGCAGGGTGGTGTCGAAGATGCGGATGGTCTCGTCGCTCATGGCGTCGTCCCTCGCGTCTCGTGTCCGTCAAGCGGCTCCCCCGTCTCCGCCTCCTCGAGCATGCGACCCGTGCGCCAGCGCCAGATCCACTCGGCGGGGCCGGAGCCCACGTACAGGAGGCCCACGATGAACAGGGTCACCGCCGGCTTGGAGAGAATCACGGCGAAGGCGATCACCATCACCACCACCGTGGGGTAGGAGCCCCCGAAGCGCACCCCTTTGAAGCTCCGGTAGGGAATCGGGCTCACCATCAGAAGCCCCACCAGTGCCACTCCCAGCCCCGCCAGGACGGCGGGGATGTCGAGGGCGAACCCGCTCTCCCGGAGGAAGCCGCCGAACCAGACCGAGGAGAGCACCATGCCCGCCGCGGGCGGGCAGGGGAGGCCCGCGAAGCGTCCCGGGTAGCGCTCGGGCTGCACGTTGAAGCGCGCGAGGCGCAGTGCCGCGCAAGCGGTGTAGATGAAGGCCAGCACCCAGCCGGTCCAGCCGAGTTCCTGAAGCGCCCCGGCGCTGAAGGCGAGCATGGCGGGCGCCACGCCGAAGGAGACGGTGTCGGCGATGGAATCATACTCGGCGCCGAACCTGCTGGTGGAGCCGGCCATGCGCGCCACCCGCCCGTCGAGCGCATCGCAGACTCCCGCAAAGATGATCGCCAGGGCCGCGCGGTCCAGGTTGCCGCTGGCCGACAGGGTGATCGAGTAGAACCCGGCCGCCAGGTTGCCGGTGGTGAGCAGGTGCGGAAGCAGGGCGGAGAAGTCGCGGTGCCTCTCCTCCCGGTCGCGCCGGCGACGACGGCCCGTGACCGACTGGGTGGCGTCGGCGTCGGGCGGCACCGTCATGCCGGATCTCCCGCCAGCAACGCGATCACGCTGCTACCGCCGCTCACCCGATCCCCGATCGCGACACGCACCTCGCTCCCGGCCGGCAACACCACATCGGTGCGGGAGCCGAAGCGGATCATCCCGTAGCGCACCCCCCGCGCCAGCCACTCGCCGACGGCGGGTTGACAGACGATGCGGCGAGCGATGAGACCTGTGATCTGCACCACGTCCACGTGGACACCTCTGGCCGTCTCGAGAGTCATGGCGCAGCGCACGTTGCGCCGCTCCGCGGCCTTGTTGAAGGCAGCCAGGTAGCTGTCGCCACCGCGCTTCTTCGCGAGCACCCGACCCGCGATGGGCGCCCGGTTCACGTGAACGTCGAAGAGCGAGAGGAAGATCCCGATCCGTAGCGCCTTGGCGCCCGCCTCGGTCTCGATCTCGCCCGCGTCGATGACGCGGCCGTCGGCCGGCGCCACCACCGTGCGCTCGTCACCGGGGATCTCCCTGGTTGGATTGCGGAAGAAGAGGGCCGCGAAGAGCCCCAGGACGAGGGCGAGGCTCGCGGCAATCCACCACTGGAAGGCGAGGCACACCCCGGCGAAGGCGAACAGCGGCAGGGATGTCGTGTAGACCTCGGGAGCGAACGACCTGGTGAGCCGTTCCTCGAAGATCGGGGCTTCCACGGGGGTCTCAGACACGGTGTCCTTCAGCGATTTCTTCGTAAGCACGCGAAGTTACGAAAGCACCGGGAGCGTGGCAAGACGCCCCGATCAGCGCGCCGGCTTCTCGAAGCGCTCTCCCGTGCGGCGCACCTCGGCCTCCGCTCGCCGCACGTAGCGGGGCACCAGATCCTCGGACCTCTGGCCCTCCCCCCTGGCCAGCAGACGGACTCCGAGGAGACCGGTGTGGAAGGCCCGTGCCCGTCCGAGAGCCGCGGGCAGCAGCACCATCCCGTCACCGGCCCGCTCTGCGGCGGCGGTGGCCACCTCTCCGGCACCCTCCCCCACGACCACCGTGCACGGACGCGGAAGCGCCGCCGCGAGATCCTCGGCCGTGAAGACGGCGTCCGCGATCCGCGGAGTCCAGAGATCGCCGGGGCCCTCGAGGCAGGCGGCGTAGACCTCGTCACGCCGGGCATCGAGCAGCGCCGCCACCGGACCGACCGCGCCGGCAGCGGCCACGGTGAGCGCGGCGAGCGTCGGCACCGCCGCCACCAGCCGATCGGAGCCGAGGGCGAGACCCTTCACGGTGGCGAGACCGATGCGCAGACCGGTGAAGGAGCCGGGTCCGACGGAGACGGCGAAGACCTCGATCTCGTCGAGGGAGAGATCCGCGACTCGCAGCAGTTGGTCGACGGCGGGAAGCAGACGCTCGGAGTGAACCCGCTCGTCGAAGGTGGTGATCTCAGCGAGCAGCGTCTCGCCATCGAGGACGGCGACGCTCATCACGCGCGTCGCCGACTCGATGGAGAGCAGCAGCGAATCCCTAGCCTGCATTTCTCACCAGCATGTTACTGCGGCCGCCGATGGCACCGCAGTCCGCGGCGTCACCGGCACCCTCGCTCTGCAACCGGCAAGAGGCGCAGGCTACAGCCCCTTCACCCACTCGAGGAAGCTCGACCAGTGGCGCGAGATGTCGTTCCAGAAGGCGAAGCCCATCAATGTGACCAGGACGACGAGGCCCAACTGCTGGACGATCTCCCGGGTGCGCAGTGAAAGCGGCGAGCGCTTCACACCCTCCACGGTGAACATGAGCGCCTGACCTCCGTCGAGAATCGGAATCGGCAGCAGGTTCAGGATGCCCAGGTTGATGCTGATCAAGATCAGCAGATTCAGGAAGCGATCCCATCCCGCCTGGAGCGCCATGTGGGACTGCTTGGCGATCTCGATGGGCCCGCCGATGTTGCGCCGCGAGATCTCCCCGGAGATGATCTTCCTGAGACCGTTCATGAAGAGCCGGGTGAGATCGACGGTCATGGTCGCGGCACGCGGGAAGGCGACGAAGGGATTGCGCACCTGGTCCGTCGCGATGGCTCCCAAGACGGTGGCTTCTTGGCCACGGATGCCGATCAGGTAGAGCTCCTCGTCCACTCCGCCATCACTGAGCTGGGTGAGCTCCGGTCTGATGAGCAAGCGCTGGGTCTCGCCGTCCCGAGCCACCAGGATCTCGAGAACGCGGCCCCTGCTGGCGAGAACCGTCTCCTGGAAGGTCAAGAAGCTGCCGACCGGGACGTCGTCCACGGCCACGATCAGGTCGCCGGGCTCGACCCCCGCCCTGTCGGCGGGCTTGCCCTCGGACACCGACGCCACCAGCACCACCGCCGGAATCACGCCGAGACGTGCGACACTGCCGAGCGCCGGCACCGAGAGCTGGATCTCGCCCTCCCCGTCGTCGGCGCCGCGGACCAGGGTGAGCTCCACCGAGCCCTCCGCGAGGGCGTAGGCCTCGGCGAAGACCGTCCAGTCTTCCACGGGAGTTTCGCCCACCCGCGCGACGCGATCCCCCGAGCGCAGACCGGCCCGCGCGGCGGGTGTGCCGGTCGACGTGATGCCGACCAGCGCCTTCTGGCGGGCGTGCTGGAGGCCCAGCCAGCCGACGTCGCTGTTCAGCCTGAAGATGTCCAGACCGGCGCGCTCCTCCACATCGACGTCGAAATCGAAGCGCCGCCCTTCCCGCTCGACACCGAGGCTCAGCCGCTGCCCGGGCCGGGTGCGGACCTGCTTCTCCAGCTCGTCCCACCACGCGATCGGCTCACCCTCGATAGAGATCACCCGGTCCTCGGGGAGCAGCCCCGCCTCCGCTGCCGGCGATCCGGGCTCCACATTCCCCACCACCGCCTCCCTGCGATCGATGCCCACCGCCAAGGTGGCCGCGAAGATGAAGATCGGCAGGGCGAGGTTCATGGCCGGACCCGCAAGGACGACCGAGAGCTTCTGCCAGGTCGGCTTGGCGCCCAGCGCGTGGCCCGGGTCGGCCACCGCCTCGGAAGAATCGACTTCGTCCGGATTCTCGCCGAGCATCTTCACGAAGCCGCCCAGGGGGAGCCAGGCGATCACGTAATCGGTCCCACCGCGGGTCCAGCTCATGCGGAAGCGCCCGAAGCCGATGGGCGGCCCGAAGCCGATCGAGAACTTGAGCACCCGGACGCCACACAGCTTCGCTGCCACGAAGTGTCCGAACTCGTGCACGGTGATGAGTACGCCGAGCATCAGGACCAGCGCGAAGACGAACTCGACACCGGTGGTCAGTTGGCTCATGTGCGCAATCCCGCCTCAGACCCGCGCGGAAACCCGAGTCGCTCGCGCGCCATTCGCCTCGCCCACGCGTCCGCCTCCATCACGTCCTCGAGATCGCGAACCACCTCTCCTCGCTGCCGGCCCAGATGCGTATCGAGCACCGCCTCGTTCGTGGACGCGATGTCCGTAAAGGCAATCATACCGCGCAGGAAGGCGTCCACCGTGACCTCGTTCGCCGCGTTCAGCACGGCGGGGGCCGCTTCGCTTCCCCGCAGGGCTGCATGGCCCAGTTGGAGAGCGGGAAACCGCTCGAGGTCCGGTGCCTCGAAGTCGAGGGAACCGACGGCGGCCAGATTCAGCCGCCGCCCCTGGAGGGGAAGCCGCTCGGGATAGGTGAGAGCCAGGGCGATCGGTATGCGCATGTCCGGTGGGCCCAACTGGGCGAGGACCGAGCCGTCGACGAACTCGACCAACGAGTGGACGATCGACTGGGGATGCACCACCACCTCGATCCGCTCCGGTGGAACTTCGAAGAGCCAACGGGCTTCGATGATCTCCAACACCTTGTTCATGAGCGTCGCGGAGTCGATGGTGATCTTCGGGCCCATGTTCCAGTTCGGATGCGCGAGCGCTTCCGTCACCGTCGCCCGCGCCAGGCGATCGGCCGTCCAGGTGCGCAGGGGCCCGCCGGAGGCGGTCAGGATCAGCCGCTCCACGTCCTCGGGCCGCTGGCCCTCCAGCGCCTGGAAGATCGCGCTGTGCTCGCTGTCGATCGGGAGCAGCCGTACGCCCCGGCGCCGGATCTCGCGCAGCACGAGCGCGCCCGCCATCACCATCACCTCCTTGTTGGCGAGGGCGATGTCGCGGCCGGCGCGAACGGCGGCGAGGGTCGGACGCAGCCCCACCGCTCCCACGAGTCCGGCCACCACCAGGTCCGCCGGCTCGATCGCAACGGCCTCGAGGCCTTCCTCTCCTACACCAATCTGCACGTCCGAGGCGCCGATCCGGTTTCGCAGCTCCGCTGCGCCGGCCTCGTCGGCGACGGAGACGCGGGCCGGGCGAAAGCGACGCACCTGCTCCACCAGCTTCCGGATGTTGCCCCCGGCGGCCAGGGCCACGACCTCGAAGCGCTCGGGGAAGGCCTCCACGACGGCGAGGGTCTGCTCGCCGATGCTCCCGGTGCTTCCCAGCAAGCTGATGCGTTTCACGAGGCGCTTCCGCCCTCTCCCCGCACCTGGGCGCTGACCCGGCCGTAGCGCCGCTCCCGAGACTGGTAGTCGAGGATCGCTGCCTCGAGATGCTCCCGGTCGAAGTCCGGCCACATCACGTCGGTGACGTGGATCTCCGCGTACGCGACTTGCCAGAGCAGGAAGTTCGAAATGCGCCGCTCGCATCCGGTGCGAATCAGCAGGTCGACGTCCGGCAGCTCCGGATCGTCGAGGTACTGGGCGAAGAGCTTCTCGTCGAGGGAGTCCGGATCCACCTTGCCGAGATCGTGTTCCTTGAGCAGCCGGCGCGCCGCCTCGACGATCTCTCCGCGACCCCCGTAGGAGAGCGCGAACACCAGGCGCATGGCGGTGTTCTCACGGGTGGCCTCGATGGCCTCGTCCAGGGTCGCGACGACGTGGGCGGGCAGCCGTGCGCGGTTGCCGATCATCTGGATGCGGATGCCGTTCTCGATGGCATCCGGAAGCTCGCTCTCGAAGAACTCCTTGGGGAGCTTCATGAGCTCGTCGACCTCGTACCTGGGCCGGCTCCAGTTCTCCGAGGAGAAGGCGAAGAGCGTCAGCCAGGAGACGCCGAGGTCGCGACCGGCGCGGACGACCTTGCGGACGGCATCCACCCCCGCGCGGTGCCCCTCCGTTCTCGGGAGCCCCCGCTCCTCGGCCCAGCGCCCGTTACCGTCCATGATGACGGCGATGTGCCGCGGAATCGCCTCGGGACGGATGCTGCCCTCCCCCATCGGTCAGACCTGCAGAATCTCCTCTTCCTTCTGCTCCGTCATCTCGTCGAGCTTCTTGACGTTGCTGTCGGTGAGGTCCTGGATCGTCTTCTCGGTCCGGCGGCGCTCATCCGCGGGTACCGACCCGTCCGACTCGAGTTCCTTGAGCAGCGCGATGGCCGCCCGGCGCGCCTCGCGCACGCCGATCTTGTGACCTTCGGCGGACTTCTTGATCTGCTTGACCAGCTCCTTGCGGCGCTCCTCGGTCAGTGGCGGGATCGGGATCCGCACCAGCTTGCCGTCGTTGACCGGAGTCAGACCCAGATCCGCCTTCAGGATGGCCTTCTCGATCCCCGGAAGCGCCCCCTTGTCGTACGGAGAGATCACGATCAGCTTCGGATCGGGAGCGGTCAGGTTGGCGAGCTGATTGAGGGGCGTCGGGGTGCCGTAGTAGTCGACCTGGACTCCGTCGAGGATGGCGGGATTCGCCCGGCCGGTGCGGACCTTCTGGAGATCGATGCGGAAGCTCCGAATCGATTTCTCCATGGCTTCCCTGGCCTCACCGAGCACGATCGAGACTTCTTCCTCCGACATGGATCCCCCTTACCCGCTCACCTTCGTTCCAATCGCCTCGCCGGCGACCACCTTGCGAATATTCCCGGGGACGGTCATGTCGAACACGATGATGGGAAGATCGTTGTCCCGACATACCGCGATCGCCGCCTGGTCCATGAACCGCAGATTCCCGGCCAGCGCCTCGGCGTAGGTGAGCCGATCGTAACGAACCGCGTCCGCATTCGTCTCGGGATCGGCGCTGTAGACCCCATCCACCTTCGTCGCCTTGAGAACCGCGTCGGCCTGAACCTCCGCCGCGCGCAGGGCGGCGGCGGTGTCGGTGCTGAGGTAGGGATTCCCGGTCCCCCCGGCGAAAATCACGATCCGACCCTTCTCGAAGTGGCGGATGGCCCGGCGCCGGATGTAGGGCTCCGCGACCTCGCGGATCTCGAGGGCCGTCAGCACCCGGGTGTGGAGGCCGAGCCCTTCCAGCGCGTCCTGAAGCGCCACTCCATTCATCACGCTGGCCAGCATTCCGACGTAGTCGGCGGCGGCGCGTTCCATTCCCTCGTTCGCGGCGGTGATTCCCCGAATGATGTTGCCGCCGCCGATCACGATGCCGATCTCCGTCCCGAGCGTGTGTACTTCACGCATCTCCTCGGCCAGGGACCGGAACACGACGGGACTGATGCCGAAGCCAGCCTCTCCGGCGAGAACCTCGCCCGAGAGCTTCAGCATGACGCGTCGGTAGGGGGCTTTCATTCGCTCACGACCTCACCCAGCTTGAAGCGCACGAAGGAGGTGACCGAAACCGGGACCCCGAGCTGCGCACCCGCCTCCTCCAGCAACTCCTTCACACTCTTCTCCGGATTTTTCACGAAGCTCTGCCCGAGCAGACAGACCTCCGAGTAGTATTTCTTGATGCGCCCCTCGACGATCTTCTCGATCACCTTGGCGGGCTTTCCCTCCTGCTCCGCCTGGCGCCGGAAGAGGTCCCGTTCCTTGTCGATCCGCTCCTGGGGAACCCCCTCCCGGTCCACCGCGAGGGGACTCGGATCCGCCGCCGCCACGTGCATGGCGAGATCCTTGGCCAGGACGTCGAGCGCCTCCCCGGAGGCTTCCGTCGCCAGGCCGATCACGACGCCGAGCTTGCCTCCCGCGTGGACGTAGCCGCCCACCCGGCCACTGCCCCCGACGGTGACGCGATGACAGCGGTTGAGGACGATGTTCTCGCCCATCTTGCCGACGGCTGCGGTGATCTTCTCGCTGACCTTCTCGCCCTCCACGGTGGCATCCAGAAGCACGTCGCGGCCATCGATTCCGGCGTCGTCGACCAGGCGCTCGGCCAGGGCGCCCGCCAGCGCCTGGAAGTCCGGGGTCTTCGCCACGAAGTCGGTCTCGCAGCCGAGCTCCACGATGCCGGCCACCCGATCCCCGAGTGAGACGGCGACCGTACCCTCGCTGGTCGCGCGCCCCGAACGCTTCACCGCCTTGGCCAGGCCGCGCTCCCGAAGCACCTCGACGGCCCTGTCGAGGTCGCCGTCGGATTCCCCGAGCGCCCTCTTGCATTCCATCATCCCCACGCCGGTACGATCCCGAAGCGCCTTGACCGCTTGTGCGGTGATCTCCACCACCTCAACCTCTCCTCTTAGAGGACATCGATTTCGCGGTTCGATCGCTCTCGCCGCTACCGGGCAATCGTCACCAGCCCTCCGGGGTCCACTCGACTCGGGACCACCTCCGCGTTTCGCTCCTCAATCTTTCGGCGCCTCGGGCTCCGCGACGGGTGCGGCGCTCGGCTCGACCTTGGCCTCGGGCTTCGGAGCCGGTGCGGCGCTCGGCTCCACCTTGGGCTCGGGCTTCTCGGGCGGTGCGGCGCTCGGCTCGACCTCGGGCTTCGCGACGGGTGCAGCGCTCGGCTCGACCTTGGCCTCGGGCTTCGGAGCCGGTGCGGCGCTCGGCTCCACCTTGGGCTCCTCCTCGACCCGCTCGCGGCGCGGGCGCGACGAATGGGTGCCCGCGGTGCGGGATCCGGCGCGGCGCCCCGGGGTCGTCGGCTTGATGTCCACGACCCGCCGGCCGGGGGCGGGTGCGGCCTCGTCGGTGGGCTTGGCGGCGGCCTTCTCGGACACCTCGGCCTGGACGCGCTCGTTGAAGAGCTCCGCGCCCTCGAGACAGGCCTCCGCGGCCAGGCTGCAGTAGAGATCGATCGCCCGGATCGCGTCGTCGTTGGCTGGAATCACGTAGTCGATTCCTTTCGGGCTGCAGTTGCTGTCGACGATGGCGACGATGGGAATGCCCAGACGCGCGGCTTCGTTCACCGCGATGTGTTCCTTGTTGAGATCGATGACGAAGAGCGCCTCGGGAAGCCGCGTCATCTCCTTGATCCCTTCCAGAGACTTCCGGTACTTGGTGATCACCCGATTGACCCGCGCGAGCTCCTTCTTGGAGAGCGCCGCGATCTTCTCCTCGTCCTCGAGGAGGGCGAGTTGCTCCTTGAAGCGCTCGATCGACTTCTTGACGGTGCGGAAGTTGGTGAGCATCCCGCCGAGCCAGCGATTGCTGACGTAGAACTGCTCCGCCCGGATGGATTCCCGCTCGATGGGGACGCGGGCCTGCCGCTTGGTGGCGACGAAGAGCACCTTGCCGCCCTGGGCCACCGTCTCGCGCAAGAAACCGAGCGCCTCTCGGAAGCGCACCAGCGTCTCGTCGAGATTGATGATGTGGATTCCGTTCCGTTGCCCGAAGATGAAGGGCTTCATCTGGGGATCCCAGCGCCGCGTCTGGTGGCCGAAGTGGGCGCCGGTCTCCAGCAGCGCGCGGATCGAGAGGGCCCGCTGCTCGACGGGCGCCGCCGCATCGGCGGCGGTGGCATCGGGAGTCGGGGGAACCTCCGGGGCGGGGGCAGCGGGAGGGGACAGGACGGACGGATCACCCGTCGTTTCGGACATGCATCGCTCCTTCGCGGTTCAGCGCCCGCTCCAGCCGTGATTCCCCACCCGGGCGCACCGAGAGCGCCCGGGACCGCAGAGGCGGTCCGGAACGTGTGAAGTGACAGAGGGTTAGCAGACCACCGGGGCTTTCACTAGGAGCCTGACCCAAGAATGGATCTTGCCCATCTTGGCTCAGGCTCCTCGCGGCCCCTCGAGGATCTCACGTGGTGTACTCGGCGTTGATCTTCACGTAGTCGTAGGAGAGATCGCAGGTCCACAGGCTGGCCGAGCCCCGACCGGCCCCCAGATTCACCCTGATCTCGATCTCCGGCTCGGCGAGCTTCCTCCCCGCCCGAGCCCGGGCGCCGGGTCCGGCCGAGGTCCCCCGCCGGAAGACCACCACGCCGCCCAGGCGAACCTCGGCGCGCTCGAGGTTCACCCGGACCTCCGCCGCTCCCACCGTCTGCAGGATCCGACCCCAGTTCGGATCGCGCCCGAACAGCGCCGTCTTCACCAGCATCGAGTTCCCGATGCGGCGGACGGCGCGCTCCGCCTCGCCGCGACTGCGGGCACCCTCGACGCACACGGTCACCAGCTTGGTGGCACCCTCTCCGTCCCGGGCGAGGTCGCGGGAGAGATCGGTGCACACGGCCTGCAGGGCGTCCGCGAAGGCCCGGGCGCCAGGGCTCCTGGGTCCTCGCAGCGGTGTCCCACCCGCCGCGCCGTTTGCCAGCAGCAGGACCATGTCGCTCGTGGACGTCTCGCCATCGACGCTGACGCGGTTGAAGCTCTCCCCCACCGCCACCCGGAGCAACCGGCGCAGGAAGGCCGCCGCCACCGAGGCGTCGGTCAGAAGAAAGGCGAGCATGGTGGCCATGCGCGGCTCGATCATTCCCGAGCCCTTGGCGATCCCGGCTACCGTCACCCACCGGCCGTTTACCCGCACGCGGCGTGAGGCGAGCTTCGGGAAGGTGTCGGTGCTCATGATCGCCCGCGCCGCGTCTCCCAGACCCCCCGGAGCGAGGGCCTCCCGGGCAATGGCGACCCCAGCGCGGATCCTGCCCAGGGGAATGGGCTCACCGATCACCCCGGTGGAGGCGACCAGCATCTCGTCGGAGGAGCAGCCGAGCGCGCGGGCCGCCATCTCCGTCATCGCCTCGGCCGCACGCGCGCCGCGCGCGCCCATCGCCACGTTGGAGATCCCGCTGTTCACGATCACGCCGCGCTTCCGACCAGAGCGCAGACGCCGCTTCGACAGCACCACCGGCGCGCCGGGCACGCTGGAGCGGGTGAAGACGCCCGCGGCGGTCGCGGGCAAGTCGCTCGCGATCAGCGCGAGATCCGGATCCCGCTCCTTGATCCCGCAGCAGACCCCAGCGGCCCGAAAGCCCGGAACCCTCACGTTGCGCCGCAGCACTTCTTGTATTTCTTGCCGCTACCGCAAGGACAGGGCGCGTTGCGCCCCACCTTGCCGGTTTTCCCGCCCCGCCCCTTCGACGTCGGCGCACGCGGAAGACCGCGCCCCTGCCCTGCACCACCCCGGGACGCCGCCGCTTGAGCGGCCGCGCGGCGCTCCTGCACGGGATCCGGCAGCTCGAACTTGAAGAGGATCTCGCACACGTGCGCGTCGACGCGCTGGTTCATCTCCTCGAAGAGCCCGAACCCCTCGCGCTGGTATTCGATCTTGGGGTCCTTCTGGGCATAGCCGCGCAGGCTCACACCTTCGCGCAGACCGTCCATCGCGTGGAGATGGTCCTTCCACTGCCGGTCCAGGGTCTGCAGCAGGATGCTGCGCTCGAACTCGGGGAAGGGAGGGTATCCCGACGCCGCGTACTCGTCGGCGATGGCGTCGCAGCAGCGCCGCTTCTCGTCGATCACCTCGAGGAGGCGATCGAGCAGGGCGCGGCCGACGCCATCCCGATCCCGCGCCGGCTTGCCACCCGCGACGAAAGGCTCCTGGCCGGAATCGAAGGGCACGCCGAACTGCGCCTCGAGGGCCTTGGCCAGATTCGCGAGGTCCTCCTCCTCCGGATCTCCCTTGGCGGGCCAGTAGCTCGCGAGCAGGTTCACCACTTCGCCTTCCACGACCTCGAGGATCTCGTCGTGGATTTCCTCGCGCGCCAGTACCTCCCGCCGCTTGCCGTAGAAGGCCTGGCGTTGCTTGTTCATCACGTTGTCGTAGTCGAGGAGATGCTTGCGGATGTCGAAGTTGCGGGCCTCGACCTTCTTCTGCGCGTTCTCGATCGCCCGCGTGATCATCTTGTGCTCGATCGCCTCGCCGTCCTCGAGGCCGAGCCGCTCCATCCACGGCGTGATGCGCTCGGAGCCGAAGATCCGCAGCAGGTTGTCCTCCAGAGAGAGGAAGAACTGGCTCGAGCCCGGATCCCCCTGGCGGCCGGAGCGGCCGCGCAGCTGGTTGTCGATGCGCCGGCTCTCGTGCCGCTCGGTGCCGATGATGTGGACCCCGCCCACCCCGACCACCTCCGCGCTCTCCGCGCGGCACTGGGCCTCGAACTCGGCGAGGCGCACCGGGTAATCCGGGTGCTCCCTCTCGCCACCGCACTTCGCCAGGGCGAGGAACTCCGGGTTTCCGCCCAGCAGGATGTCGGTTCCGCGGCCGGCCATGTTGGTCGAGATGGTGACGGCGCCCTTGCGGCCGGCCTGGGCGATGATCTCCGCCTCGCGCTCGTGATGCTTCGCGTTGAGGACGTTGTGCTTGACGCCGCGCTTGGCAAGTCGGCGCGCGAGCTTCTCGGAAGTCTCGATGGATATGGTGCCCACCAGCATCGGCTGGGCTGCCTCGTGCCGTTCGCAGATCTCTTCGATCACCGCTTCGAACTTCTCGCGCTCGCTCTTGTAGACGACGTCGGGCAGATCGTCGCGGATCATCGGCCGGTTGGTCGGCACCACGAGCACGTCGAGGTCGTAGATCTTCGCGAACTCCGGCGCCTCGGTGTCGGCGGTTCCGGTCATGCCGGCGAGCGTCTCGTACATCCGGAAATAATTCTGGAAGGTGACCGAGGCCAGGGTCTGGTTCTCGCTCTGGACCTGAATCCCCTCCTTGGCCTCGACCGCCTGGTGCAGGCCGTCGGACCAGCGCCGGCCGGGCATGAGCCGCCCGGTGAACTCGTCGACGATGACCACCTCCTTGCGCCCGCCCTCTCCGGGCTGCACCACGTAGTCCACGTCCCGCTTCTTGAGTGTGTGGGCGGAGAGGGCCTGGTTCGCCGCGTGGAGCACAGGCAGCATCTCGGGGGCGTAGAGGTTCTCGATGCTCAGATGCTTCTCGACCCAGTGAATGCCCTCCTCGGTGAGCGTCGCGCTGTGGTGCTCTTCGTCGACCCAATAGTCCCCGGTCTCCTCGACGCCCTTCTTGGCATCGGCCTTGGCACCGGCTTTGAGCCGCGGGATCAGCTGATTCGCGATGCTGTAGAGGCGGGTGTTCTCCTCGGAGGGTCCCGAGATGATCAGCGGTGTGCGGGCCTCGTCGATCAAGATCGAATCGACCTCGTCCACGATCGCGAAGTAAGGCTCTCGCTGGACACAGGACTCGATGCTCGGCTTCATGTTGTCCCGCAGGTAGTCGAAGCCGAACTCGTTGTTGGTTCCGTAGGTGATGTCCGCGGCGTAGCTCTCCTTGCGCTCCGCCTCCGAGAGATCGTGGAGGATCACGCCGACGGAGAGGCCCAGGAAGCGGTGGATCTCACCCATCCACTCGGAGTGAAAGCGGGCCAGGTAGTCGTTCACGGTGACCACGTGAACGCCGTGCCCGGAAAGCGCGTTCAAGTAGCAGGGCAGAGTCGCGACGAAGGTCTTGCCCTCGCCGGTCTTCATCTCCGCGATCTTGCCCTGGTGGAGCACGATCCCCCCGAGCAGCTGCACGTCGAAGTGGCGCTTGCCGATGGTTCGCTTCATGGCCTCGCGAACCGTGGCAAAGGTCTCGGGGATCAGGTCGTCGAGGGGCTCCCCGTTCTCGACGCGCTGTCGGAACTCCCCCGTCCTGGCGCGGAGCGCCGCGTCGGAGAGAGCGGCGACCGAGGGCTCCAGGCGGTTGGTGCGTTCGACCAGCGGCAGGATCCGCTTGAGCTCGCGGTCGTTCTTGGTACCGACGATCTTCCTGACGAGGTTCAGCATCGCGGGAGGTCGGATCTCCCTTTCGGAGAAGGCGTGGGGAGGGCGGTTCGGAATGTACGGAAGGGCACCGCGGGCGGCAAATCTACTCGAAGATGTAGTTGCGCGGATTGACCGACCTGCCCTTCATTTCCACCGAGTAGTGGAGGTGGGGGCCGGTGCTGCGACCGGTGCTGCCCACCGAGGCGACGCGCTGTCCGCGCTCGATCTCCTGACCCTTCCCCACGAGGATCTCGGCAGCGTGGCCGTAGGAGGTTCGCAGGCCGAAGCCGTGATCGATCACCAGGGTCTTGCCAAGGGGACCCTTGCGACCCGAGAAGACCACTCGACCCCGGGCCGGCGCCAGGATCGCCGTGCCGAAGTCCGAGGCGATGTCGAGGCCGGCGTGGAAGGTGCGGCGCCCCGTGAAGGGCGAGATGCGATAGCCGTAGCCGGAGGTCACCCAGCCCTCGGTGGGCCAGATCGAGGGCGTAGACGCTAGACGGTGTCGCTTGCCCTCGAGGCCCTCGACCAGGTCCTCGAAGGACATCGACCGGGTGGTGGCCCGGATCGCCAGGCGCCCAATCCCGGCCCGCGTGCGCGCGAGAGTCTCGTCGTCCAGGTTCAGGGAGGCGCTTCGCGGAAGCGGGGGCTCCAGGCTCTCCGGACCGCCTTGCCCTCCCTTCGTGGAGGTCTCCGCCTCGGACGCAGGGGCAGAGGACGTGGGCTCTTCCAGCCCGCCGCCCAGCCCGGCGGTGCTGCCATCGGGAAGGTCGGCCTCGAGCATGGCGCCGGGAAGATCCGCAATCACCCGAACCTTGCGCTCGAATTCCAGGAGCCGGCCGAACTCCTCCTCGAGTGAGGTGAGTTCGCCGGCGAGGCCATCGAGCTCATCGCGATGGCCGGCGGCCTGCTGGCGCAGCCGGCCCACATCCACGGAGTCGAGGCGCAGACGCACGTAATCGATGCCCCCGGCCAAGAGCAGGATGGCGATGACCGCGGCGATCCAGGGGCCGTACGCAACCAGCCGCCCAGGAACCTGAAAGCGGCGGACCGAGGTGGCCTCGTCCGGTACCACGATGACCGTGAGCCGATTCATTCCCTCTCCCGCTCTGCTCCCTCGACTCGTTCGTCTTCGGCGCCTTGCGGAGCGGGGCCTCTCCGGCAGCGCGCTCGACCCTTCACTTCGGGAGGTTGATCCGCAGGATCAGCTTCCCGATCTGGATCTCGTCCCCATCCTTCAGAGTGGTCTTCTTCTCCCGGGCGCCGTTTACCAGGGTTCCATTGGTGCTGCCCAGGTCCTGGACGAAGAAGGCCTCCTCCTCGAAGCCGATGGCGGCGTGGGCGCGCGAGAGCGTGGGCTCGGCGATCACCACGTCCGACCCGCGTCCCCTTCCGATCACCAGCCAGTCGCGGTCCACGGGCACCTCGAGTCCCTCAAAGAACCCGTCCAGCACGCAGATGCTGGTTCCGGGCGGAACCGGGCCACCGCCTCGGCGCTCCTGCTGCGCCACCGCGCCCTCACTCATTCGTCACCCCACCCGAGAAGCGATTCGTCCCCAAACCCGGAGGCGATCGTGGCAGCGGTCACATCCCGCCACAGCCGGAGCCCGGGGTTCTCCTGAACCTCATCGGTGCGGGGAGGCGCGGACTTGACGAGTCCCTCGACACGCAGTCTGCGATGCCAACTACTTGATTTTCGGACTTATTCCAGGAGAATCGGCGCTGTTCGCGCCGATCAGTCGCGGCCCCTTCCGGCCGAAAGCAGAGACCGGGCGTGACGGCGGGTCGCCTCGCTGATGACCTCACCGCCGGCCATGCGGGCAATCTCCTCGACCCGCCGCTCGGGGTCCAGCAGATCGACGGCGATCTCGGTGCGGCCCCCCGCCTCGAACTTCGCGACCCGGAAGTGGCGCTGGCCACGGGCCGCGATCTGGGGCAGGTGGGTGATGCAGAGGACCTGGTGGTCCCCGCCGAGCTCCCCGAGGGCCGCGCCCACGCGATCGGCCACCCGCCCCCCGATCGCCGCATCGACCTCGTCGAAGACCAGCACCATTCCCGCATCCGCCCTGCGCAGCACGTTCTTGAGCGCCAGGAACACCCTCGAGATCTCTCCTCCGGAAGCGACCTGCCGAAGCGGGCGCGGAGATTCCCCGGCATTCGCCGAGAAGCGGAGCTCGGGGGCCTCGGCGCCATTCGATCCGCAGGGAATCCCGGGGGTGGGCTCGACCGGCTGGAAGACGACCTCGAAGCGGGCCGCGGGCATGGCGAGCTCGGCGAGAGCCTCCTCCACCAGAGCGGCCAGCTTCTTCGCCGCCCGCCGGCGGCCCTTTCCGAGGGAGGCGGCCTCTCTCGCCACCCGCGAGAACTCCGCCTCCCGCTCGCTCTCGAGCTTGCGAAGCCGATCATCGCTGCCGGCCAGAGATGCCAGATCCCGGGCCGCCCGGTCGCGGTAGGCAAGGATTTCCTCGGTCGTAGCGCCGTACTTTCGCCGCAGCCGCTCGATCTGCGCGATGCGCTCCTCGAGCCAGGTGAGCCGGGCCGGATCCGCCTCCACAGCGGCGGCGTAGCGCTCCAGCTCCGCCGCTGCATCGCCCAGATCGGTCTGTGTCACCCACAACCGCTCCGCCAGGGGTGCCAGTGTCGCATCCAGCCCCGCCAGCTCCTCGACGACCCGGGCGACCTCGCCGACCAGATCCGCGGCGCTCGTCGCATCGAAGCGGGCGGGATCCCCGGTGAGCCGGGCGACCGCGCTGTAAGTCTCGGAGCGCAGCCGCTCGGCGTGGACCAGCCGTCCGTGCTCGGCGGAGACGCGCTCCACCTCGTCGACGTCGAGCCGCGCATCGTCGATCTCGCCGACCTGGAAGGCGAGGAAATCGTCCCGGCGGGCCCTCTCCTCGGCGTCACCTCGGAGATGCTCGATCTCCTCGGCCTGCGCACGCAGGGCCGAGACCCCCGACCGGAGCCGAGCACACCGCTCCCGGAGCCCTCCGAACTCGTCCAGGACCCGGCTCTGGATCTCGGGCCGAAGCAGGGCCTGAGATTGGTGCTGGCTGCTGATCTCGATCCGGCCGGCGAAGAGCTCCGCGAGGGTGGAGAGGGGCACCAGACATCCGCCCACCTGGGCGCGGCTCCTTCCGCTCCGGGTGACGGTGCGCCGCACCACCAGCTCGTGATCGTCGATCGGGAGACCCCTCTTGGCGAGCTCCGCCTCCAGCTCGGGCAGCCGGTCGGTCCGAAACACGGCCTCCACGACCGCCTGATCGGCGCCCTCCCGGATCGCACCCGCCGAGGTGCGCGCGCCGGCGAGCAGCCCCAGGGCACCGAGGACGACGGACTTGCCCGCGCCGGTCTCGCCGGTCACCACGTTCAGGCCGGGGCCAAACTCGAGCTCGACTCGGTCCACCAGGGCCAGCTGCTCGATCCGGAGCAGCTCGATCATCCAGATCCCCAACCGAGCTTGGTGCGCAGCACATCGAAGCGGGAGCGATAGCGGTCGACCACGAAGTGGACGGGGAGCTGCGATGCCGCGACGACGACACGATCCCCGCTCTCCAGAACGAGGCCCGTCTGGCCGTCGACGGTGAGCTGGGCATGCCCCTCGCGGGGAAAGACACGGATCTCCAACCGGGAAGCCTCGGGAAGCACGATGGGCCGCTGGGTGAGCGTGTGGGGACAGATGGGAGTGAGTACAAAGACCCGAGAGCCGGGCATCAGAATCGGACCCCCCGCGGACAGGGTGTAGGCCGTCGAGCCCGTCGGCGTGGAGACGATGAGTCCGTCGCCGTGGTAGGTCGTCACCGGCGCCCCGTCGGTGAGCATCTCCAGATCGATCATGCGCGAGAGATCGCTCCGGGTGATCACCGCGTCGTTCAAGGCCAGGTAGCGAGCGAGCTCACGGGCGTCCCGCTCCGCGTAGACCTCGAGTCGCATGCGTTCGACGGTCTCGAAATCCCCCTCGAGCACCCGCCCCAGCATGTCGAACTGCTCCTCGGGGGCCACCTCCGCCAGGAAGCCCAGCTGGCCGAGATTCACTCCGAGGATCGGGACCGGGCTGCTCCCCATGTCGCGGGCTACGGCCAGCAGCGTGCCATCACCCCCCAGCACCACCAGAAGGTCGACGCGGTCAGCCAGCTCCGAGCGCTTGCGGCCAGGGGCGTCGAGCCAGCGGGCCGCCTCCTCGTCCACCTCGACGCGCACGCCGCGCTCGACCAGCCACTCCTCGAGGGTCCTGGCCGCGGCACCCGCCGGAGGCGAGTCCGGCTTGAGGCAGAGTCCCACTGAGCGGATTGGTGTGACCATCCCCGTTGACTAACACAGCCGGCAATCCCCAACAAAGGTAGAATCGCACCATGCGGTCGAGTAACTCCCCCGAGCTGTTCCCGCGGGAGCACGAAGCGGGTGCCGCGGCGCCGGGCACCCCCCTCGCGGACCGGATGCGCCCCCGCACCCTGGACGAGGTCGTCGGCCAGGACCATCTGGTGGCCCCCGGGGCGCCTCTGCGCGCCCTGATCGAGGCG
>Ga0255055_10000317_pt1 | contig 37816 bp, 38 predicted proteins | sample JV7_2_27_MG_FD_188633 | JGI IMG/M metagenome (GOLD analysis project Ga0255055, IMG submission 188633) | Seawater microbial communities from Jervis Inlet, British Columbia, Canada - JV7_2_27 | ecosystem: Environmental > Aquatic > Marine > Inlet | place: Canada: British Columbia | collected... | reverse complement strand
TGGCGCCTACGACTCCAATCTCCTCGCTTGCGAGTCGATCGCGATTCTCCCCGAGGGCATGAGTCGGGAGCGCTTCGAGTGGCTCGAGGGCGTTGCCGGAGAGATCATCAAGACCCCCGGATCCGAGTCCAACGTCAAGGAGATCTTCGACAAGTGCTGGGAGCTGAGGGAGTCGGGCGAGGACCTGGTGATCTTCAATCAGTTCGACGAGTTCGGGAACTACCTCTGGCACTACGCGGTGACGGGTCCGGCCATGGTCGAGGTGCTCGAGGCGCACATGGGTCCGAACGACGTGTATCGGGGAGTCGCCCTCACGACCGGATCGGCAGGGACGATCGCCAGCGGCGATTACCTGAAGCAGGTGTATCCGACGTCGAAGATCGCCGCCGGCGAGGCTGTGCAATGCCCGACGATCCTCTACAACGGCTTCGGCGAGCACCGGATCGAAGGTATCGGTGACAAGCACATCCCGTGGGTGCACAACGTGAAGAACACCGACGTCGCCATCGGCCTCGACGACGAGGCGACGGTGAGCCTGATCCGCCTCTTCAACGAGCCGGCCGGGGTGAGCTACCTCGTCGACCAGGGGGTCAAGCCCGATCTCATCGAGCAGCTGCCATTGCTCGGGATCTCGGGCGTCGGCAACCTGCTGGCCGCCATCAAGTTCGCCAAGTACTTCGAGCTCGGCTCCAACGACGTCGTGCTCACCGTCGGCACCGATTCGATGGAGATGTACGGGAGCAGGCTCATCGAACTCAACGAGGAGCGAGGTGAGTACACCGCGCTCGACGCCGCAGGGGACTTCCACCGGTATCTGCTCGGCCAGGCCATCGACCACGTCCACGAGCTGAGCTACTACGACCGCAAGCGCATCCACAATCTGAAGTACTACACGTGGGTGGAACAGCAGGGCAAGACCTTTGAAGAGATCCAGGCCCAGTGGTACGACGATGGCTACTGGACGTCCATCCAGGAGATGGTCGGTCCCATCGACGAGCTGATCGACGCCTTCAACGCCCGCGTCGCAACGTCCTAAGAACCGTTTTGGCGTAACTGGGCACGGATATCCGTGCCCAGTTACGCCAAAACGGGGGTCATTCCTTCCCGCGCGCCGTGAGCGTGTTGCGGACTGCGGTGATGTCGCCCGGCGAGGTCTGCGACGCCTTCCAGTAACACCATCCGGTGGGGAGGAAGAATGCCAGAGACAGGGTCAGCGAGGCCGCCCAGTTGTAAGGCGGCGGCATCGATCTGCCGAGTCCGGTGGCCACCGCCGATGCTCCCCAGGTGCCGGCGAATCTGCCGCCGCCGTTGGCGAGGTTGCCGACGCCGAACACGGTCCCACGGTGCTCAGGCAGGTTGACGTCTGTGATGAGCGCGAACCAGTTGGGAGAGTCGGCCGAGGTGAAGGCGAGGGCGAGCAGCGATGACAAGAAGGCAACGGCCACCCAGGGGTTGGTGAACAACGAGACCAGCACCTCGCCGGCGAGGGTCAGGGTCCCGGCACCCTCGGTCACGTCGAGCCCGCGCAGCGGAACCCAGAAGAAGACCAGGAAGAATGGCAGCGCGCCAACGATGCCGATCGTCGAAACCAATGCTCGACCGCGTAGCGTCCGACGTTGGGCGGCATCTCCCGCCATCCCGCCGATGATGGAGAGCAAACCACCGACCTGGAAGAGCACCGCAAACAGGCCCCCCACCATCACGCCCGTTTCGATCGAGTACCCCTCGGCAATGACCTTCTCCTGATAGAGCCGGCCGGACCAGACCAGCGCGCCGTAGGCAACTTGCGCGCTGATGCCCTGGAGGACGAGCCATACGTTGGTCCGCACCTTGGCAAGGGCGGCGAGCTGCGAGCGGTCGATCCGGTATGCGTATGAGCCGCCGGCGCCGTACAGGGACGCGAGCTCGGGTTCGCGAAAGCCTCGAGGTGGGTCGAAAGTGAACAGATAGAGCAGGGCGAACACGAAGCCGAGGCCGCCGATGATGACGAAGGGCGCACTCGGGTCACTCGCCCCGAGCTGGCTCGCCACGAGAAACCCGAGGACACCGCCGAGGCCCTGGGAGATCCCCCAGAAGCTCATCGCCAGACCGCGTCTGCGGGGGCTGATGAAGTCGGCGATCACCGAGAAGCCGACACTGGCGATGGAGCCGAGGCCGATCGCGGCCATCACCTGGAAGAGAGCGAGGGCCCAGAAGGAGGTCGATGTTGCCGAGAGCAACTCGGCGGTGGCCCAGATCAATGTTCCCCACAACAACAGAGGCTTGCGCGCTCGGGAGTCTCCTGCATAGCCCCATGCGACCGCGGTCAGCGCCGTGACGAGGATCTGGGCGCCGATGATGAAGCCGACGGCCGTGGCGCTGATGCCGAGAGCGGCCTCGACGCTCGGTGACATCGCGAGCAGGATTGCCAAAGCTGCGTTGTCGAGTGATGCCAGCGCGACGAACACGACGATCGTGTAGATGATGTGGAGGTGGCTGCCCCACCACGCCGGCTTCCGGATCTGCACTTTCAACGCTTCCCTACCAATCGGACAACGTCACCCAATGATCATGTTCGCCGATCGCACGACGCGCCATCGGGGACGCCCCCCATGCGCCGCGGTCGGCCGCTCAATCGTCCGGGCGCAGATAGCCGGTTTCGTAGGCCCGCGCGGTGAGTTCATACCGGCTGGCGACGCCGAGCTTCTCGAAGATGTGATGCATGTGGGTCTCGAGCGTCTTCACCGAGATGTCGAGCCGAGATGCGGTCTCCCGATACGTGTAGCCGCGAGCGATGAGGTTGACCACGTCGCGCTCTCGCGGCGTCAGCCGCTCGATCCCGGCCACGTCCACATCGATAGCATCGTCGATGTCGAGGAGGTATCCCGCCACCTCCGGAGAAACGGGGCGCCGGCCGTCCATGGCCTCGATGATCAGCTCATAGAGCTCCGAGCCGTGGGTGGTCTTGGTGATGTACCCATCGACTCCTGCATCGAGCAGTCGGATGACGTCTTCTTTGGACGTCGACACGGTAAGGGCCAGGAACCGGATTCCCGGAAGTGATCTGCGGACGGCGTCGATCACCGCGACACCGCCTCCCCCCGGCAAGCGCACGTCGAGGAGCACCAGGTCCGGCTCACGTTCCAGGATGAGTTCGATGGCGGCTTCGGTGTCATCCGCTTCGCCAACGATGTCGACCCGATCCCCGAGGACGGCCCGGGTGCCGGCACGAACGATGTCATGGTCGTCCACGAGGAAGACCCGCAGACGATTGCTCAATCGGTGCTCCTCACACTGATGGACACCTCGGTGCCCGCTCCCGGCTCCGATGCCACCTTCACCGTACCCCCCACGGCCTCGACGCGGTCTCGTATCGAGTGAGCGAGGCCGCCTTCCGATGAACCGGCGCTGAAGCCCTTGCCGCGGTCGCGGACGAACACCGATGTGAGGCCGTCGCTGATCTCCGCATAGACATCGATCTCGACGACGCCGGCATGCTTGGCGGCATTCGTCATGGCCTCGTGGGCGGCGTCGATTGCCGCCTGCAGCGACTCGGTCAGCTCGGCATCGTCTCGATTCACCACGTGGATCTGGATCCGGAAGAGGTCTTCAACCGCATCGCGGGCCGCGAGGAGCGCAGCTGCGAAGCTGTGTTCGTACGGCGAGCGCATCGTGTCGATGACACGCCGCAGTTCACGCTCCTGGCGCCGCGCCAGATAGCGAACCTCGTTGGCGTCGTCGGCGTCACGCCGGATCACATGCAACGTCTGGAGGTACGAGTCGTGAAGTTGGTTGGCGAGATTGGCTCGCTCTTCGTAGCGGGCCTGTTCTGCCATCGCTGCGGCGACACGGTCTTCGGCTTCGATCCGTGCCCGCTGTGACTCGCGCAGGCTGTCCACCGCCCAGCCGACCACGATTGCGAACACGATGAACACGATGTTGCCGAGCGTCGGTACGAGATCACGCTCGCCCTCGACCGTGTACATGACGACCTGCTGGCCGAACAACACGAGTGCGGCAGCGACGGCGTACGGCAAGCCGCCGGCGTACGCGGCGACGACCACCCACGACATCGGGTATCCGCCGTGGAAGAGGTCCCCGGCTCCAGCCCAGAACGAGGCACTGGCGATGATGATCGCAACCACGCCATCTGCGAATACGAACCACGGCGAGCGCATCAGGTCGGATGGGTTCCGGGCGGCGACGATCGTCACCAACGTCCATGCCGAAGCCAGCACCAGAGCGCCGATCGCGATCCCCTCGTTGACCCCATCGTCCGTGAAGAGCGTGGCGACCACCAACATCGCCATCCAGGCGAGTCCAAGGAGGCGGAAGATGATGACGACGCGGCGAAGCATGGAATCGACCGGCAGCGGCTCGCTGCGCGCAAGGTCGGCCGCCCTCATGAGCCGACGCTACAGGTCACGACTCGAATCATCGACTACTCCGCGCAGAGCGACTGTTTGCCGGGGAACCGGTAGTGCCGGGGTGTAGCCTCCGGTTGTCGATACGAAGGGGAGGATCCATGGGCAGAATTGCCCGATTGCTGCTGGCGAGTGGCATCTTGGTTGGGATCATGGCGGGGCCTGCGCTTGCGCAAGTGGCGGTGATCGATATCTCGGGTTTCGTTCCGGACAATTTCGTAGACCTGAACGGCGACGGTGTTCCCGACCTCGGCGATCTGCCGCCGGGGGAACACGGCATTTGGGACGACACGGTCGGTGCGCTCACCGAGGAAGAGTTCTTCGCTCGGATCCCTGTGATCACCGACTTCGACATCGATGATGAGGGCTCCATTCTGGTGGGTCCTTGTGGAGGCGTGGCCATTGCCTACGACGCAGATGGCCTGTCGATCGACGCCGTCATCGACTACGCCGATGACAATCCGCCCGTCGACGTGTACACAGGCGATCAGGCGTTCACGTCATCCAACCCGTTCGAGGTCGACACGACGGGGACCATCGCCTACTTCGGGTTCACGAAGGAAGAGGGCGCCAATTGGTCGACCGAGGGCACGATGCCCGGTGTCGTCTATGCCGGGCAGCCTGCGCTTCACGACTACCAGTGGACGATCCTCGTGCTCGACGTGGCCGCCGACTTCGGTGGTGACCCGAACGCTCTGGACGAGAACCACAACGCAGGCCTCGTCCTTCTCGGCGAGGAGTTGCCGTTCCCGTTCAGCGCCAAGATCAAGGCGAAGGGTGCGGTCATCGACCTGTGGGGCCCGGACCGGCTCCCGGATTTCGACAAGGACAACATCGAGTCCCTCGCCGCCGGGCGCGAGTATTGCTTCGGCGAAGGCTGGGTCGTGACGACCGGTGGGGCTTTCTACGGAGCCGCTCTGTCCGGCTTGCTCTTCGCGGCAGGGTTCGCCGGGTTGCTCTTCAACGCCCGGCCCGCACAGACCTGGAGGGGATAGCCATGGCGGAAACGGTCACCAAGAAGCATCCGATTCGCGGAGCTCTGTGGGGGTTGCTCATGGGGCTCGGCATCGTGGGCTTTCTCATCGTCGGCTACCCGGTCATCGGTATCGGCGATCCGGCAACCCTCGCCATTCAGGTGGCGGTGGTCGTCGGCGGTGCGATGCTCGTCGGCGTGCTGTGGGCGCTGTTCGGCCCGGCGAAGAAGCCCAAGGGCGAGCCACCTTCGACGAAGACGGTGGCGATGGAGGAGCCGGCTGCCGGCGAGGGTTGACCGGGCGCGACCTCGCCATGGCCACACCGGCCTGGACGCCCGACCCGCCCACGGTCGAACGCGCCAACCTCACCGCGACGATGCGCCGCCTCGGATTCGAGGAGTATGCGGATCTGTACCAGTGGTCGATTCGCGACCGCGCCGGGTTCTGGAAGGACGTGATCGCGCAACTGGGGATCGAATTCGAGCGCGATCCCGATGCTGTGCTGGCGGGCTCGGCGGTGGACCCGCTTTGGCTCCCCGGGGGTCGGCTCAACATCGTCACGTCCTGTCTCGCCGGCGATGTCGATCGGCCGGCGGTCGTCTATCGCAGGGAAGGCGAGTTGGTTCGGATGACCCGAGGTGAGCTCGCCCGCGGGGTGAGACGCTTCGCATCGGGCTTCGAGCGCGCCGGGTTCCGCCCAGGAGATCGTGTCGGCATCGCGATGACGATGAACATCGAAGCAGTGGTGGCATATCTGGGGACGGTGCTGGCCGGCGGCGTTGTGGTGTCCATCGCCGATTCGTTCTCTCCACCCGAGATCGAGACGCGTCTGCGTCTCACCGATCCTGTTGCGGTGGTGACGCAGGGCCGTATCGAGCGTGCCGGCAAATCGCTGCCGATGTTCACCAAGGTCGTGGCCGCCGGAGCGCAGCGTTGCATCGTCGTCGGATCCGATGAAATGGACCTCCGAGACGCCGACTCGTCCTGGGAGGAGTTCCAGGGGGATCCCGAGGTCGAAGCGGTGATCCGGGACACGGCTGCTCACACCAACATCCTCTTCTCGTCCGGCACCACCGGTGAGCCGAAAGCCATTCCCTGGTCGCAGATCACCCCGCTCAAAGCGGCGACGGATGGCCGGTTCCACCAGGACGTCCATGCGCACGACGTGGTTGCGTGGCCGACGAACCTCGGGTGGATGATGGGCCCGTGGCTGATCTATGCCGCCTTGCTCAACGGAGCTGCCCTCGCGCTGTACGACGACGCGCCGACCGGACGCGGCTTCACCGAGTTCGTCGCCGAAGCCGGGGTCACGATTCTCGGCGTCGTCCCCGCTCTGGTGGCTTCATGGCGTGCAAGCGGTGCCCTCGATGGCATCGATTGGGACGACGTGCGGGTGCTCTCGTCGACCGGCGAGGCATCCAACCCCGGTGACTATCGGTGGCTCATGGAACGCGTGGGGGCACCGGTGATCGAATACATGGGTGGCACGGAGATCGGAGGGGGTTACCTGACGGCCACGGTTCTCGAGCCCGCCGTCCCTTCCCAGTTCACGACCCCCACCCTCGGCCTCGATATCAGGATCCTCGACGAGAAAGGGGCACCGACGGACAACGGCGAGTTGTGGATCGTGCCACCGTCGATCGGGCTGTCGACGGAGCTGGTCAACCGTGATCACGGCGCGGCCTACTACGAAGATGCTCCAGTGGTCGATGTGCCGCTGCGGCGCCACGGTGATCAGATCCAACGCCTCGATTCGGGCAACTTCAGGGCGCTTGGGCGTGTCGACGACACGATGAATCTCGGTGGTATCAAGGTGTCGTCTGCTGAGTTGGAGCGCGCCGTCTCAGGACAGGATGGGATCGCCGAGGTCGCCGCGGTGGCGGTGGCTCCCAGTGGCGGGGGGGCCGATCGCCTGGTGGTCTTTGTCGTTCCCGAGCCGGAGGTGGTTCTCGACGAGGCTCGATTGCGCGACGAGATGCAGGCGGCGATCCGGTCGGAGCTGAATCCGTTGTTCAAAGTGCACGATGTGGTCATCGTGGAGTCTCTGCCGAGGACGGCGTCGCACAAGGTCATGCGGCGGGAGCTTCGGGCGGGCTATTCCCCCTGACCGCGAGCCGCCCACCACCGCCGTAGGCTGCGCCGCCGTGATCGTTGCACAGATCGTCGTCTTTGCACTAGGTGTCGTGCTCGCTGTGTACGTCTTGCAGAGCGCGGTGCGTACCGTCGTCCTGCCGCGAGGGGCGCGGTCCTGGCTGGGACGAGTCGTCTTTGGGGGCGTGGCCGCTTCCTTCGATGTGTTCGCCGCGAGGACGAAGGCATACGAGACCGAGGATCGAATACGCGCATTTGTGGCCCCCGTCGGGCTGCTCGCCAACGTGGCGGCATGGCTCGTTCTCATGCTGTCTGCCTTCATGCTGATGTTCTGGGCCGTGGACCCCGATGCCGGTTGGGGAGGTGCCTTCCACCTGTCCGGTTCGTCCATCACCACCCTCGGGTTCGCACCGGCCGACTCCACGATCGAACAGGTGCTGGCATTCACAGTGGCCGGGTTCGGGTTGCTGCTTCTGACACTCCTGATCACGTATCTGCCGTCGATCTACGGGGCTTTCTCCCGTCGTGAGCGGAAGGTCGGCTTGCTCGAAGTGCGCGCCGGCGCACCACCGAACGCGCTCGAGTTCTTGCTTCGCTACCACAGGATTGGATGGCTCGATCGTCTCGATGAAGAGTGGCAGCAGTGGGAGGAGTGGTTTGCCGAGATCGAGGAAAGCCACACGACGTACCCGGCGCTTGCCTTCTTCCGCTCCCCGGATCCGCACCGGTCGTGGGTGACGGCCGGCGGTGCCGTTCTCGATACCGCGTCGTTGTACGCCTCCACACTCGAAACGCCGACGAACGCCCCGGCGGGGGTGTGTATTCGCGCCGGCTACATCGCATTGCGGCGCATCGCGGAGTTCTTCGGCATCCCGTTCGATCCGGATCCTTCATCCGATGGACCCATCAGCATCTCGCGCGACGAGTACGACGAGGTGTATGAAGCTCTCGTCGCCGAGGGCCTCTCGGTGCGCCAGGACCAGGAGGAGGCGTGGCGTGATTTCGTGGGATGGCGCGTGAACTACGACACGGTCCTGCTGTCGCTCGCCGAGATGGTGCACGCCCCGTATGCGCCATGGACCAACGACCGTTCTCCTCCAGACCACCATGAGCACAAGGCGAAGTGGTTCTGGCCGTCGCCCCTGCGGGGGTCCACGCGTCAACGCCGTTCGTAATCGGCCTCGTCGGCCATAATCTTGCTTCGAGAGCAATGGAGGGCCGGGTGCCGCAATTGGAACCGTATGGCTCGCTACGCGAGCGACTGAACGGTGTGCCGGGTGTGGTCATGCTCATTGGTGCGCCCGACACCGGGAAGACGACATTGGGGCGACTTCTCATCGGCGATGCATTGGCCGCAGGCATGACCGCAGCCTTCGTCGATGGCGATGTGGCAGCCGCCACGGTCGGCCCGCCTGCGTGTGCCGGATTGAAGTGGGTGAAGTCGCAGGAAGACCTCGCCGATCTGTCCGCGGCCGATGAGATCCGGTTTGTCGGTTCCACCGAGCCGCAGGGAGTCGTCCTCTCCCATGTCGTCGCGGTGTCGTCGCTCGTTGAGATGGCGAGACGGAATGCCGAGTTCGTCGTTCTCGACACTTCTGGACTCGTGAGCGGGGTGGTGGGCCAGACCTTGAAGTACCACCTAATGGAACTGTGTCAGCCTTCGCTCGTCATCGCCATGCACCGCGGCTCGGAGCTCGAGCCGATCGTCGGGATGTTGCGCCGCTTCCTGTCGGCCCGGGTGGCAACGGCCGAGCCTCTTCCGGATATGGTTCCGTTGCCACCGGTCGAGCGCTACGAACAACGCAAGGCGGCGTTCGCTGCAGCCTTCGAGGAGCCGCTCCCGCGGTGGCGTGTGCAGACCACGGTCTTCGCCCCAACGCTCCCAGAGGGATTTGACCGGTCGCGGCTCGAGGCGATGCTGGTCGGCGTCCTCGACGACCACGGGCGATGTCTCGGCCTCGGCGTGCTCGAGCACACCGACGGCGTGGTCAGGGTCGCTACCAATCACGGCGAGGAGATGAGGGGGCTGCGGCTCGGCTCGATGCGTGTCGACCTCGATACGTTCGAAACACAGCGGGTGCGCCTCCGTCAGCTGATCCTCGGCCTCTGAAGAACCGTTTTGGCGTAACTGGACACGGATATTCGTGTCCAGTTACGCCAAAACGGAGGAAGAGGGGGTCAGACGGCGCGGTCTGTGGACATGACCGCCAATCCGGCGTTGAGGCCACGGACGGACATGATGCGGCGACCGGGTTGGATCGCAGGCTCGGGAACCGTAACGTCGAAACCCGAGCTGCGCCACCGCAAGGCGACGGTCTCCAGCGGTTCCTCGGCGGCGAGGGCCACGCCGTAGATCACCGTGTCGCGCACAGGGGACGCGATGACCTCGAGGACGGTACCGACCCGGAAGAACGCTGTCGACCTTCCCTTCACCTCCATGGTGAGCCGCGGTTCGGCACCGACATCGGCCATCGCGACTTTGGTCTCTCCGAGGTCCGGAGTGAGCAGCACCACGTGGTCGACGGTCCAACCGGTCACCACATCGCCGGGCACAGGGGATACGGCTGCGATGCCGAGCGCGGGCGCCGCTCCCTCCCAGCCCCATGCTGGATCGTCGCCATCGAGAAGGACCATGCTCCCCAATTGTGGAATGGGTGGGAAGCCGAGGGAAGACCACGGTATGGGCAGTTGGAGCGCAACGAGCTCGGCCATCGCACGGAGTCTGCTCGAAGACACGACAAAGCCCGAGGAACCTCTGCAGTTGCTCCCCGCACTTCCCCGAACGAGGTCTGACTGCTTCGGCACTTCGGGCTTTGTCCTCTGTGACGTTACGAAGAGGGAGGGGCCAATTCAACCCACCGATCAACCTCGGATTTCGCGCATTGGACTGGGTCGCGAAATACAGATATCGCCTATTGCTTCCAATTGAGTGCCGGGAGACCGGGTTCTCCACATTTCCACAGGTATCCACAGCGCGTTGTGCACAAGATGATGTCGACAAGTTTCTCTTCAAGACTTTTCGCGCCCACGACCCCGTTCACGAAGCCGTGATACCGGCATACAGCTCGAGCAAACGGTCGGCTGTGGCCCCCCAGGAGAACCGCTCGGACCACTCCACGGCACTTTTGCTGAGGCGTTCGGCGAACCCGCTGTGGTTGAGGATTGCGGTGAGGGCTGCGGCGAACGACGTCGGCTCGAAGCCATCGACGAGAATCCCCGCTTCGCTGTCGGCAATGACCGACGGCAGCCCCCCGACCCGCGACGCCACGACGGGGAGGCCACACGCCTGAGCCTCGGCGGCGACGAGGCCAAACGTCTCCGACCGTGAGGGCATCACAAGGACATCGGCGGCGCGGTAGTAGTCGACGAGGTCGGCATGAGGCTGGGCATCGATCATGTGCACCCGTTCGGAGATGCCGAGCTCGTCAGACAGGGCGGCGAGGGCGCGCACCTCATCGTCTCCGGAGGGCCCGCTCGGCCCTCCGACGAACACGAGATGCGGCGAGCCGTCTCCAGCCGATACAACATCCGGAAGCAAGGACAACGCCCGCACCGCGATGTCGGGTCCCTTGAGGGGCTGGATCCTCCCGACCGAGAGCAGAATGGGCTCGGCCCCGAAACCGACGACGCGTCTCGCGGCCGCACGGTCTCCGGGTGAGAACACACTGTGATCGATGCCCGGTGGCGACACGCACAGTCGCTCCGGGCTGGCGCCGTAGTGCTCGAGCAGATCATCGAACTCGTACGGTGTCGATGAGATGACACAGTCCGATTGGTCGATCACATCTTGTTCGGTCCGTAGCCGCATCGTGCTCGCCGGGGGCTCGTCCACCCGCCTGGTGAGATCCTTGATCCGGCCCAGGGTGTGGAACGAGTTGGCGAGGGGTATGCCGAGCGCCTCCTTGACGATCACTCCTGCCCATCCGCTCACCCAGTAATGGCTATGGACGAGGTCGAATACGATTCTGTTGGAGTGAGTCCACGAAATCACCTCACCGCCGAAGGCGCCGGCATGTTCGGGAAGGGCATCGATGGGGATGCGCTCCATGGGTCCCGCGGGCAAGTGGACGACCCGATAGCCGGGTTCGACGACGACCTCTTCCGGGATGTGCTCGTCGGTGAGTCTCGTGAAGACCACAACGTCCACGCCGCGTCGCGCCATGGTCTTCGCCAGCTCATCGATGTAGACATTCATGCCGCCGGCATCCCCGGTCCCGGGACGCAACAGTGGACAGGAATGCATCGCGAGATAAGCGACGGCGTCGATCACGAGAACAGCCCCACGAGTTGGTAGAGCGGCCGCGCAGTCGCACCGAGACGATATTTGTACGTCTCGTCCCCCTTCAAGAAGTCGACCTTCGAGGCGCCCCGCTCGATCTGACGTTCGATCAGCATCGACACGAGCACCGCACCCGGCGATGTTCCCCCCACGTCGTCGTCGTAGGCCGAGTTGTAGAGGTAATAGGCGTCACCGGTTTCCCAGCCGAAGACCGCCGCGATCGGGCGACCACCTGCCGTCAACGTATCGACGACGGCACCGGATCTGGCCACCAGGTCGGCGAAGAATCGCTCGAGATCGTCTGTCATGAAGGAGCCCTTCCTCCCGCCTGCCATCCGGTGCATCCGGAAGAAGACATGGAGCGCCGCCTGATCGCGGCCTCGTCTGACCTCGAGTGGACCGAGCTCAGCCTCGCATTTGCGCCGCTTTCTCCGTACCTCATGGCGTTCCTTCTTGCCGATCGACAACAGCCAGTCGTCGAACGATGTGGGAAGCTGCAATACCGCCGCGCTCTCGTGCGGCACGGCTTCCGCCTCGACTCCACTCGACGCAAGGGCCGCTGCCAGATCTGCCGCCGCCTCCTCGGGGAGGCTATCGAAGCGGAAGGGTTGCGCGCCCGGGAGGTGGCTCCGAATCTCCCCGATCAGGACCCCGGTGCCTTCTCCGAGGGGCGAGTGGTAGTCGGTGAGGTCTGGCTCACCGACGAACTCGACCAGATCCCCGCGATCGATGAGTGGAATCAGGCCCTCGGCATTGCCGCACAGCAGAAGTCGATCGCCTGGTTGGGCGCGATGGTCCCACCACGTCTCGAGGAAGCTGCGACAAGGAAAGGGTCCGGTAAGCGGGGCGACCGGCGGGAGTTCGAAGGAAGGTGTCGACCAGTCGGTGAGGTGATCCATGGTCAGTCGAGAACGAGGCTACCCACGCGGACTCCGCCGCCGAGCACGGGGGGTTCGGCAACCTCTGCCAGCCCGGCCTGCTGCGCCGGGGACAGCATGCCCAGCCGATCCGCGGCGGCGAGTACGGCGGCAGCGGCGACCGAGCCGTTTCCCGACAGGCTCTTGGCGGCGATCCCGACCCCGTGTCGTGCCACGGCCAGAATGCCTTCGGCACCGACTTTGACCGGACCGCCCCACCATCTTCCGAGGAGGCCGTCGGGCCGTTGCGAGTCGGCGACGAGGGATGGGTAACGATGCGTTGCGTCCGCGACCGCGGCGAATCGCGGGTCGCTGCTGATTCGAGCGAACGCCGTGGCGAGGCCACGGACGTTGCCTCGCATCGTGGGAACCCCGCAGCCGTCGATGCCGAGAGGAAAGGGCGTCGTGCTCGTCGCATCGGCTACGAGCTCGATCACCCGCTCTTGCAGAGGGTGATCGGCTCGTGTGTACGTGTCCACCGGCCATCCCGTGGCGACGCACGCGGCGAGGAACCCGGCGTGGTTGCCCGAGCAGTTGTGGAAGACGCGGCGTCGAGCCGTGTCCCCGCGAGATGCGTAGAAGCGATCCGCCGCCGGGTCGAGCGGGCGGTCCGGAGGCGTCTGCAGAGCTTCCCGGTCGAGCCCGTGGCGGCGCAAGACGGCGGAGACGATGGCGACATGCACCGGGAACCCACTGTGGCTGGAGCACGCCACCGCCAGGTGTTCGGGTGGCAGATCAGCGCCGGCCTCGAGGCTCACCGTTGCCTGCAGCGGCTTGATCGAAGAGCGGTAGAAGATGGGATCTGTGATGTCTCCGTCCGAGAAGAGGACCCGCCCGTTGTCGTCGTTCGCGGCGACCATCGCTTCGAGTCGACCCTCGGTGAGCCCGGAGCGCACCGAGCGAAACCGCACCTGCGAGTCAGCCGCTCGTGAGGAGTTCGTCGACGTCGGCGAGACCCTCTCGATAACGTCTGGTCAGCTCGGCCGTAACGACCTCATAGGCCTCGTACACGTCACGGCGTTGGTCGGAGATCTCCCGCTCGGCAGTTGTGAGCAGCGACTGGATCTCTTCCAGCTCATCGTCGCCGATGCTCGGGAGGTGGGTGAGGAAGTCGTCGCCGAGCACCCGGTCGATGGTGCGTCGACCCTCTCCGACGAACTCGGGGGCGGCGATCTCCAGCTCCCTCGGCAGATCGTCGCGTGGCGCACTCATGCTGTCGGCAAGGATCTCGGGCAGTGCCTCGATCAGAGAGCGGGACTCCTCGCCGGAACGACGTCGCATCTCGAACGACAGCAGATCCATGCGGCCGTGGAGCATCCTGCGGTAGAAGGAGAGCTCGGTGTCGAGTTGATCGAGCATCGCGCGTCGCTCTCGCAGCTCGTCGAGCGACACATCTTCGAGCGCCGCGGTGAACTCCTCGTCACGGACCTGGTCGATGCGGCGTCTCTGCTGTTCCACGTCGCTCAACAGTAGTAACGGACGGTCGGGTACGGGTTCACCGCAGATGCGTATCCCGGGCGTATCTCGAAGTGCAGGTGCGGTGAGGTGTACCGAGCGTTCCCGCTGTTGCCGACGTATCCGACCGGGTCTCCGCCGTTCACTCGCTGGCCGTTCTGCAGACCGGCGGGGTAGCCGTTGAGGTGGGCGTAGTAATAGAGGTTCCCGTCGTCGCCGTACAGGTAGGTGACGATGCCACCGAGATTCACCGTCCGCAGCTTGACGCTTCCGCTCGTGACGGCGACGAGCAGGGTGCCGCTCGGGTCGAACATGTCGACGCCCTTGTGGGTGCGCCCACCGGAGCGGGGGAAGCCCCACGAGTTGATGAACGATGGGCTGCCCGACACCGGACATATGAAGCCCGGGGTGGCTTCGGGGGGAAGACCCGCCGCCGTTCCCGAGGCACGCTGGCGGGCGGCGGCCGCGGCTTGAGCCTTGCGCCGAGCCTCGGCGGCTTCGAACTCGGCCTGCTCCCGCTTCAGCTTGTCGATGGCGGTCTTCACGTTCGCAGAGGCCTGGCCGTATGCCGCTTCTGCCTGGGCATCGAGCTCGTCCATCTGCCCCACGAGAAGGATCGCCTCGTCTTCGAGCGCCTTCACCCTGGTCTCCTGGGTGCCCAGCTCGGTCTTCAGCCTCTCCATGTCGCGTTTGACCGCTTCGAATTGGTCGAGCTGGGCGACGTCTTGGTTTGTCGCCTTGTCGATGAGGACCTGTGATGTGAGCAGATCCTGAATCGAGGCCGATTCGAATGCCGCACCGATGAGGCCGGTGCTTGCCGAGGTGTAGGCCTCCATGACGAGTTCCCGTGCCCGATCACGGAGATCGCCGACCTCGCTCTCGTACTCCCTGATGCGATCGAACAGTTGGCCGACGGTGTATGTGAGCGCCTCCCGTTCGGCGTTCACCTCTTCGTACCGGGTGACCGCGGCCTCGAGCGCCTCGCGGGCGGCGAGCCAATTCTGAAAGGCCTGGGATTCCTTCGCTTCGGCGTACTCGACCGCATCATCCGCGCGATCGACGTCCTGCTTCGTCTGGGCGGACGCCGAGATGGGCGTGACCGCCAACAGGGCGAGCAAAAGGAACGGGATGAGAGCGCGAAATCGGCGCCAGCGCATTGGGCACGAGCGTAGTTGCGATCCTCGCGAATCCACGGCATACCGCCGTCTCTGGACGTGTCAGGAACCCGTTAGCCGAAGATCCAGAGTGCCAGCCAGAAGAGCGGTGCGGCGACGATGACGCCGTCGAAGGCAGTCAGGAGTCCCGGTGGGCGTTGCGTGTGCAGGATGCGGCCCCTCCGCAACAACGATCCGAGGGCATGACCGGCGATGAGGCCTGCTCCGACTGCCACGGATCCGAGGAGGGCGGCGGCAGTGTCGAGGTCGCTTACGGCGAGCCCGACGATGATGCCGGCGAGAAGTGACCCGAGGAGGGCTCCGACGTTGGGATCGATCGATTGCACCCTCGAGCCGTAGGCCTGGGCCAGCCACGCCGCGATGAGCCCGGCGAGAGCGATCACGATGAACGACACGACCGCAGTGGTGGACTCCGCCCGGAGGAGCACGAGACCTGCCGCAGCGAGACCGGCCATCAGAGAGGATGTGGTCGTGATAGAGATGGACTCGATGCTGCGGGTCGAAGGGTCGAAGATCGGCCAGGCGATGCAGATCATCACTCCGAGTGCGATGCCTCCGGCGAATCCGTCGAAACCCCAGGCGTATGCGCCGGTTGCGGCGGCTACGGGGGTGAACAAGGCCGGGTAGACGTTGAATCCGGCTCCGACGGCGTTCGACTGGTCGGAGAGATCCCACAGCCACGCAAGTGCTGCCCCGACGGCGATGAGCACGAACCATTCCAACGGTATCCACGCCGCGATGAGCAGCGCGGTGATCAATGCGAGCGAAGGCACGTTGTCGGCGACCTCGGTGGCCGGAGTGGCCAACGTGCCACCCGAAACAGGAGGGATGAGCGCGACCTCGTCCGCGTCGCCGACCGGGGTACGCCGTTCCGCCGGCTCACCGTTCACCCACACGTTCGCAGTGGCGAGGCCCGCCTCGAAACCGCCCCCGTATCGAGAGGTCGCGGCGTCGAGAACGTCCCCCACGGTCTCGCCCGGGAGCTCGTCCCTGGCGGTGCCTGCGGCCTCGCGGAGATTGGCGAAGAGGCGGATCCGAGCCATCGGCGGCAGGGTAGTCCGCTGCTCCCGCCGAGCCCGTTCCATGCGAGAAAACGCCCGAGTCACGAGCGGAGGCGGTGGGTTTCTGCCAGAAACGCAAGTCTCCCGTCCACCACCGTGGCCACGACGTTGCCGCCGTCGTCGAGGAACACCGCATCGTCGCGTTCCGAGAGGCCCAGTGCCGACGTGGGAATGGTCGATGCTGCGGCCGCCGCTCGTTCCAGCGAGCAGCCGGTCGCGGCCATGAGGTTGCGAACGGCGACATCCATGGTCAGCACCGAACCCGCCAAGGCGCCCTCCTCGTTGCGGATGACGCCGCCCCTTGCCACGACGGTGCGATCTCCCAGATCGAAGGCGCCGGATCCACGGCCGGTCGCCGCGGTTGCGTCCGTGATCAACACCAGGCGCTCGCCTGCCGCCTCATGAGCGAGACGAACCGAGGCCGGGTGCACATGGACGTCGTCGGCGATGAGCCCGAACCGCATGCGGGGATCCGTGAGGAGGAATCCGGCGAGGCCTGGATGGCGGGCGGTGACGCCACCCATGGCGTTGAACAGGTGCGTGCCCAGCGTTGCTCCGGCGTCGGCGGCGGCTCGGGCTTCGGAGTAGCTCGCTCGCGAATGGCCGAGGGATACGAGGATGCCCCTGGCGACGAGTTCGACGATCGTGTTGATGGCACCCGGGAGTTCGGGTGCCAGGGTCACCATCGCTACGCCGTCCTCCCTGGAGAGACCGCCCGGTGACGCGGTGGTCTCCACGAAGGCGGGCGGATGGGCGCCGGGAATCGTGATCATCGGACCCTCGAGGTGCAGGCCGATGGGGGTAGCGCCGGTGAAACCGCAGGGTGGTCCGGATGTCAGTACGGCGAGGGCCTCATCACGCACCTCGGGTGGTGACGTGATGATGGTGGGGAGAAACGCGGTCACGCCGGTTTTCGGTAGTTCCTCGGCAACTGCCCAGATGGTCGAAGGGTCGTGCGTGAAGTCGTGACCGAATCCACCGTTCACTTGGAGGTCGACGAAGCCGGCGACGCGTGTCAAACCGGTCGTGTCGAAGGACGCTGTCGGTTCCGTGCGCCTTCTCTCCATTACGCGGTGTTGGGGAGAACGGCGCCGGCGCAGACCCCAAAGCCGATGCGCGGTGCACCGTTGCCTCCGCACCAGCCGCGGATGGTCACCCGGTCGCCGTCTTCGAGGAAGGTCCGATCCGTGCCATCGGAGAGCACGATGGGTCGCTCGCCGCCCCGGGTCAGTTCTAGCAGAGATCCCTCGGTTCCGGGATCGGGGCCACTCACCGTGCCAGAGGCAAAGAGGTCTCCCGGGTGAACCACGGCACCGTTCACGGTGGCGTGGGCGAGTTGTTGGGCCATCGTCCAGTACATGTCCTTGAATTCGGTTTGGCTCACCGTCGTGTCGTTAATGACGATCTCGAGATGGAGATCGAGGCCCGATGGACCGCCGATCTGCAGGTACGGAAGCACCTCCGGCTCCTGACGTGGTGGATCGACGCGATACGGCGTGAGCGCATCGAGGGGGACAATCCACGGTGACATGCTCGTGGCGAATGACTTGCCGAGGAATGGGCCGAGAGGTACGTACTCCCAGGCCTGGATGTCCCGGGCCGACCAGTCGTTGACGAGACACACGCCAAAGATGTGCTCCTCGGCTGCCGCCGCCGCGATCGGCTCACCGAGGGTATTGCCCGGCCCTGTGATGAAACCCACCTCGAGTTCGATGTCGAGTCGGGTCGACGGTCCGAAGAGGGGTGGTCCTCCTTCGGGGTTCTGCCGCTGCCCGGCCGGGCGGGTCACGTCGGTACCGGACACCACCACCGTCGATGCCCGGCCGTGATAGCCGACGGGTAGGTACCGCCAGTTCGGGAGCAGCGGCTCCTGTCCGGGGCGAAAGAGCTTGCCAACGTTGGTCGCATGGTGCAGCGAGGAGTAGAAGTCGACGTAGTCGCCGATGGCCAGGGGGAGGCGCATCCGCACCTCGGACCGCGGGATGAGGCCAACGCGTGATTCTGCAGTGTCGTCGGTGAGGAGCTCGCCGACCCGAAGTCGCGTGGTCGACCATGTCTCGTGTCCCAGCGCGGCGAAGCGGTTGAGCGTGCCATCGGCGAAGGTATCGGCCGGCAGCCCGTCCAGCAGTCCGTCGTCGTGGGCGGCGCTGAGGTCGAGCACATGGTCGCCGATGGCAACCCCAGCACGCGGCCCGGTCCCTGCATCGAAGATGCCCCACGGCAGGTTCTCGATGGGGAAGTCGGAGGCGTCGGGAACACCGACCCACGTCGTCTCTTCAGTCACACCACGGCGCCCATCGACACGAGGTCGGATACGGGCTCTTGGAAATCGCAACTGCCGTACGCCGTGAAGCCGCTCGTGCGGACCGCGGCGACGGATCGGATGGGGAAGCGGTGATCTCGATATGCGATGGAGCCGGCGCCCACGGAGAAGGCACTCGCATCGCGTTCGGCAACCACCGCAGCCACCTCATGGAACGGGACGTCGTCCGCCTCGTCGGCGACGGCTGTGGCGAGGAGGAGATTGAGGAATCCGTGGCGCATGACATCCAAGTCCTCGTCCCAATGACGAACAGGATGGTGCAGGCCGGCGGTGGCCTTGAACGGAAGGCCGCGCCTGGTGCAGGCGATGATGAAACACGCCACCTGCTCTGGGGACGGGAAGGCCGTCGGGCCCAATCCTCCACAGCGGATCTTGGCACCCCCATTGCGCCGCCAATCGGTTCTCGTGTCGGCGATGTGGTCGACGACGATGGGGATCTCCTCCTCCCACGCCTCGGTCCTGGGAACCTCGAGGAATGGAACGACTCCGCCGTGATCGATGCCGCAGCCTTGAAGATGGTCTCGATCTCGGCGCGGCCGGCGCCGTGGGAAATGCCCGCCTCGGCGGAGGTGATCCGGGCGGCAGGATCGGTGTAGCGATGAAAGGTGGCGGCGTGAGAAGCGGCTATGCCCGGCTCCTCGTCGAACACTGCGCCGACCTCCCAGGGGTCTTCGTCGGCCGTCATGGTCGCTGTGAGGAGCCCCGCCAGTTCCTCGAGGCGGCTGGTCGGGCACAGGAAACGCCCTGCGATCCACGCCGCCGAACCAGTCCGTGCTGCGCGGTACCCCGCAACCGCGCCCTCCATCTCCCGGGAAGCGGGCGGAAACAGCCCTGCGTAATCGATGAGATGGCCGAGCGCCGCACTCCTGGCGTCTCCCACCTCAACGCGCGTGCCTACGGGACCGATTATGCGTCCTTTAGGCACGCGCGTTGGGTCGGTCATCGACCCTCCAGCCAGGTCCAGGCGTATTTGTCGTCCTCACAGTTCCGTGCTCCGGGACCGAGGTCGAGGGGCCGGAACGTATCCACCATCACGGCGTACTCCTCGGTGCTGGTGGCCCCGATGCTTGCTTCCACGCTCCCCGGTTGGGGTCCGTGGGTGTGCCCGCCGGGATGGAGGGAGATCGATCCCCGTTCGATTCCGGAGCCCTGGCGTGACATGAAGTTGCCGTCTACATAGAAGAGCACCTCGTCGGAGTCCACGTTGGAATGGTTGTAAGGCGCAGGGATGGCATCGGGGTGGTAGTCGTAGAGGCGCGGGACGAAGCTGCACACCACCACGTTGGGCCACTCGAAGGTCTGATGGACGGGGGGCGGCTGATGGACCCTGCCGGTGATCGGCTCGAAGTCGCGGATGGAGAATGTGTACGGGTAGAGACAGCCGTCCCATCCCACCACATCGAATGGATGGTTGGTGTAGACGAACTTGGTCATGCCGCCACGGGACTTGACGAGCACCTCGACGTTCTCGCCCTCCTCGAGGAGGGGCTCGACGGGGCCCTTCAGGTCGCGCTCGCAGTACGGGGAATGCTCGAGGAGCTGCCCGTTGCGGGAGAGGTATCGGCGTGGAGGGCCGACGTGTCCGCCGGAGGCCTCCATGAACAGCGCACGAACCGGCTCATCGGATTCGTCCAGCACCCAGCGGTGGACGGTCGATGCCGGGATGATGACGTAGTCACCTTCTGTGAATGGCAGGCGGCCGAACACCGTTTCTACGACGCCCGAGCCCTTCTCGATGAACACCAGCTCGTCGCCAACACCGTTCTTATAGAGGGGGCTGTCGTCGTTTCCAACGAAGTACGACAGGCGCACATCGTCGTTCAGCAGGAGAAGATGTCGCGCTGAGATCGGATCCCCGCCCGTCTTGAGTTGATGGGTGCGGAAGTGGCGAGGACGGAGTGGGTGGTTCGTGGTCGATTCTTGCTCTTCGGTATCGACGGCCTCGATCGTCTTGAGCGCCGTCGGCGGATTGATGTGATAGAGCAGGGCGGAATCGAAATTGAAACCCTCTTCTCCCATCAGCTCCTCGGCGTAGAGACTGCCGTCCGGCTGGCGGAATTGGGTATGGCGTTTTGGTGGGATGTCGCCGACCTGGCGGTAGTACGGCATGGACCTCCTCGGCTCCTACGGTGCCACCCATGGTACGCGGCGGCGGGGTGCTGGATCGACCGACGCGCCATAATGCGTGTGAGCGCACATACCTTTGGAGGTTCCTCGATGGACACCGATCTCAAGGCTCGGGCCAAAGCCCACGCCGCCCAGGACCCGTTTCCCATGAAGGGCTTTTCCCACGTCGAGTGGTGGGTCGGCAATGCATTCCAGACGGCGATGTTCCTCCGCACGATGCTCGGATTCTCGATCGTCGGTTATCGCGGCCCCGAAACAGGGGTACGGGAGACGAGTTCCTACCTCCTCGAGTCGGGGAACATTCGGTTCATGGTCACCGGTGCCCAGGGTCCCGAGCACCCCGTCGCCGATCACGTCCATCTCCATGGACCGGGTGTTCACGATGTCGCCTTTCTCGTGCCCAACGCCGAGGAGGCATTCGAGCTGTCGCTGGAGAGGGGAGCCGAGGTCGCGTACAAGCCCACCGTCACCGAGTCGGACCACGGTGCGATGGTGGCGGCGGGGATCAAGACGTACGGTGACACGATCCACTCCATGGTGGAGCTGGAGGGTTTCTACCCGGACTTCGAGCCCCGCGAAGACTTGATCGCGAGATCGGCCGGGTTGCACACGATCGATCACGTCGTAGCGAACGTCGAAGACATGAACAAATGGGTCGAGTTCTATGAGAGGGTCTTCCACTTCACCATGCTCCGCCACTTCGACGACGAAGCCATCTCCACCGAGTACACCGCGCTGATGTCGAAGGTGATGTGGGACGGCGAGGGAATCATCAAGCTTCCGATCAACGAGCCTGCCGAGGCTCGGAAGCGCTCGCAGATCGAGGAGTACCTCATGTTCTACCGGTCTGCCGGTGTGCAGCACATCGCGATGGCCACCGCCGACCTGCAAGGGACCATGGAAGATGTCCACGCCCGGGGACTCGAGACGATCTACGTGCCCGACGAGTACTACCCGGAGGCCATGGAGCGGGTTCCCGATCTCGATGCCGACTGGGACCGCATCATCGCCAACCGCATCCTGGTCGATGCAGACGAAGGAGGCCAGCTCCTGCAGATCTTCACGAAGATGCTCCAGGACCGCCCGACCGTCTTCTTCGAGTTCATCGAGCGCCGTGGCGCCACCGGATTCGGACTCGGCAACTTCAAGGCGCTCTTCGAGTCGATCGAGCGCGAGCAAGCAGCCCGAGGGAATCTTTGAGCGAACGCATCGAGCTCGTCGAGGTCGGTCCCCGCGACGGACTCCAGAACGAGGACGTGATCCTCGACGCGGCGCGCAAGGTCGAACTCATCGAGCGCTGTGTGGCCGCCGGGGCGCGACGCATCGAGGTGGCGAGCTTCGTACACCCGGGGCGGGTCCCGCAGATGGCAGACGCCGAGGCTGTTGTCGAAGCTCTCGGGCCGGCTCCCGATGGGGTCTCGTATATCGGCCTTGTACTGAACCGTCGCGGTCTGGACCGTGCCCTGGACACAGCGGTGGACTCGCTCAACTTCGTGGTGGGGGCAACGGAAGGCTTCAATCGCGCCAACAGCGGGGTGTCGATCGATGAGACGATGCAGGAAATCGAGGAGATGGTCCCTGAGGCGGCCGGGGCGGGCCGTTTCACGTCGGTGACCGTTTCCGTGGCCTTCGGCTGTCCATACGAGGGAGAAGTGGCTGCCCGCCGTGTTGCAGATCTGGCAGGACGCGCCGCCGCAGTCGGCACCGACGAGATCGCACTCGGAGACACGATCGGCGTTGCCGTTCCCCCCGACGTGGCCCGGGTTGTCGAAGCGGTACGCGCTCAATCCGGCGAGATGCCCATCAGGCTCCACTTCCACGACACGCGCAACACCGCCATCGCCAATGCATATTCCGCCCTCGAGGTAGGCGTCGGGATCCTCGATGCCTCCGTCGGCGGCGCAGGAGGTTGTCCCTTCGCTCCAAATGCCACCGGCAACGTGGCGACCGAGGACGTGCTCTACCTCCTCGACCGGATGGGGATCCCCAGCGGCATCGACGCCGAGGCAACGGCAGCCACCGGGCGGTGGCTCGGCGAGCAGCTCCGCAAGCAACTACCGTCGGCGCTGGCTATCGCCGGCGGGTTTCCGAGCGGCCCTAGCGGGACCTGACCGACGTGCTTCCCGTCAGCTTCCTCTCAGATTTCGGATACCAGGACGAGTTCGTCGGGGTCGTCTATGGTGTGATCGCACGGATCGCTCCCGAGGTGCGAGTCATCGACATCGGGCACGGCTTTCCCGCCGGCGACATCCGCGCTGGAGCGCTCGGGCTGTTGCGTGCCGTCCAGTACATGCCGCAAGGTGTGGCGCTCGCCGTCGTGGATCCTGGTGTCGGAACCTCGCGCCGAGCGATCGCGGCCCGTACATCGTGGGGGTTCTTCGTCGGACCGGACAACGGCCTCCTCGGACCGGCGGTGGCGATGGTGGGAGGAGCTGATGCCATCGTGGCGATCGAGAATCCCGAGTTGCGCCTTCCCGTCGAGGGCGCCACCTTCGACGGCCGTGACGTGTTCGGGCCTGCCGCCGCCGTCCTCGCCGCGGGCGAAGCAGAGTTCGAGGAACTCGGTCCCTTGGTCGACAGCGGATCGGTTACGCCGCTGATGATCCCTCTCGTCGAGCCGGATGGATCCGGGCGCCTTCTTGGAGAGGTGCTATGGGTCGACACCTTCGGAAACTGCCAGACCAACATTGCTCCTGCGGATCTCGAGGGCATCGGCCTGGGTCGCGGCGACGACGTCATGATCGAGATCGGTGGCGCGGAGTTCCGGCTGCAATGGGCCGGCGCCTACGGCGATGTGGAGCCCGGCGAAGGCATGGTCCACGTCGACTCGTACGGTCAGATGGCCGTTGCGGTCCGCGGCGGCCGTGCCGATGACTCGTTTCCATTGACGACGAGGATGGCCATCACAATGCGCCGCCCAGACGGGGGTACGCGTCTCGAGATCACGGGGTAAACCCGCTCGTTCCCAATTTCAGGAGAAAAGCCCCGGCGATGAGCACGAGGAGCACGACGACGACGATGGCGGTGACGGGGCGCATCTGGACGCCAAGATACCGTCTGACGCCGTCGGAACTCCGCGGTCCAACGGGGAGTCCATGATCGAGTTCCTCACAAGACGAGGGTGCCATCTCTGCAATGAGGCGCTGGCCCTCGTCCATGAGATCGGCCTGGATGTGAAGATCGTCGACATCGACCTCGATCCGCGGCTCCTCGCGGAGTTCGACCATCGGGTTCCCGTGATCCGCGATGGCCGGACCGGTGAGATCATTGCGGAAGGGATCGTGTCAGGATCGGATCTGCGGTTCCTGGTCGATGGCTGAAGGCGTTCGGCACGGACCTAATGTGCCGCGCGTGCTGAAGACCAACATCCCCGGTGCGACGGTGTCGCGACTGCCGATCTATCTCCGCTGTCTGAATGATCTTCCCGCGTCGGTGAACACGTGTTCCTCGGAACAGCTCGGGATCATCGCCGGCGTCAAGTCGGCGCAGGTCCGAAAGGACCTCTCCTATCTCGGCTCGTACGGGGTGCGCGGTGTCGGGTACAACGTCGCGGATCTGAGCGGTCAGATCAAGAAGGCTCTAGGCCTCACTCGCGGCTACCACGTCGTCATCGTGGGGGCCGGCAACCTGGGGAGCGCGTTGGCCGGTTACGGCGGGTTCGGCTCCTGGGGGTTCGAGGTCGTTGGCCTCGTCGACGTCGATCCGGCGAAGATCGGAGCCATCCATCACGGTGTCACGATCGAGCCGATCACGAACCTGGAGGAGATCTGTTCCCAGCGCGAGGTGGCCATCGGCATCGTGGCAACACCCTCCCACGCCGCCCAGGACGTTGCGGATCGGCTCGCCGCGGCGGGCGTCGTTTCGATCCTGAATTTCGCCCCGACGGTGCTCCATGTGCCCGATTCGGTCGACGTGCGCAGGGTGGATCTGTCGACGGAGCTGCAGATCCTCACCTTCCACCTGCAGAACCGCGAAGAGGGCGCCGGTTAAGCCGGCTCCTCTTCCTTCTCGTATCGGTCGAGGGCGACGAGGAACATGACAAAGAGCACGAGCGAGCCCACCGTCATGGCGATAGCCGGGATCTTCTGCTGCACGGCGCTGAGGCCTTCCAGGTTCTCCGGTCTGACGCCGCGGGGCGCGAACACGACGAAGAGCACACCGTTGATGGTCATCCATCCGGTCAGGGCAGCTCCAACCACGAGGAAGGCGAGCCGGGTGCCGAGGTCGGTCCACAACACGAGGTAGACGGACCCGACGAACACGAGGACGGCTCCGACGGCGATGGTGATGCCCAGGATCAGGGTCGAGAAATCGGTGCGTTCACCGGTTGCGGGATCCGTCTGGTTGTAGAAGAAGCCCACCACGTCGAGAACGACGTCTCGCACGAGTGGGATCATGGCGAGCAGCGTGGCGAGGAGCGCCAACAGGCCGAGTGTCTCCAGCTTGGAGAGCCCACGCTCATCGGATACGAGTCTGGCGGTCAGGTGGTGCATCACAATGACCTCTCGTAAAGCACGATCAGCTCGATGTCGTCGAGGCTGAGAATCCGCCCGAAACCGGGCATCCGTCCCGTACCAAGGCCGTTGATGCCGTATGCCTTGCCGAATTCTGAGCCGTCGATGACGAAGTCGATCTGGTCGACCCGATTGGGGAACTGCAGTTGCGATCTACCTCCCGTCAGCGACGGGCCCCACGCTCCGGTGCCATGGCCGGTCTCGAACGGTGTCCCGGCGCTGTAGCCCCCGGTGTGACAGCGGGCGCAATTGGCGTTGAAGAGGCCGATGGCTCGTTGGGCCATTTCTTCTGTCACGTCTATGAACACCACGGCATCGCGGGTCACATCAGAGTCTGCGATGACCTGCTCGGCTGCCTGCTGATCGTTCATGGCCTGGGCGGTCTCTGCGAAGTCGACCCCCCACAGCTGGAGTTCCTGCGACGCGAACAAGAACGACTGGCCCGACTCGAGATCGGCCAGGAAATCCGCTTCACGTTCTGCCGTGACGGTGATGATCAACACGTCGGCGTTCAAGGTCTCGAGGAGCTCGTTTGCGGCCTCGAGGTCCGGGACGGCGATGCCGCCCGCCTTGGTGTTGGTGAACGCTTCGTTCGGGTCGAACGACACGTCGAATGCGGGGTTCGGCTGATATGTGCCGTCGAGCTGCAGCTCCGGTAGGGAGGTGAGGGCAGTCGCGGCGTAGTCGGTCAGCGTCGGTTCGATCGCGTCGGTGAGGCCGTCGCGGTCGCTGTCCTGTCCCGGGCTGGCGCACGTCGCGTTCACGAGCTCTGCCGACTGCTCGGTGCAGGTGCCGTCTGCCGAGAAGAGATCCTCGATGTCACCGGGCAAAGTTCCCGTCTCCGCCAACTTCTGCTTCGCCAGCTTCACGTCGTTGATCTGTGCTTGCTGGATGTCGATGAACGTCTGGGTCGTGACTGCGCCGTTCTCGATGCGCTTGACCGCCTGGGTCACACTGGGATCGATCTTGGCGACGGCATCGGCCTGGGAGATCTGGTTGGCGGTGATGTAGGCCATCACCTGGTCGATCTCCTGGAACGTCATGGCGCCGCCGCCGACAAGACCGTTGGCGGGCATCGGTGTGCCTGCCCTACCGAAGTCGATCCAGGTGCGGACCTCCTCTTCGCTGTACCGGAAGAGCACGTCGTTGAGCGAGGGAACCGCCCACAGCACGGTGACCCCGCTGCGGGCCTCGGTGAAGGTGGCTCCGCCGCCGCTCAAGTCGGCGCCGTGGCAATTGACACACGAGAACGCCGTGTACCAATGCTCGCCCTCTTCGATGTTGAATTCGGAGAGGTCGTCCGCGGCGGCTGCCTGGCGGTCCGGCTCGTTGAATGCGTACCAGGGGAGCAGGATGGCCAGCAGCGCGGCGGCGAAGAGTGCCGCTCGCAGCACCCTCGTCGTCTTGTTGTTCTCGAGCTCGTCGTCGGACAGATACGGCTGCAGGTTCTGCGGTGTCTCCTCTGGGAAGGCCTTCGGCGATCTCCGGCTGTTGACGAAGAGGTACGCCATCCAACCGAGCACGGCAGCGACCGCGACGAGGAGAACCACCGCGCCGATGCCGAATGCCTCCGGTCCGCTCGATGGCGCAGAATCGCCGCCTTCGGCAGCGAGGATCGTCGTGAAGAGCAGCGTTTGCAGTCCGATCACCTCACACGCAGAATGGGCCCTGGGGGTAGGGCGCGGTCTTGTTCTTGGATCGTGCCGTCTGCACGATGGTTCCCGTCTCCACGATCATCTCGCCGGAGTCGTTGACGAGGGTGCCGAACCGGTCGAGGTTGCGTGGGGCGGGTCCTGCCTCGTATTCGCCGTGGATGTTGTATTTCGACCCATGGCAAGGGCACTCGAAACCCTGCGACGGTACGCACTCGGGGACGCGGCAGCCGAGGTGGACGCAGCGCTGCCACAGGGCCATGAGCCCAATGCCGTCGTCCTCGCCACCGGCGATGACAAACGGCACGTCCTCGAAAGAGCTCCCCTTCAGCGCGTCCGTATCGAATGGAACGATCCATGCTTGCGCGGCCGCCATGAACTTGGGGACGACGGTTGCTCCCTGGATCACCTCGGCCTTCAGGTCGTCGATCTTTCCAACATTGATCGGGGTGCCGAATCCTCCCTTCAGTTTCGGCCAGAAGAAGGCGAGCCCGGCGATGGCGAACTGGGCGAGGAAGAGGCCGAAGACGACGAGCAGGGCTCGATTGAAGAACTTCCGTCTCGTCACGCCGTACTCGGTGGCCGTGATTTCCGTTTTCTCCAGGGCAGGGTCGGGGACGGGCTCGATGGTTGTGTCCACCTCGGCGTCGTCGGACACGTCCGTTCGTTCCATGGTGGCGACTGCGGTGGTGCCGGAAGCCTCTTGCTTCGCTGCCGTCCTCGCTCGATCGGCCTTGATGGCTTTCGGGTCGAGGTCTGCGGACGTCACCGCTCCCTCCGAGTCGGTTCGACGGGCGGCGACGGCAAAGATCCCGAGCAGGAGGAGGATGCCCATCACGACGATGGCGACGATGAGATAGCCCAATGCACTCATGGTGTCATTCCAGCAGCGTCTTGAGGTCGTCGAAGAAGATCCCGTCTTCCCATGGGAAGGTGAAGTTGAAACCCGGTCCCCTGAAGAATGAACCGAAGATGGTGAGCGTTGCGGCTCCCATCAGGAAGAGCGTGAAGACCATGATGGCCAGCTTGCGGTCGGATGGCCGTACGGAAGGGTTGCGGTCGACGTAGGGAATCACCGCCAGACCAACCAGGCCGAATCCCGGAATGAGGACGCCGGCAACCTGGGGATCGAAATACGCCAGCAACTCCTGGAGGCCGAGGAAGTACCAGGGCGCCTTCGAGGGGTTGGGCTGTTCGTTGAAGTTGGCGAACTCGAGGAGTGGTGCGTCGATGAAGATCGACATGGCGATGAGGACCGCAGACATCACGAGAAGCGCGACGAACTCGATAGCGAGCAGATGCGGCCAGACATGGACCTTGTCGTGGGGCTCACTCTTGACCTGCTGGATGGCTCCGGCCTTGACGACTGTGAGGAGACGTTGCGTCCTCACGCCTTCGGGGATGGCTGGGGCTGCCGGCGCCGCTGCGGGCGCGGCTCCTCCGGCCGCGGCAACGGGGACCGGGGCCGGGGCGCCCTCGCCGGCGAAAACCGGGGCGGCTATGTCATCCAGAAACGCTCTGCGCACCAGGGCTCTGCGCAACAGTGGCTCCGGGACGTCGAATTCCTTCGACATGGCGGCGAGGTCGACGGTCGGGCCGCCGTCGGCCGGGGCGGGGGCGGTAGGCGCAGGAGCCGCGGCAGGTTCCGGTGCAGGCTCGTCTATTTGAACGCCGCCGCCGGTCGGTGCCGCGGCCGGGGGAGTCTCGCCCTTCATTTCTGCCAACACCTCGTCGACGGGGCGGCCCGTCGCCTTGGCCTTCGCCTCGGCTGAGCGTCTCAGGAGGTGTTCAGGAATCTCTGCCAACGTTGCTCCTTAGAGGGGTCCCGAGACGCCGCCGTCCTTACGGACCCGCCAGAAGTGGACCGCGAGGAAGATCGTGATGATGAACGGTAAGAAGAGCACATGCAGTGTGTAGAACCGCAGCAGCGTGTCCGGAGTGATCTGCACGCCGCCGACGAGGCCAAACGTCACTTGATCGCCGAACACGGGCACGTAGCTCCCCATGTTGGAGCCCACGGTCACCGCCCACAGTGCGAGCTGGTCCCACGGCAGGAGGTAACCGGTGAAGGAGAGCATGAGCGTGAGAAACAACAACACGATGCCGACGACCCAATTGAATTCACGCGGTGGCTTGTAGGCGCCGTGGTAGAAGACTCTCGCCATGTGCAGGAACACGGTAAGCACCATCAGGTGGGCCCCCCACCGATGCATGTTGCGTACGAACTGGCCGAAGGCGACGTCGGTGGCGAGCGCCTGCATGTCGATGAACGCCTGGGGCGAGGTCGGCCGGTAGTAGAACATCAGGAAGATTCCGGTGATCGTCAGCACGATGAACAGGAAGAAGCTGAGTCCGCCGAGACAGAGGGTGTAGGAGAGACGGACACCGTGGCGTTTCACCCGCACCGGGTGGAGGTGATAGAGCACGTTGTTCATGACCACGTACGAACGGTTCCGGGGGGAATCCGAGTAGCCGGCGCGAAAGGGTGAGCCGGGGCGGAACACAGAGTTCCAGAGCTGGCTGTTGCGTATGTGCTCCCCGACGTCGGCGAGCGCGGTGCCGATGCCACCTTTGCCGTTGTTCTCTTCCGCCACTTCTCTCCCGCCTTGTGTCTCTCTTGGCTTCTCTGCTGGCCTGGGCTTCTCTGCTGGCTTCCTCTACAGGGTGCCCTCAACGGCCGCCGTCAAGACCACCGGACGCCGTACGCATAACCGTTCTTGAAATCCCGTTGCCCGGTGTCGAACTCCCACGGGTTGTTCTCGTGTTCGAGCGCGACGTCGCTGACCGATCCAGCGAACTTGCCGAGACTGATCACTCCCGTCGGGCAACGGTCGATGCACAGCGCACACCGGGTGCATTCGTCCTCGTCGACCAGAAAGAACCCTCTGTTTTCCATGTTGTCGGCGGGGTTGTCGACGTTGGCTCCCTCTGCGATCGCGTCGACGGAGAGGTAGTGGATGCACTTCCACGGGCAGATGTCGACGCAACCCTCGCAGAGGATGCATTCGGCCTGATCGATGTGCAGAAACTGTTTCGGTTTGACCGCTGCGGTGAGGTAGGCGCCGTCGACGGCGGCGAGTTGATAGTCGTCACGTATTGGTGGTGTCTCGAACCAGATGTCGGTCTTGGCCATCGTCAGCGTCCAACTTCCATCGGCCGGCCGTAAGCAGAAACGGGTGGTGGCTTCGGCTCGTCTTTGCGCTGTTGGTGACCCTGCCACCACCAAATGAACACGGGGACGCCGATCAACATCGTGATCATGTAGCCCTGGAGCAGCATGTCCTTGAGCGCTTCGAACGACACCGAGATCTCGTTCGAGAGCACCAGCCAGGGCGGAATCGTGACGAAGATCTTCTGCGGCGTCCACTCCAGGTCCGCCTGGGTGATCGTCAGATACTGGTTCGGGACGACGCCGAAGAGGATCGTCATCAGCCCGACGAAGAGCGTTGCACCGAGGGCGGCTCGCGCCCAGGTCATGGGGCGGTCGTAGATGAAAGCCAGGGTGATTCCGCCCATGGCGAGGAGAACGCCGCCGAGCGACACGAGCTGTCCAATGGTCGCCGGGATCCAGCCGCGCGGTGCCCACGTGTAGATCTCCTCGCCGAGTTCGTTGAGCGGCTCGGCGTCTGCGGCATGGACGAAAGCAGCGGCCGCGATCGCCACGATGATCCCGACGACGACGGCGACTAGACCCAGCCCGAGCTTCATGCGGTCGCTCACAGCGCGGAGTCTATGCGCCATGGCCCGGTCATTGAAATCAGGCGTCACCGCGTCGGTGTTGGTGTTGCGCCCGACCGAGGGGACAATCTCCGGGGAGGGGCTGGTGGCTAGGCTTCCGCCCCGCGCCCGACGACCGATGCCAGAAGACGGATGCCAGAGGACCGATGTAGGAGTGAGGATGCGGGGCACGTGACCGCGGACATCACCAGCGCCGAAACCAGCAGCGACGGTTCGACGTCTTCGGAGGACCCCGGCGTCAGTCGGGTCGTCCGATGGCACTTCGTCGTCGCCGCGATCTTTCTCTTGCTTTCCGCCTTCGACACCTCCTTTGCCACGCTCGAGCTCGTGTTCCCACAGCTCAACGGCGATATCGCCATCCTCGGCTACGGTCGCGTTCTGCCGGCGGCTACGGATGCGTTTCTCTACGGCTGGCTGACGATCGGCTTCCTCGGCGCCGCTCATTTCATCGTGCCCCGCCTCTCGGGTGTTTCGCTGCAGCGTTCCTGGGCAGCAGCAGCGTCGCTGGTGCTCGTGGCCGCAGGAGTGGCTGCGGGAACGGTGGCGATCGGCCTTGGGTTCAGTGAGGGCCGCCGCTACCTCGAAATGCCGTTGTGGGCCGACGCCATCGTGTTCGTCGGGTTCGTGTTAGCAGCCTGGACGATCACGGCGACCGCGGCCCACGCCAAGGAACGCCTCGGGCCTCCGACCTGGTATCTCGTCGCCGCGGCGTGGTGGCTCGCGCTGGCATGGTTCGCAGGGAATCTCCCCGGTATCGCCGGCTTCAATGGGGCGATCCAGGCATCGTTCTTTCGGGCCTCGATAACGGGTCTGTGGTTCGTCGCCGCCGGTGTCGGTGTTGTCTATTACGTCGTCGCCCGCCTCATCGGAGCCGACCCGCGAGTGGCGTCGCGGCTTGGAACGTTGGGATTCTGGTCGCTTGCGATCGTGTGGGCAGGCACGGGAGCCCGTGACTTCATCTATGGCCCGGGTCCCGACTGGTTCGAGACGTTTGGTGTCGCTTTCGCGATCGCCCTCCTCGTTCCCGTGATGATCATCTTCACGGATATCGGCATTGCGCTCCGCGGTCGCTGGGGAGAGATCACAGATCGGGTCACGCTCGGGTTCGTCACCGCAGGGTCGTTCATGTTCCTCGCCGCGGCGTTGGCGAACCTGCTCCAGACGCTGCGGACATCGAGCGCCATCGTGCAATACACCGCTTGGGTCGCGGCCTACGACTATCTCCTCTTCTACGGGGCACTGTCGATGTGGCTCTTCGCCATTGCCTACCGGGCGCTGAACAACGACCGGGCCCCGGAGAGGCCAAGGGCGGCGTCCTGGCATCTCCGCTACAGCGTGCTCGGGTTGATGGTCGCCCTCCTCGGCAGCTGGATAGGAGGACTTCAAGCGGGCTTCACCTGGGCGGCGGGCGCCAACAGCGACGTCAACACGTCGACCGGCGACGGATTCTTCAACACCGCTGTCCCACTCGAGGCGGCATATGGGTTACGTGCCCTCGGGATCGCAATCTTCGCTCTTGCGCAATTGCTGTTCATCTTCAGCGCCTTCAGAACGCGTGCTGAGGATGAGGACGAACTCGCAGAACCCGTTGCTCCAGTCACGGGTGAGCCGCCGGCGTTCGATCTCGAGTTCGCTGGGCCGCAGGCTGGAATCTCCTGGAACCGCCTCCGCTATGGAGCCGTTGCGCTGTTCGCGCTGGCTGCTCTGTTCGCCTGGTTGCTGCCGTCTCTGGATCCGATCAACACGCAAGGAACGCTTCTCGGCGACAACGACCGCGCTTACCCGGAAGGAAGCCCGCAGGCCCTCGGTAGGACGATCTACCTCGCCGAGGGGTGCTGGTACTGCCACACCCAGTCGGTTCGCGGCATCGTCACCGATGTCGGTCTAGGAGTGGTGAGCCTTTCAGGCGACTATGTCCACGAGGATCCGATCCTCCTCGGTGTCGAGCGTGTCGGGCCGGATCTCATGCACGCCGGGAGCCGGGAGGGGACGAACTCCTACCGGTCGGTCATGGCCCACCTCCAGGACCCGCAGGCAGAACGGCCTTGGTCGACTATGCCTTCCTATGCCCACCTGTCGGAGACCGACTTGGACGCGCTGACGCAATACATCATCGGACTCGAGTAGGACGATGGACGAACTCCTCAAAGCGGCAGCCGAAGCGAAGGGGATGCCCGAGTCTCTCGTCAAGCGCTCGGCCGAGGCCCGCGCCAAAGCAGAAGGGACCACAACCGAGGCGGTCCTGGCCGAATGGGCGGGCGTCGAGGCTCCTGCCGCGGATGCTGCAGTTGCGACCCCGGGTGAGGAGCAGGCCGCGGAGCGGGCGGTCGACGCGGTCGAAGCCCAGGCGGGGGCGGAGGTTGAAGAGGCCGAGACACAGGACGCCGGGCCGAGGGTCGAGGTGCTGGAGCCCACCGCACCGGTCCCGTCTGCGGAGTCGGCGGCGGATGTCGATCAGGCCACCGACACTGCGGGGGTCGAGGTATCCGTCGTCTCCGGTAAGAAGCGCTATCCGGTGTGGCTCACAGCGATGTTCGTCATCGTGCCGCTCATCGCCGTGCTCTACATCGTCACCGTGCCGAACGGTCCAGAGTGTGGGAGCGCGGGCCAGCTCCTGACCGACCCGGTGACGGGGGAAGCGGTGGGCTGTGATGGAGCGCCCTACGGTGTCGACGTCGTGGACAACTTCTCGATAGGTCAAGCCCTCTATTCGACAAACTGTGTCGCATGCCACGGTGAGGGCGGAGGCGGCGGTGCCGGCCCTGCGCTCGCGGGTGGATCTGTGCTGGCGACTTTCCCCGCCGGGTCCTGTGCCGACCACGTGCTGTGGGTGACGCTCGGTTCCGCCGGGTGGGTCGATCAGGTCGGCCCAACCTATGGAGCGACCGACAAGCAGGTCGGAGGTACCGGGGTGCCGATGCCTGGCTTCGGGAGCCTGTCCGAGACGGAGCTGACGCAGGTAACGCTGTACGAACGCGTCGCGTTCGGAGACGAGGATCTGGCAGAGGCCGAGACGGATTGCGGTCTCACCGAGGGCGGAGACGGCGAGGCGACTGCCCTCGGCAGCTGACCTAGCCTGGCCTCGTGTCCGGTTCTCGAGTTCTCGTGGTCGGTGGTGGTCCCGGAGGCGCCTCGGCGGCGTACTGGCTGGCCCGGCGTGGCCTCGAAGTGGTGGTCGCCGAGAAGAAGACCTATCCGCGGGACAAGACCTGCGGCGACGGTCTCACACCGCGGGCGGTTCGCCAACTCATCGACATGGGATTCGACTTCGACCGTGATGACGTCCACAAGATCATCGGTCTTCGCGCCTATGCCGGCGACCTCGTCATCGAGCTCCCCTGGCCGGAGCACACGATCTATCCCAACTGGGGCGCCACGTTGCGGCGTGCGGATCTGGACATGCAGGTGGCGATGCTGGCGGAGAAGCAGGGCGCCGTGATCCGGCAGGCCACCGAGGCGGTTGCCATCGTCGAGGACGGTGAGTTGGTGGCCGTCGACCTCACTGCCAACGGGGACGTGGAACGCATGACGCCGGAGATGGTCGTCATCGCGGACGGCTCGCTGGCCCGATTCGGGAGAAAGCTCGGGTCGACACGTCGGAAGGACTATCCGTTCGGCCTCGGTGTTCGCGGATACTTCGCCAGCCCCAACAGCACGGATGGCTTCATCGAGTCACAACTCAGCCTGCATGGCCGGGACGGTCGCGCCATGCCCGGCTATGGCTGGGTGTTTCCACTCGGCGATGGGACGATCAACGTAGGCGTCGGCGTGGTTTCGTCGTTCAGGGGATGGAAGGACGTCAACACGTCGCAGTTGATGGATGCCTATGCGGCGTCACTTCCCGAGCACTGGGGGCTCGGGCCCGATTCCCGGCTCACCGAGCCCGTCGGCGGCAAGCTGCCGATGGCCTTCTCCGTCGGTCCCCGCGTTGGTCGCAACTGGATCACGATCGGTGACGCCGCCGGCGCCGTGAACCCGTTCAACGGAGAGGGCATCGATTACGCCTACGAAACGGGTCGTCTCGCTGCCGACGTGATCGAGGACGCGCTGGGCTCCGGCGACCCGGGACGGCTCTGGCGCTACGAGCAGGCGATCGAAGACGAGTACGGCGATTACCACCGCGTGGCGCGCACGTTCGTCATGGCCATCGGCAACCCCGTCGTCATGCGGACCCTCACCCAGGTCGGGCTCCGCTCGAAGCCGCTCATGGAATGGGTGTTGAAGGTGATGGCGAACCTCCTGGAGCCCGAGGAGTATGGGATGGAGGAGCGCGTCTACAAGGCGATCGAATCTGTCGTCCGGATCGGCCCCGACTTCCTCCTCAAGTAACCCCCAACGCGCGTGCCTAAAGGTCCGCCAGGGCGACCTTTAGGCACGCGCGTTGAGGAGGAGTTCCAGGCATCGGTCCGGTTCGTCCTTCAGCATCCGCCAGGTGAAGCGCATCACCCGGTAACCGTGAGCCGCGGCGAGGTTGTCACGGCGTCGGTCGGTCTCGAAGTCCTCACGTTTGGTGTGATAGGCACGACCGTCTGCTTCCAGGATCAGCGCCCAGTCGGTGATCACCGCGTCGACTCGGTGCGGTAACTCGTCCCACCAGCGCATGTGCGCCTCGAACTTCACCGGTGGCAAGCGAGGATCGTCGAGCAGGCGATGCAGCATGCGCTCCAGTTCGCTCACCTCATGGCTGTTCTCATGGTCGAGGCCGTTGACCGCGTTTCTGAAACATGGCGTTCCCGCGAGACGTGCGCCTTCGATACGGTCTAAGACGGCCTGCAGATCCTCCACGTTTGTGAGCTTGTTGGCTATTGCCCGATCCATCATCCGCATCAGGCGCCACGGGCCTGCCTCTCGACTGAGGTCGAAGAGCGCTTCGGCTGCCGTCGTCGTCGGGATTCCGTAGATCGTTGAGCTGGCAATGCCCCGAAAGTCGCTGCGCCGATGAACGATCGCATTGCGGCATCGCACACTGCCCGATGCAGGAATCGTGATCTCCGGGATTCGCTGCTTGCAACCCCAGATCCCGAGCAGTGCACCCGCCGTCATTCCCGAGGCGATCGCCTTCGATCGACTCAGAATCGCTGCCAGCACCGTCTGCTCCCACGTCGACGGAACTGCGGCGATCGCGTACACGCCGCGCTCGATGTCGATCCAGTCCCCGGCGCTCAGTCGGCGCTTCACACGTCCGCGCGTGATGCCGAGGTCCAGTGTCTGTCGGAGAGTGATGAGCCCATGTTGCGACGCGGCCGTTGTTCCAATGACGTGGCCTGTTCCCATACGGACACGATGCCGATTTTGGAGCCCGGTTGGAACAACCCTGTAACGCTCGTGCCTAAAGGACGCGTCAGTTGACCTTTAGGCACGAGCGATGGGCGGGAGTAGGCACGAGCGATGGGCGGGAGTAGGCACGAGCGATGGGCGGGAGTAGGCACGAGCGATGGGCGGAGGTGGATTTACGACGGGGTCGCTGGGCTCCGTAGACTGCGCGACGCCTCATGGATCTCGTCGCGTATCTTCCCGTCGCCTTGATGCTGCTTCTCGGACTCGGCTTCGCCGGCGTCTCGCTCTACTTGTCGTGGCGGCTGGCGCCGAACAACCCGACACCGGAAAAGCTGGCACCCTACGAGTGCGGCATCGTCCCCCTCCAGGATCCGGTGGAGCGCTTTCCGGTGAAGTTCTATCTGGTCGCGATGCTGTTCGTGATCTTCGATGTGGAGATCGTCTTTCTCTTCGCGTGGGCGGTGCGGATGGAGGCCTTCGGATGGGCCGGCATCGCGGCGATTGCCGTGTTCATGCTCATGCTCATGGAGACCCTCGCCTATGTGTGGAAGCGGGGAGCGCTCGATTGGAACGTCTCACATCGTGAGCGCTACCGCCAGGTGGTTGCGCCGGACCCGGTCCGAGAAGAAGCCGCCTGATGGCGGGTGAGGCCGATCACCCGGGATTCCTGATGACGACGATGGAGAAGGGCGTCAACTGGGCACGGACCCGCTCCATGTGGCCGGCAACGTTCGGGCTTGCCTGTTGCGCCATCGAGATGATGGCCACAGGCGCATCGCACTACGACCTCTCGCGGTTTGGTATGGAGGTCTTCCGCGCCTCGCCTCGCCAAGCGGACCTCATGATCGTCGCCGGGCGCCTGTCACAGAAGATGGCGCCCGTCTTGCGTCAGGTGTACGACCAGATGGCCGAGCCGAAGTGGGTGATCTCCATGGGAGCCTGCGCCTCGACCGGAGGCATGTTCAACAACTACGCGCTCGTCCAGGGCGTCGACGAGGTCGTACCGGTCGACATGTACGTCCCGGGTTGCCCACCGAACCCGCAGTCGCTGATGCACGGCATCCTCTCGCTGCAGCAGAAGATCATGGACGGCGAGATCCAACGCTCGACGGGGGTGTTCTGAGCGATGGAATGGGTAGCCGAATTTCCCCAGACGACGCTGGACGGTGAGGTGGCGGTCGTCCCGCGCGCCGACCTTCTGCCATTCGTCACCGCGGCCCGGGATGGCGGGTTCACGACCTTCATCGACCTCTGTGGCGTCGATCTGTTTCGTGAGCGCCCGCGTTTCGAGGTCGTGACCAACCTCCTTTCGCGGGGTATGAAACGCCGCTTGCGCATCCGCACGCCGGTCCCGGGTGATGATCCGACCGTGGCATCGATCACATCGGTGTTCGCCGGCGCCAACTTCTACGAGCGCGAGACGTGGGACCTGTTCGGCATCGTATTCGTGGGGCACCCCGACCTGACTCGCATCCTCCTTCCCGACGACTGGGAGGGTCACCCACTCCGCAAGGACTACGGCCTTGGATCGGTGCCCGTGCAGTTCAAGGGAGCGCACCAAGCCTCATGAGCGATACCCCCTCCGACTCCAGAAGACGCCGGGTCCACGAGATGTGGGTGACCGGCACCGAAGAGCGTGACTGGGTGGCAGGCGCCACCGACGAGGGCGCCCAGGAGATGCTGCCGAGCGATCTCGACCCTGCGGCCGATATCCAGTCCGGCGTCGCCGTGATCGACGACTTCGTCGAAGAGGTCCCCGTGGACCCCGAGGAACGCCAGTTCATCAACATGGGGCCGCAGCATCCCTCGACTCACGGTGTGCTCCGTCTC
>Ga0255055_10000316_pt1 | contig 37841 bp, 35 predicted proteins | sample JV7_2_27_MG_FD_188633 | JGI IMG/M metagenome (GOLD analysis project Ga0255055, IMG submission 188633) | Seawater microbial communities from Jervis Inlet, British Columbia, Canada - JV7_2_27 | ecosystem: Environmental > Aquatic > Marine > Inlet | place: Canada: British Columbia | collected... | reverse complement strand
AGGGTAATCTCAGCGGTTAATCTCCAGCTACCTTTTCTTTGATTTCCTGGGCAGTCAGGTTGGCCAATCCAAGCTTTTCGACAGTTGTGCCCTCATTCCAGTAATCGATACCTGTAGCCATTGAAGACAGTTCAACGATGCTGCTAATGGTCGGTGTAGGGAAGTCAAGCATGTTGCCAAATGAGACTATGGGAACCAGGCCGTAGGGGAGATCCTCGGCGAACAAGCTGAAGGAGCCGATACTGTCCATGGGATATCGTACTGTTTTATGCGCTTCACAGGTCTGAAAAACCTCGTATGCGGATGACCCTCGGGCGCCGTATTTGCCGTAGAGCTTGACCATCCATTCCATGGCCGAGGGGAGCTTGATACCCAAAATTTCAGCTACAGCCATTCTTTCTTCATCCACGGCATCGATTATTCTTCCGACTGACGGCGTCACGCCTTCGCCGTAGAATAAAAATTCACCCTTTGTTTGTTCTGCATGACCCGCGTTCAGGAGCGCTATGGCCGGGTGAAATATCGGATTCAGATTGTTGAAACTGGTCTCCAGTACGCTGGCGGCCGCAACAGTTTGCGGATAGACAGCCTTCAGGACATCCACCACTTTTGCGGTCTTGCCGGCAGGGTAAGCCGCCACCGGCAACTCCTGCTTGACGGCATCGATGATTACTCTTGCAGGCCCCAGGCGCCTGCACACGTAAGGAAGCAACGTATACTCCGCAAAAATCACTTCTTTCAAGGTTTCTCGCATCGTATTGCCAAACCTTAAGGCCGAAAAGTAACCTGTATTGACCACGATAATTTGCCCGCTTTTAAGGTATGGCACACAGGCGTCGATGTGGGCTTTGTGGCCCATCGCAGCGGTCGTAAGCATAATCAGGTCGACATTTTCAATCGCCTCCTTAATGTTTGCGGTAACCATATTAGGCCGCACAAAATCTTCAAATATACCGGTCACCTCGATCCCGCCCCGTTCCTGAATCCCCGAAAGGTTCATTTCAAACTGAGGCAAGTCGAACAAATTCACTTCAAATCCTTTCAAAGTGAGGTCTGCAGCCATGGCCGGGCCTCCCCTGCCTGCTCCCAAAACAGCGATCTTGATTTTTTGCGCCACTGTCATTCGCATTTACCTCCCTTGTAAGCAGTCCGATCCAAGAGTTCTCCGGCACGCACTTAACTTCCTAACTTTAGCGACTCCCCTCATCCCCCAAAAACGCTTCACGCCTTTTCGATCACCCTTGCCGCTCTGCCGCCCCAGATTGTGCAGGCCGGATTGCATACTCGTCGATTTTTCCTTTGCCATTATTTCGTGGTCAGCGCAAATTTATTCTAAAATCTTTTTAATTTGTCACATCGATCGTTGTCAAGTAAATTGAGGGATGGCGAAAGATCGAAAGAGGGTCGGGCCAGCACGAAGGAGGGTCGAGCCACGGTAAATGGTTGATAATTTAGAAATAGAGCTAAAAATGAGGTCGATTTTTAGTTGAATAGTCAAATAGTTAGCGGATCCTCTGGCCGATAGTCTCTGCCCAGCCATTACCTAAATCTTGTATGAAAATTAATGAGAATCAAATTCTATCGCATGGGTATCCGTCAGGCAATCGCAGCGGGTGCCGTGCGGCAGCACCACTTCAACCTGGCCTTTATGCTCCTCGCACCACTTTTCCTGGTACCATTTTTCCGGATGCTCTCGTTTCGCTAATATCAGCGATGGAAACAGAAATTTGGGGTTGAAATTTGCCAATTGCCATGTTAAATTGGCAATAAAGGTGATCATATGGAAATTAAAGAAACAATAGTGGACCGGTTCGGAAGAATCGTCATACCCAAAAAAATTCGGGACGATTTCAATTTGGAAGCAGGAACTCAGATTCGCTTCGAAGAAAGCGAACAGGGCATTGTGCTAAAGCCGATACATGGTGAACCCAATCTTCGTTGGAAAGATGGTGTGCTGGTATTTTCAGGCTCTGCGTTAGGGGATCTAAGTGACGCACTGGCAAAGCATCGTGAAGAAAGAGCGAGGAACATCCTGAAACCATGAAAATCCTTTTTGACACTTCTGTAATCATTGCCGCCCTGGTCGAATCGCACCCGATGCATCAGAGAGCGTTTCCCTGGCTTAAAAAAGCCAAAGAGCACCATTTTGAACTGATCATTGCCAGCCACACAATAGCAGAATTATATGCGGTGCTGAGCACACTTCCGACCAAACCCCGGATTTCTCCCGCCACTGCATGGAGGCTTGTACATGAAAATATTGAAGCGATTGGCAAGATTGTTTCACTAACTGCAGCTGAATACAGCTCTGTTATAAAGAAAATATCCGAAAGGGGGCTGGTTGGCGGTATTACCTATGACGCTTTGATCGCTAAAGTTGCTGAAAAATCCAAAGTTGAGCAGCTTTTAACGCTGAATTCCGATCATTTTAGACGGGTGTGGCCTGAAGGTGAAAAAATAATCGTATCTTCTTAAAAATTCCCCCACTTGTTTGAAGAGGGAACACGTCCCTTCCATATTTCCATTTAAGAAAAAACCTAACCACTTAAATCGGTTGCGGATTGTGGATCCTGTTGAATCCTTTGCAGGAGGGCCGCAGAGCGGCCCCGATGAAATAGGCTTCGCATTTCATTGGACAAGCATTCAACGGGGTAAAGGTGAAGATTTCGGGATTTAATATGATAAAAGCAGAAGGCTACAAGCACCAAATAAAATAGGCGTTGGGCTTGACACGCTGTCAATTGATTATTTTGGGTGGAATTTTTTAAGGATGATATTCTTTATAATAGTGTAGTGTTTGGTATTAGCCGTCAGCAAAGGCAGGCCGTAAATCACTGAGGTGGCTCCAACTAAAGCATCCGTCAGTTGAATAGACTGGCTGAGGTAATATTGCTCAACCAGAAACATGGCTTTGATTGAAATCTCCTCATTAATATAAATTATCTCGGCGTTCCATCCCTTAAGAGAATTTCTCAAGACATTCAGTTCTTCTTTATTTCGAAGCCCCTGTACCAACTCTATATAGGTTACAACCGATATGGAGAAATTTTTCAGATTTTCTATCACCCGTTTGGCTTTTTTATTTCCGCGCATGTACCAGACGAGTATATCCGTATCAACCAGCATTAAAACCTGCCTTTTCGTAGATTCCTGATATATTTAGTCACATCTTTAGTCCCATCGTGGTCTTTCCAGATGCCGAAAAGAGGGTCTGATTGTGACAGTGTTTTATTGCTCTCTTTGAGAGGCGTCAGTTTTGCGCAGGGTTTACCACGATAGGTGATAATAACCTCTTCTCCTCGAGAAACAGCTTCAAGAAGATTTTTTGAATGAAACCTTAAATCTTTAGCGGATGCATGCATGATGAACTCCTTAATGCTTAAGTTTACACTTCGAAATATAAACTTAAATCATTTCGATGTCAAGCACTATATGCCTTTCTACCATTCCTTAATCCGAGTGAAGGGGACATTGGTGCAAAGCGTACACTGATCTCCAAAAGGAGCGTTATCCTGAGGTAAGAAAATCTATAGTATAGGGATGCATTCCTTTGGGGTGCTTGCGGGCATAGGCGGCAAGTGCTTTGGCGATTAGTGAAAATTGATCGCCTGGTATGGTATGCGGAATGATCAGGACTCCGCAGTGCTGCAAATGATCATTAAAAAACTGAACGGTTAAACGGATAAAATCATCTCTGTTTCTTGTTACGAGGCAGCGTTTTTTCCCGGCGGCAAACATAAGCTGTTCCAGATCAGTTGCCTGGACCATTCTGATCTCATGGGCACTTTTACAGTCAACACCCCGTTTCCTGAGCAATTCAGCTATCCTGGGGCTTAGATCTTCATCCAGATAATATTTCACGCGTGCTCCTTGCTCAGGAACGGGTGTCGTTTAAAAAGCTCTTCCTTTGACCATGATTCATTGCGTTTAATCTGAAGATCGATTTCATCGCGGTATGCGTTGTAGTAGCCAATTGCTGCTCTTATTTGTTGCTCTGTTAGCCAATGAAAGGCCTTTCTAAGACGCTTAATATCCTGGTTCACGCCATTAAAGGTAGAGATGATCTCCCAGACCTCCAAACCGGTTCCAGCAACTCTGGCCCTTCGTCCCGTCACACCTTCAGCAAAAATAATACCCGGACAATGTCGCATCTTAATGGCTTCTGCTAAAAGATCATTAGCGATGGATGAAAAATCGCGTCCGGACTCACCGGCCAACTGTTCTATTTCTTGAACGGTCTCTTGAGGTATCCTCAAACTTTTTAGAACGGTACTCATACAACCTCCCAATAAATTACATTGGATTACATTGTGTGACAATGCAATGCAATATATTACAAAAATTTAGGATTGTCAAGAAGCCAAGGGTAAAGTCCATTTGGTAGCTCACAGCAAGGCACCACAGGTGCCAGCTCATAGTAAGAAGCTGGAAGGCTGGAAAGCTGGGAAGCTGGGAAGCTGGGACGCTAAAAAGCCGGATTGTTCTGGAAATAGGCAATTCGGTTTTTTTTAATAATTGGCTGCTAACTGATTTGCATCTTGTTGAATATGGGTGACCCCGATGAAATGGCCTTACTGTTTCAATGAGACAAGCATCCAATATAACAAACTATATATCTATAAATCATGTAGAAAAAAGGCCCCCAATATGGGTAATTTACTTCACAATTCTTCCAATTTTTTCTTATCTTTCCCAATTTTTTCTGTTCCTCCTTTTTAAGAGAGGTCCTGCTAATAATAAAATTAATATTAATTTCAAATATTTAAAACTTTTTTAAAAAAAATTAACTAGTTGGTCTGGATTTTGCAAAATACCTGTCTGAAACGTTTTAACTTAAAATAAACAAACGTAAGGAGAGCAAGCAAAATGATAAAAATGCGACAGATCTTACTTTTTGCAATAATTTTACTAAGTGGATTTATTTTTATAAATGGTGCTAACGCACTCAGGTTCACCGGGGATGCATGGCTGGCTCAGCATATTGAGAACAGTATAGCGACCGATGAATATTATCTTGTAATTAAAGAATCAGACATAGATAGAGCAAAACTAAAGAATTTTGTGTTAGGTCCTTCGCAAAACGCCTCTACATTCGCCCCTGATTTTTTTGATCTGACCGGTAAGCTGAAATATGATAGTTTCACATGGTTTGAAATAGATCAGGAAGCTTCAAAATATTTTAGAAAGATAGAGAAAAAAGCCGCAAGAAAATCGAATAAATTAGTAAAGAAAGGCAAATTATTAGAAGAAGGTCGACGAGCATGGAAGGATGAATGGATAAGTGCGAAACTTGAAAAGGGCAAATTTAAGCTGGTTTTTTGGGATGAAGACGGAAAAAAATACAAAGCCAGAATTCGTTTTGCTGAATTCAATAATCCAACTGGAAATGGTGAACCTCCAAATGGTGGCAGCCCCGTTCCCGAACCGGCAACCATGCTGCTTTTAGGCTCCGGTCTGGTGGGTCTTGCTACCATGGGACGTAAGAAATTTTTTAAGAAGTAACTCATAGGTCATAGGCTGGAAGGCTTGGAGGCCAAAAAAGCTGATAGCTGATAGTTCAAAGCGGTCCGCAGATTACGCAGATTACACAGATTCGTTAAGTAAAAAAATGCTGGAAAGCTTAAAATATTAGTTGGACGCAGATACACTCAGATGCACACGGATTAAAAGCTCAATTTATCACGAAAGCACGAAATAACGGAAACACGAAATAAAAAGAATAAATTTCATTGGGCAAGCATTTAACGGGGCAGGCATAGCTGATAGCATATAAGAAAACCGGAATTTTCTCTGAAGGAGATTTTCGGTTTTTGTTTTTGCAGTCAAGTGCTGAAATACCTGAAGGGCCGGGTGGATCGGTTTTATTCGTCGACAGTGAACGACAATGCCTCTGATTCCCGGCTTTCTGCGGTCCCTTTGACGGCGGTCACCATGAAGTAATACGTAGCGCCAGCTCTGAGACCTTTTATCGTTGTGGTGGGGTTTTTAATATCTGATATTTTGTTTCCATTTTGCCTGGTAACGCCCGGAGATGCACTCCAGTAGACATTATATGAGGTGGCATCCGGGACATCATCCCAGGCCAATTTCACCTGCCCGGTTCCTGAGCTGGCATCTGATTCGGTTTGATGCGCTTGATTCGAAGATGCCGGAATTTTGCCCACGTGAATCAACAGGCCGTTATCGGTCGGAAGGGCCGAATAACTCGAAAGATAGTTCTTGTGGGTTTCGATTACCAGCCGAACCCTGTCCGGATGACCGAAATGACGGATTCGTTTTACCCATTGCGATTCAACTAAAATGATTTGTTCCTGTTTAAACGGGCTTTTAAAATTGTACATGTCAAATACGATTCGATCCGGATTATCAATGGTAAAAGATTTGTAATTTTCTATGGCCCGGTCCGCTTTAACCTCAACAGCGATATTTTTTTTAAGCGGTGTTGCCGTCACTGTTTTTAAATGGTTTGCCGCCGGCGGGTTTTTTTGAATGATCCTGGCTGGGGGCTTTTTGGCTGCCAATTTTTTTTGAGGTTTCGTTTCATTTGAAAGGGCGGTTGTTTTTGGAAACGTAACCGTTATGCCTGTATCATCTTTGTTCAGGGCATACGCTGAATCCTTTTTTAAGGCAAAAAATATGCGGGCACGTGTTGTTTTATTTTCGACAATTTCATGCGCTTTAATGGAGCTGATGATTTCATTGTCAGGTGGCGTATAAACGCCTCTGTCAAGATCCAGGCTCGTATCCGGAAAATGCAACAGGACGCCCATGGGCAAATCCAGCTGGTTGGCTGTGTAGGTTAGCGATTGGTTTGATTTGATTGTGAAAATCAACGATCCGGAATTTTTGCTGATCAGGATATCTGTAATGCGTTTGGGCCCGGATTCCTTTACAGCAGGTGCCGGGTGAGAGGCGCATCCGAAAAACAGCACGATCATTACAGCCAAAGAGATGCCCAGTTTGTTTTTTTTCATCGAATTCTCAGGTAGTTGCTCATGGTTGTTTTTTTATCGGATTGCCGAAAAAAATGCTCTCCATTAGAAAAGCCTTTAGACTATCACTATCCTGCTGAAATAACCAATGGAAAATCGATTTGATTTATTTTCAGTCCGATAACTGTAGGTATTTAATTCAACAAAGAAAACAACAAATCTATAAATAATGTAAAGTTAAGTATCTAATATTAGGGAATTTACTTCATAATTTCATAGTAATTTGCATCCGACAAAGACTTAAGCAGAAACCAATGAATTATTATTAATAATGATTATAGAAGTTTATAAAAATATTCAAAATTCATGTATGCTGGTTCAAATTTTGCAGAAAGATTCAGTAAACTTAACACGCTTTGAATTTTTCCCCTCCTAAATTCAAAATATGGCCAAAAATGGAGGAATTTATATAGGGGGCATTACGCCATGAAATTATCAGCAAGTTTGTGCACGGTTTTAGTTCTGCTATTCACGATACCGCATCTGTCATCAGGAGCGCTGGTCCATGGTATTGCAACAGATGGAAGCGGGAATCAAGTGGGGGACTACTCGGGTAATACTATTCTCTATTATATTCCATTAGATAATGATTCCCCGCCCAGCGGGGTCTATGGAGTAGATGGAGGCGGATCGGTAGGACGGGTTTCAGACAGCGAAAGGGCATCACAGGTGGATGGATGGTTAAATATGTATATAGAATTCCAGCAACCATTTGACTATCCAGCCCAAACAGCCAGTGCCTCATTTTGGTTCAGAGATCTTGACTTATTAAATGATAATGATCCAGTTGAATTTACAGAAACTGTGCGATTTTCAATTTGGGATGAAAGCGCTAGCACTTACGCCCCTGTAAACGGAGTAATCTCCGATGCTGGAATGGATACAAGCTTAGAGCCATTTTCTATTACCGGCAATAACGATAGCAGATTCATTACATTTGATGATGTCACCAGTTACCTTCCGTCAAGCGGTTCGTTTAAATGGTTATTAGAGTTTACCACAGATTACGATGCCAGTGGCTTAAGTGGTTGCTTTGACCCATGTTTGCGCAACACAAGAGAGGAACTTTCTGCTGCCCTCGAGACGAGTCCGGTACCCGAACCGGCCACGATGTTATTGCTGGGGACCGGCCTTATTGCAATCGCCGGATTTGGACGCAAAAAGATTTTAAAAAAAAGAGGACCAAATAAATCATAAATCACCGCTTCTTAGTTTTGATAGTTTTGTTTTTAAAGAATTAACTTTTTCATAAAACACCTCCTTTTGCAGAAAAGAGGTTTGGGGTCTGTTGAAGACCCTGAACCTCTTTTTTATTTTTAATAGATAGGCTTGGAAGCTGGAAGGCCAGGAGGCTGGGAAGCACATAGGCTAGAAGGCTTGGAAGCTGGAAGGCTAAAGGCTTAAAGGCTAAAATGCTATAAGGCTTGGAAGCCAGGAAGCTGGGAGGATAAAATAGCTCATAGCTCATAGTTCATAGCTGAAAGATGAAATCAATAAATACATTATCACGAAAGCACGAAAGTATCAAAACACGAAAATATTATAAAAAAATTAATAAAAGCTAGGAGGATAAAAGACTGGAATGCTGGAATGCTTTGCGAGGAAGCGGCGAGTGAGAGTTGGAGGCTTTTCTTCAGGCTACTTTTATGATATCGATAATTTTTTATGGGTATCTTTTATCCAGGAAAAAAAGAAATGAACACAATTATTGTCAGCGATTTACACATCGGGTCAAGATACTTTTTATATAAAAAATTCGAACGATTTCTACGCAATATTCCTGACAATTATGAAATTATCCTAAACGGTGACATTATTGACAGTCACTTAGCCAAAATAAACCAACCGCACCTGAATATCCTAAATATTCTCGAGCAACTGTCCTATCGGCAAAGGGTATTATGGGTGTGCGGGAACCATGACATTGAGTATATTCCGCAAGCACTCGGTAACATAGAATTCAAGCGCCAACACAGTATGGAAAAGCGACTTTTAATCATCCATGGTGATACTTTTGATGATGTTTTGCCGCACAGCAAGGTGTTTACGAAGATATTCGTACTGTTGCATAACTTCAGAATAATGCTGGGTGCCAGACCCGTACACAAAGCCCAATATGCCAAGAAATTGAGGGTATTTTACAAATTTTTCTGCAAGAAGGTTATGATGAATGCCGCAAATTACGCACTTAAAAATGGGTATGACGCCATTACCTGTGGCCATACGCATTATGCAGAGGATGTGCTTTACAATGGTGTAAGATATATAAACACAGGTGCCTGGACGGAATCCCCGTCATTTTACCTCCATAAAGCCGCAAACGAAATGACTTTGAAACAGGTAGACTAGCGCTTTGAGTCTAGCTAGTTTCCATCCAGTCCGCAGGCGCACAAGTCCTCCAGAGGCGGATAAATCCTCCAGAGGCGGATAAATCCTCCAGAGGCGGATAAATCCTCCAAAGGAGGGGCGCCATAGGCGCCATTCCACGCGGTGAACATCGCAAATAAAAAAAAGCCGGGATGCTTTTAAAATGGCAACCCGGTTTTTCATTTTTAGAAATAGGGTCAAGTCTGCTCTTGACTCTTAGGCAGCTATAATTGAAGGAACCTTTTAGCCATCTCGGTTTAACGTGATAGCTGAGAAATAAAATTCACAAGAAGTGGTATTAAATTTCATAAAAATTGGCCGGGCGTATAAATCCTATTTTACTTAATGTCTTAAAAATATTGAGTTTTTGGATATAGACGTTGTGGCATAATTTGTGCTTTCAAACTTGTTATTCACCTTTTGAATAATTAAATTTTTCATAAGCAGGACTAATTAAAAAAATGTATCGTGCCCATTACAATTTAAAAGAAAAGCCATTTAACATCAGCCCCGATTCCAGATTCCTCTGGCTCAGTGAAAAACACAAGGAGGCCCTTGCCACCCTGAAATACGGGATCATTGAAGAGAAGGGATTTCTGGTTCTTACCGGCGATATCGGCACCGGGAAAACACTTCTGATAAACTCCCTTATCAGGATAACCGAGGTTAAGGCGCTCATTGCCACCATTCCGGATCCGGATCTGGAAATCATGGACTTTTTTAATCTCCTTTCTAATGAATTTAAGATGAATAAGGTTTTCATCAGCAAAGGCGATTTTCTGATCGAATTCAAACAATTTTTGCTTGAATCGTATGTCTCCGATAAAACGGTATTGCTGATTATTGATGAAGCCCAGCGGCTGAATCATAAACTGCTCGAACAGATCCGGATGCTGTCCAACATTGAACTGGATAACCGCAAGTTGATAAATATTTTCTTTGTTGGACAAAGTGAATTCAATCATTTTATCATGGATGACAGAAACAGAGCGGTCAGACAAAGGATATCCGTGAACTATCAGCTTGAGCCTCTGTCGAAGCGAGAAACTGCAGATTATATTCGGCACCGGCTTAAACGGGCAGGTGCCTTCGAAGAAATTTTCAGACCTGATGCCGTGCGGATCGTTTTTAATTTCTCTCGCGGCTACCCAAGACTCATCAATGTTATATGCGATCTTGCGCTGTTGACCGGCTATTCTGCCGGATTAAAGAAAATAGATGCCGGCGTGATCAAAGATTGTGCAAAGGAACTTGAGATCCCAACGGATGTGGCTAAATTTTCCAAAAAGCCACCGAATCTGAGCGAGGATCAACGAAAATTGAATTTAGCCGCTATTCAACAAAAAGAGCAGTCCAGCGTAAGGGCCGGCTTCATATTCATTTGTATTCTATTTTGCCTGTTTGTTGGATATCAGATATACGATTCACTGGCCGAACGTTCCCCTATCAGGAAACAAGTAGATTATGCACCCCAAAAAAATCTAGTGTTTTCAGAAAAAGGATTTGAGGCGCTTAAAACTGAAGTTGAAAAAGAAGAGGAGATTGCGAAAGTCCAACCGGTTGCGGTAAACTTTTCACAGGAAAACGAGGAAATCCAAAATCCAACAGAAGTGTCCATGATGGATGAGGAAAACAGTAACGGCGAAGACCTTATAAATGACCGATCCGATGCGCTATCAGCCGGTTTGGTATCCAATCAAAGGTCGATAATTTATTTTGATCACAATTCAAATGAGCTTCCTCAAATAGCTTATGAAACCTTAAACAATGTCATCAAATTTACCTCTCAGCGCCCTGACTTAAAAATTACCGTCGAAGGCTATACGGATTCAAACGGAGACCCGGTCTACAACAAACAGCTTTCGAAATATCGAGCCGATATGGTAAAAAATTATCTTATCGGACAGGGTATTTCACCGGCGAATATCAGTGCGGTTGGAAGGGGACCGGAAAAGCCCTTAAAAAGCAATGAAACACCTGAGGGGAGAGAACAGAATCGGCGGGTTGAAATTAGGGTGCACAATCACTAGGGAATAGGCTTGGAAGCTGGGAGGCTATAAAGCTGGGAAGCTAAAACAGCTCATAGCTCGTAGCTGATAGTTTATAGCTGGAAAGCCTTGTAATGGTCCAGTAAAAACGGACACGCCCTTAAGCTACTTTTAATAATTGTTCTTTTTCATATTGCATCGGGCTTCGATATCCCAGCGTCGAATGAAGACGAGCAAAGTTGTAATAAATGATGTAATCAAGGATCTCGTTTTCTGCTGCTTTGCGGGTTGCAAAGCGACACGATGCCAGACGCTCTGACTTCAAACTGCCAAAGAAACGCTCTATTGGAGCATTATCCCAGCAGTTACCTTTACGACTCATGCTCACCATCATTTCGTATTGTTTAAGACGCTGCTGATATTGGTAGCATGCATACTGGCTGCCTCGGTCCGAATGGTGCAATAACCCGTTGGAGGGTTTTCTGCGCCCGTAAGCCATTGCCAGGGCATCAACGGTAAGCTTGTTTCTTATCCGCTTATCCATGGCCCAGCCGACTATCTGGCGGGAGAACAGATCCATTACCACAGCCAGATACAGCCAACCTTCCAGTGTCCAAACGTAGGTGATATCACAGGCCCAAACCTGGTTGGCTTTGGCGACATCAAAATTACGATTCAACACGTTGGCGGCTACCGGATATATGTGGCGACTATCGGTGGTCACCTTGTAGCGCCGGGGACGCTTTGTTCTAAGACCAAGATCGCGCATCAGACGACGGACTTTATAACGGCCGAGCTGATAACCCTCAGATTGAAGCTTTTTTAAAACCCTGCGCGAACCATAGCTGCCTCGGGATTCTTTGAATATCGCTTTAATCCGAGCATTCAATGCGTTTTGATACGCATCATCGGGCCTTGTGGTGTTTAAACGATGCAAATAATCGTAAAATCCGCTCCGGCTGACTTCCATCACCGCACACAGCACGGTGACCGGATAGGCCTTCATTTGCTGCCGGATTGAGCCGAACCTCAGTTCGACTCTTTGGCAAAGAAGGCCGCGGCCTTCTTTAAGATTTCGCGCTCCATTTGCAGGCGCTGGTTTTCTTTAAGCAGCCGTTTGACCTCGGCTTCCAGCTCACTGCGGGTAGCAGCGCCATTAACAGTTGGTTCGTTGTCTTGGCGGTATTCGCGGACCCAACGGGAAACACTTGTTTGATTAGCGCCCAAGCGTCGTGCGACCTCGTTGGCACTGTAGCCTTGTTCGAGTACCAGCTTGACAGCGCCGGACTTAAATTCTTTGGTGTAAATTACTCTGGTGTGTTTTTGTTTCATGGAACACCTCGCTATCATATTTGTTAGTCTTAGCAAAGTGTCCGTTTAAATTAAACCACATCACCTGGAGGCTATAAGGCTGGGAAGCAGTCACCAGCTCATAGTTCATAGGGTTCAAAGAATTCTCTTTTTGAATATGTTTGATTGGCTTTATTGAATCCAAGCTTGACGGCGGCGATCAAAACCAGCAGCAAAAAAAACATTGCCAGCATCTGGCTTCGAATAACGGGTTTGGCGACAAATTGAGTAAAGGTTGATGGTTTATCGGATACGCTGGAGATGAAACAAGCACTCCCACCACCACCACCACCGCTGCCGCCTTTATCCGAGCTTGTATTTGTGCTCGGGCTGACAGCCTCGCTGCACGCCTGAATTGCATTTTCTATGACTTCAATACAGACCTCATTTGAAAAAGAGCTTTCGATGCCTTCGTTATTGTAGGCTGTAAGGGCAACATAGTACTTTGCATCATTCTTGAGACCGGTAAGTTTTAGGCGGGGATGGAGCGGATCGTCAAGTTCATCTTCCTGCACATCATCAGAATGTTTATAAGGAGGTCCGGGTTCTTCACGATTACGATAAACGACGTAGCCTTCGAGATCGGGCTCGTCATTGGGCGACCAGCCCAGCGTTACGGTTGCGGCATTCGCAACCGATAACGGCATGGCGCATAGCGCAAAGAGCATGGCGTTCAAAAGAATAACCGCTTTTGGATTGAATATTAAGCGCTGATATTCGCGGATAACAGATTTTAGACGCAGCAATGCACGTTCTCCCCAATGCTCGATCTTAACCCAATAAAAACTTGTCATTTCATATTGTCGAAAAGATTGCAAGAGTTTTTTCAATTATTTCGGCATATTGTTTTAAAATCGGTTCAGGTTATAAACCTTTGTTATCCTGTTAAATCCCTCTTCTTTAACTGAATCCGATTTGGTCTTTTTAGACCAAAAAAACCTTCTTAAAAGATTAGGCGGGCGGGTTACGAGCTGAAACCCGCCCGCCAGGCCAAGAGGAAGGAAGCGGACGCGACAGGCCCACAAGGGGGTTATGGGGTTTCGCTTAGCTTTGTCCTACATTAGAGCAAAAGGGATGCCAAATGTTTTTTTAGCATCCCTTTTTAATTTCTTGACGGACTTTAAAAAGGAATTTGTACTAAAAAAACAAATAATATTATATAGTTATAAGTTGAAGACAATCCGCTGACAAATAGAATGGGTGTATATAAATATGTTTTAAGGGTTCATTTTGGAAGGACAGTTGGTTGATAAAGTATGATTTTGTAGACAGTCTATTGTAAGATAAGATACGGTTTTATTTGTTCATTAAATTCTATATAGACAGGATCTACAGGATTTTTCAGGATTTTTTTTATTCTTTCTCACTTCCCGGATGGAAGTGAGAAAACCTAATCCGCCGGCGGCGGAACTTTCTTCATTTATTTCCATTTGAGAAATAATCGAATCAATCTCAAGGAGCGGGGAGAAAAGCCCTTGCCAGCTCCCCGGTTGAATCTCACCTCCGGTGAGTCACGTATAACGGGTCCCAGTGAAATGGACTTCGTCCCAGTTAAATAACTAAAGATTTAACGGGATGAATATTTCACAGGATAAAAATTCAAACTGGGCAGGCAGGCATCAGGCTTTAGGCTCTGACGAGCCGCGTTAGGTTTGAGGCCCGCCCGCCTCGCCTTGCTCGCATGGCGGGCGTGGTTCGAGGTTGGAGGCAAAATAAAACAGGCGTCCGGCAAATCGATTGCGGATTGTGGATTTCGGACCAAGGCTAAGGGCCAAAGGAAAAAGGTTAAAGGCCCGCTCCTTTGCCTTCAAGGCTTCCTCCCACGCTGAAGCTACGGTGGACAGGTCCTCCTTCGTTAACCGCCATCGTTTCGGTAAGGGCACAAGGACTGTGTTAACGGTTTTAAATCCACTGAATCTTTACTAAATGCTCAACCCTTTTAAAGTCAGGGTCGCCGGTAACAATCTCTGCGGATTGGTCTATTGCACAGGCGACAGCAAAGCTGTCGGCATATGAAATCGGGTAGTCGGCCTTAATTTCTACAGCCTCGAAGACGAGATCATTCGTGGCGGGAATTATGTTGAATGATAACTGATGAATGCGTCCCAGTATTTCTATTTTTTTTGCATCACCAAAACGTCTTTTTGTCAGGTATAGTATCTCCCCCAGATTTATTACACAGATAAGCGGCTCGATGCTATTATTTTTGGATTCTTTTAGAAATTTTAGGACCGTCTCAGCCCCTCTTTTTTTTTGAAAAAAGGCCAATAAGGCATAGCTGTCAAAAAGAAATCCAGGCATTATTCAGCAAAGTCCTTTTTTCTTTCAGTCAACAGTTCATCGGAAAGGGAAGGGCGATCCGGCAGGCACCCCATAGCTGCTTTAAGTGCATCCTTAGCGGGTGGAACCAGATATATCAGGTTGTCATATTCGAATACCTGAATTGTCGTTCCAGGGGTTATTTCGTATTTTTTTCTGATAGCGACCGGTATTACAATCTGGCCTTTGGATAAAACTTTTACAGTTTTCATTAAACAATCCCCTTATTATTCCAACTTTCTTATATAAAGTAATACGTCTGGTTTAACATGTCAACCTTGTTTTTAAGAAAGCCCAGGGCGATGGTGAAAGAATGAAATCTTTTTACCAATAGCGGCCGGCACACGAATAAATGCATTAGGTTTGAGGTTAGAGGTTGGAGGCAGAATAAAGCAGCTAATATTTATTTTGACAGAAGGAAGATACAAGATTATTGTAAACCTACAATAAGGTTTTAGCATCAATGCATAGTTTATTACTTAAGTTTGATGAATTCGTAAAAAGTCGAATTCATCAAGTGTTTGGTGTTTCGTATTTCGTGTTTGGTATGAATTAGATGATGCTATATCGATATGATAGAATACTAAACACTAAACACCAAATACAAAACATACTCGTAAAAAGATTGCTTTTCTGACTTTTTACAGATTCATCAAAGTTTATATGGAGGGATTAAATATGAAACTTAACGTTGTTCTCGAGCCCAGTGACGAAGGGGGCTATACTGTTTGCGTTCCAAGCCTGCCGGGGTGTATCAGCGAAGGGGATACCAAAGAAGAAGCCCTTGCCAATATCAAAGAAGCAATTGAGCTCTACGTGGAGCAAGTTGAGGACGATTTCAGCGTGTCTCCGGATACTGAAATCATGGAGATTGCAGTATGACCAAAGTACCTAACATGGGATATGAAAAGGTTATTAAAACCCTCCAAAGAGATGGTTGGGTTGTTGTTCGTCAGAAGGGCAGCCACATTCGTCTCCAGAAACGTTTACAAGAAGAAGTATTGAAGTTGACTATTCCGGCACACCGTCCCATAAAAAGATCCACTCTCTCGCTTATTTTAAAATAAGCGGGCTTCTGCGTTAATAAATTTCTTGAATTAGTATAAAAGATCAAACCCACCTTTTTTAATGCAAAAATTTTTCAGCATGCTAAAATAAAGACTATTGTCAAATAATTTTTACCCTAATGCGGGAGGGCTACAGGATGCAATTCATCGACCTGGCTGCTCAGCAGGAGCGAATTCGAGAACGGATTGAAGCCAATATCGCTGTTGTTCTGGATCACGGCAAGTATGTCATGGGCCCTGAAATCCAGAGACTGGAAGAAAAATTGGCCCAATATGTGGGCGTAAAGCGTGCCATTTCGTGTGCTTCCGGAACAGACGCGCTGCTGCTTGCTTTGATGGCCTATGAAATCGGGCCCGGGGATGCCATTTTTACGACCCCCTTCACCTTTATCGCCACCGGTGAGGTGATCAGTTTGCTGGGCGCCACCCCGGTTTTTGTAGATATTGATCCGCAAACGTTTAATATGGATCCCTCAAAGCTGGAGCCGGCCATCCAGGCGATATTGGATAATGAGGCCAGCGATCCTGCGATTCCCCGATCAGACATAGCGTTAGTTCCCAAAGGCATCATTGCCGTGGATCTTTTCGGCCTGCCCGCTGATTATGACAACCTTAACGCCATTGCCGGGCAGCACGGCCTGTTTGTCCTGGAAGATGCGGCCCAGTCCTTCGGTGCCGAGTATAAAGGGAAAAGGGCCTGCAACCTGACGGAGATCGGATGCACGTCTTTTTTTCCGGCCAAACCCTTGGGCTGTTACGGGGACGGCGGTATGTGTTTTACCGATAATGAAAACTTGTATGAAACAATTCAGTCACTGCGGATCCACGGCAAAGGCAGGCATAAGTACGATAATGTCCGCATTGGGATGAACGGCCGCATGGACACCCTGCAGGCCGCCGTTTTGCTGGCGAAATTCGACATTTTTCCCGAAGAAATCGAGCTCCGGCAACAGGTTGCCCGGCAGTACACCCGGTTGTTAGATCAACAGGCTGAACTAAAGGCACCCATGGTCCCAGAGGAGATGAAAAGCGCCTGGGCGCAGTATTCCGTTTTAGCTAAAGATGAAACCCAGCGTACTAAATTGCAGTCCACACTCAAGGAAACCGACATCCCGACGGCGATTTATTACCCCAAGCCGTTGCACCTGCAAACCGCTTTTAAGTCCTTAGGATACAAAGAAGGCGATTTTCCCATCAGCGAGGATTTTTCCAGCCGTATTTTCAGCCTGCCCATGCATCCCTATCTTTCGAATTCTGATCAGGAGATAATTGCAAAAATATTGAGCAGTGAATAAAATGAGGAGTTAAATATGGTTAAGCTCAAAAAAGAGAAATCACCACCGGTTGCCATAATTGGCTGCGGCTACTGGGGGAAAAATTTAATCCGCAATTACCATAACCTCGGCGCCTTAAAGCTGATCTGTGATAAAAATGAAACGGCCCTGGCCGACTTCAGGAGCCAATATGCCGATGTCGAAACCTGCATCGCGCTTGCAGATGTGCTCACCAGAAAAGACATCGCCGGAGTTGTGATCTCCTCGCCGGCCGAAACGCATTTCAACATTGCCCGGGAAGCACTGCTGGCCGACAAAAATGTTTTCGTTGAAAAACCCCTGACACTTCATGAGGAAGAGGGCCGGGAACTCATAGGGCTGGCAAAGGAAAGAAATAAGATCCTGATGGTCGGGCACCTTCTGCAATATCACCCGGTGTTTATGCGGTTAAAGGAGATGGCTTCAGCGGGGGAGCTGGGCAGGATCAATTATATCTATTCGCACCGTTTGAATCTGGGTAAGATCAGGCGTGAAGAAAACATTTTGTGGTCGTTTGCACCCCACGATATTTCAATGATTTTGTCGCTGGCAGAAGAAGACCCCGAAAGCGTCATCACCACCGGAGGCAATTACCTGCATCAAAAAATTGCAGATGTCACTACCACCCATCTTGAATTTCCGTCCGGCCTGCGGGCGCATGTTTTTGTCTCATGGCTGCATCCGTTTAAGGACCAGAAGCTGGTGGTTGTCGGGGATCGCAAAATGGCCGTATTTGATGACACCCAGCCCTGGAACGATAAGCTTCTGTTATATCCGCACCAGATCCAGTGGAAAAATCATATGCCCGTTCCCACCAAGGCCGACCCTGAAAGAGTTGATATTGCCGAAGAAGAGCCGTTGCGCCAGGAATGTCTGCATTTTCTGGAATGCATCTCGGACAGCCAAGAACCCATCACCGATGGTTGGGAGGGACTCAAGGTTTTAAATATATTGAATGCCAGCCAGGCTTCTCTCAATGCGTGCGGCAAGAAAATCCATTTAAAAACAGGCACCGAGGGGTCTGCGGCTGCCGGCCCATCGGCTGCAGATTACGCCGCACCTGAATATTTTGTGCACCCCACGGCTGTCATCGATGACAACGTCACGGTCGGCCGAGGCTCTAAAATATGGCATTTTTCCCACATTCTTTCAGGTTCGAAAGTGGGCGCGAAATGCAACCTGGGGCAGAATGTGATGGTGGGACCGGATGTTACCATCGGCAAAAACTGTAAATTGCAAAACAATGTTTCTGTTTACCAGGGCGTGACCCTCGAAGATGGTGTGTTCTGCGGTCCCGCGATGGTTTTTACCAATATTTATAATCCGCGGGCCGAAATTCGGAAAATGGACCAGGTGCGGTCCACGCTGGTCAAAAAGGGTGCGACCATCGGCGCCAATTCGACTATTGTCTGCGGTGTGACTCTCGGGCGCTACAGCTTTATCGGTGCCGGCGCGGTCGTTAATAAAAACGTTGCGGATTATGCCATTGTGGTTGGAAATCCAGCCAAACAAATTGGCTGGGCCTGCGAATGCGGGGAGCGGCTGACCGAAGATTTGGACTGCCTTGCCTGCGGGAAGCAGTTTGAAAAAAAGGCGGAGGGGCTCGAGCAGATTAGTCCGGCGGTTGGTTAGAAGTCATCTCAAAAAAGTCTTTTGTCCCCATCTCTGCGTTGGGCGCTCACTTCAAGTCATCGAAATACCAACGTATTCCTCCGGCTTGAATTTCGCGGCCGCCTTGATATGGAACCAAAATCCTAATTTTGAGATGACTTCTATAACCTCATCGAAATCAAGCCACTTCCCCGCATGCGCTTCTTTGATAGACTTTTTTATCGACTTCATCGCCTTTTCAAAGGAGGGACTTCTGAACCTGCGATGTGAAATGAATTACCCAATTTGCAGCATCAATTTTCACAGTGCTTTATGGTGTTATGGTGGTTAATGAATCTATAAGTGCCTGTAATCAATAATGTAAATTTTTTTCGATTAAAAGCTAAAGTGTGCACGATTTTTGCTGATACTTCTGTCAGGACTTAAGATGATTTACTAGGATGAATTGGAAGGTGAAATTTTAATTCATTAGCGATCAAACATTTCTCACTTTGAAAGGCTGCAATCTATGTTATCTTTAAAAGAAATGTGGGACCCCTCTCGAATTCGAGCTGAAGCCAACAACATTGAAAATCATCTTTTCAAAACAACGAAAAGGTTGATGCGGCTGGAACGTCAGTACAGGCTCAAAAAAATGGAGTATCTGGCGGGTATTGAAGCCTATGAGGAAAGGCTGAAATGGGTGACGGCGGAGATGGAATAATATAAAGGTTTAAGGTTCAGGGTTCAAGGTTCAGGGTTACCAGTTAAATTCGGGTCGCTTGTTTATCTCTCACAGAGTTCAAAGAGTGCTCAGAGTTTATTTATTAGCCGCAGGCCCGTCTTCGCGCAAGGCTTCCGACTTCGTTAAACTTCGACGGGACAGGTCGCCGCGGCAAACCCCACACGGACATCGATTTCATAAAAAAACCGCCAGGCCCCGATCCGATATCTCCACGTTTCAGGATCAAAGCCCTTCGATCTAGTACTTTTGTACTATTTCGATCTAATCCATCCGGGTAATTGATAGTAATGCTTGTATAATACTAATTGATTACGGAACTATAACCCAAAATAAGGCTACATTGTTATAAGGCTTTGATAACTATTCAATAGTGGGGTTTTTCCCAAATTGCTTCATTTGCACTAACCTATTGAAACTATGAAGAATTATAGGTTGAGCCTTTTTCTTGGTTATAGATCCGATTGATTATTGTATTACGAAAAATACTCCGGTTGCCGTATTGCAATTGATCGCGTTATTATATAATAATTCCTGATAATTCAGTTAAATACCATTTGTTGGACACTTATTTATTCGTTTTCAAAATGGGTCTTTTGTTTTTAAAAAAATGCGAATAAAGAATATCGAAGAAAGAAACTACGGCCGGAAAAGATTCACCCAGATCCTTCCTACCGCGCAGTGCCAAACCGGGGACGGCTCCTTTCAGGCACCGGTCTACAATATCAGTTCCAGCGGCGCGTTTATTAAAACCGGCCAGCACTTTTCAATCGGTCAGGAAATAGCGATGAAAATCACTTTTCCCGTCACCATGGAGACCCACCTGGTAACCGGAGAAATCGCGAGAATCACGTCTCTGGGTGCGGGTGTGAAATTCAAGATTTTTTTTAAGTAAGAAACCTGCCATTGGTCTTCATATCTCCCCCATCTTCTTAAAGGTTCAAGGTTCAAGCGATCGGGGTTTAATCCTTAGGTGTCAGTTTTCAGGCCTCAGGCGCTAGGCGTCGGGCGGCAGGCAGAATCTTTTGTTCAGTTCTCAGTCCTCGTTACTAATCTTTTAACCGTTTAACCTCTGAACGTTGAACGCTGAACGATGTAACCTGAACCCTTCCTGCCGTGAGTACTATGAAATAAATTACATAATCTCGCCTGAAGTTTTTTAAATATTTCGTGCCGGTTCAAAATCGAATACAATTAAGTAACTGAAATTATATAATATAATTATTCTAGGCCGGTACCGTAATCTTGCATGAAATTTGCAACATCAACATCACAAGGGGGTAGTGTCAGTTTGAGTACCAGCGAACTTGATTTTTATCGGGAAAGATAAACTCAAAGTAAATTTTGAAGGAGGTATTCGCCATGAATTCGATAGAAAGAATAGATCAACAGCCGACTGCTATAGATCAGCCGCTTCTCAGGCTTAGAAACGTGTTTCAAAACCGAAGGAGCGGGAAAGACAGGCGCAGAGGCCCTACCTATATGGACTCTGCGCTGGATAGAAGAAAAGGTGAGCGTCGGAAAAATAGTCTTTAATTGCTTAGGTGTCGGGTTTAAAGGTTCAACGTTCAGAGATTCAGGGTTCAAAGTTTCACTACAATCATTTGTTGGATTAGTTTTATTAGTTTCATTGGTTGAATTGGTTGATTTAAGCCGAACCAATTTAACGAACTAAACCAATCAAACCAATAAAACAATTTCATCATGAAAACCAATCAAACCCATCAGACCCCTTGAATGAATAAAACCGGCCTTTATAGTAATTGCCAAAAATATGTTCCGATTGACTTAGCGAATCTTTCAAAAGTCATTGCGAGCGAAGCGAAGCAATCTCTCAGGTTTTCCAAAAGATTGCTTCGTCGCTAAGCTCCTCGCAATGACAGATTATCGGAACAAATTTTTGACAATCGCTCTATGTCTCCAGTAAGAAATCCGATGGGGAGAGGATTTTGATTTTTTGGCAGGACTTCAAGGTAAGCAAGTGGTGGTCGCCTGAGATAATAAATTTTGCTTTTCCAGCTAAAGCGCATCTGATGAATTTGTCATCTGCGGGATCTTTTCTAATGATCCCGGGACCGGGATAAACATCGATGACCTCAAAATAAGGCAGGATTTCGTGGTACAGAAGGAAATTTATATCTTCTTCGGACAATTTGAATTTGGGATAGGTTAAAACGCGGAGGTATTCGTCAATAATTTCCTTTGAGGCCAACGGGCTTATCGTACACCGTTGCCACAACAGTATTAATTTTCCCGGTTTTCCACCGAATAGCAATGCGGAAACAAGAACATTCGTATCGACAACTACTTTGACCGCGCCCATTCTATGGCTTCTCTTACTGTATTTTCCTGCAGGTCCAGCTTCTTGACTTTTGCTCTGATCTTTTCGAGACTGGTATCATAAACCGTTAACGGCCTGAGCATCACAACTCCGTCTTTCAGCGCCACTTCGAAATATTTGACATCCGGTAACTGTTCGATAATTTTTTTGGGAATAGTGATTTGGTTTTTTGAGGTCATCTTTGCAAGCATTTCTTATTTCCTTACTTCCTTATTTTATTACTAAGTTAATATTTGACGGCATTTTTGTCAATATAAAAAAGGTGTAGGGGTACAGAGGTTCACAGGTTCTCTTTTTGTTGCATTGGTTTAATTAGTCTTATTGGTTTTATTGGTCAAATTAGTTGAATAAGTTGATTAAGTTGATTCGTTGATTAACTGAACCAATTGAACTAATTGAACTAATCTAAACAATGAAACAAGTCGCTTTTCCTTGAACCTTCCAACTACATATATAGCCAATTATTGAATGTTCTTTACTTGGGAGTACGTAATGATGTAAAAAGAACCCATCTCAAAAATGTCTTTTGGCCCAATATCTTTGTTGGTGCCTGGTTTCAAATCCTCGACATACAACAGTATGCCTCCGGTTTTAAACTCGGCCCCGCCGCGATCTTGAACCAAAATCCTATTTTTGAGATAGGTTCAAAACAATGAATCGGTAATTATCAGGGGGGCGGGATGATTCGTTCAGTTTTGAAAAACGGTTTGAAGGTCATTCGTTGCCTGCCGCGGCGTAGCTCGAAAGAGCGAAGACGGGTTTTATTGGGCCTCCCGTGCATCTTGTGCCTGCTGTTATCCTTTCCCGCGCTCTCGGGCGGCAGCCCGCCCGACGGTGTTCGCATCACCCATCCCCGGAACGGCTTTTATATCAATCGCTATAATTTTGATGCCTATTTGATCAGCGGAACGGCTGATGCCGGCAAAGCTGTCGCCATATTTGCCAACGGCATTTTGATGGAAACCGCCCCCATTGATACGGAAGGCCGATTTTCAGTTAAAATTGATTTTTCAAACCAGATCGAAGGCCCGGTGACCCTCCTGGCTTTTCAGGAAGGCCTGCGGTCGATTCCGCTGACCGGAACCTATGATATGACGCCTCCTAAAATAACCGGGGCGGCAATTGAAGCAGAATCCATCTCCATTACCTTCAATGAATCCAACCTGAAAAATGCCGGGCAGGAGCAAAACTACCGCTTCAGCCCGTCGCTGAATTTTAAAACCTTGGGCGGGGCGGATGATATTGCCCGGATGGATGACTTCAGTTATCGGCTTTCGATGAAATCGGTTCCGGCGCATGAAATCGTCACCCTGGCCCTCAACGGCATAACGGATGCAGCCGGCAACAGGGTAGAATCGGCGCTCCTGACCATCAACGACGCCGACGGCGACCGCATGGCCGACAGCTGGGAGGCCGAACACGGTTTAGATCCGGTGCTGGCCGACGCGCAGTCGGATGATGACGGCGACGGATTTTCAAATTATCAGGAGTACCTGGCGCGCAGCCATCCGTTTGCGGTGCTGTCCGCCCCTATCGAGATTCGCGATTCCATTCCGCGGGACGATGCCGGTATCGTAAACTTTGCCCGGGTGCCGGATGAGACCGGCTTTGCCGTGCTGATCCGCTCGGCTCATGGAATCGATACCCATGCGTCGGATACCGTCCGGTTTACCATCGATGACGGCCAGCTTTCGCCCTATGTACGTGATCTGAGGTCCGATACCGTTCGGACGGTAAAACTCGATGACGATCCGGATGAACAGGTTACCGTTTTGTGGGCGGTTTATGATCGTTTTCTGGAGACCTATATCCCGATGACCTACCCTTTGAATGCGGTTATTTATATAAAGGTAGAGGTCCGGGATATTCAAAACAACATTTTGCAGCCGCCCCCTTTCGAATTTAAAATTGAAACCCGTGCCCGCAAGGCGACTTCCAGGCAAAACCTTCCGAAAACCGATGCATTTTACATGATCGATCCGGATTGCGGTGATGCCTGTGATGCCGGCATCGAAATCATAGACGGTGAGCTTTCCGGCGCAAAGGTGGTTTACAGTAGCCGGGAGCCGCTGACACCGGCATTCGGGCCTTTGGATGGAATCGAGGAGATAAACCTGGACGGGATCCAGGCGGCGGGCCAGCCGGTTAACCTAATACCGCATACCGTTTTTGATGCTCCGGTCAAACTGTTTATACCTGTAGCACAAGATGTGGATATCACCACCGCGGGTCTGGCCTATCACGACGGCACCCAATGGCTGGCTGCCGCGGATGCCGACGGCAATGTTCTTTCCGACGGGGAGGGCTGGATGGTGCCCGGCTCCAGGGTCAATCACGCGGAAACCCGTCCGGCGCTGATCGAAGTGCAAGTGTACCATTTTTCAGGAACCCAGGCTGTTGTGTTTGCAGCCTTTGATGGTACCTCACAGGAAGGCGAAAAGGACCGCACAGACGGCACGCATGTCTTCGTCAACGCCAATTGTTTTATAAATTCCGTCGTCGGGGGCGCGGAATTCGGGTTTGCTGCCTTAATTGGGTTAATCGGGTTTGTTGGCTTTTTGATTTATTTCACGCAGAGGCGCAGAGACCACGGAGTTTTATTAATTTAACCGCAGAGAAAAAAAACGAATATAACAAGGCGCTTTTTTTTTAGCCTTGTCATATTGACGGGAGTGTTTTCAGTCCCTCGGATGCGGCGGCCTTAAGAAGCCTTTGATCATAGCAGCCGAATAAAAATTCTTCCGAGGCGGTTTCGTGCAGGATGAGGGCGGAAGCCAGGTGAATGGCATCAAATCCGCGGAGCGGGTGGCGTTCAACAAGCGTATCGATGTTAGCGTTTATTTCATTGTTGACTTCCACACATATGAAACTGCTCCAGTCATCATGAAAATTCCGCAGAATTTTACCAAAAACGGTCGTTTTTATTTTTGCTTCTCTTTTTTTTCTATGAAAACTGGCCGATGCTTCAGCGTACGCAATACTTGATGTGGCCACGGCCATTGATCGTTTCCATTCAAAAATAACTTCGTCGGAGCCGGGTTCCCTGAAGTATTTTTTCACAAGCGCACTTGTATCCAAATACAGGATCATCTGCGGTCCTCTTTTACCATTTCTGATATCGGTTTGCCCGGGACAACCATCGGATCGGGTATCTCCTTATTTAGCTGCTTGTTCGGAAATATAATCAGCCCTTTCATTATTAATGTTTGCAGAGATTGTCTCAGGGTTGTTTCTGAGGAATTTTCTTTTATAACGCGCGCGACAACCTTGCCTCTATCAGTTATGAGGACATCCTCTCCCTTTTTGACGAAAGTAAGATAATGGCTCAATTTATTTTTAAATTCTTTTATTCCTGCTGAAATCATATTGCCACCTTTAAAGTAGTCACTTTAAATAAAAAGTAGCTCCTTTTGTGTTTTTTGTCAAGATGAAAAACGAAAAGGCGGTTCGTTTTCGAACCGCCTTTCTCCTCCTTCAATTCTCCTCCGTTAGACTTTCGGCTTTGTACCGCACACCTCGTGCTTTTTATTTATTAGACAGGATCCAGTCAATCCTGTAAATCCTGTCAAAATTTAAGAATAGACATTAACCTTTGCTCATTAAATCCTTGGCGGTGAATCGGGTGCCGCGCTCATGATACATATCATAGCGGCGCTGGGTTTCTTCCCAGCGTTGTTTGATCCGCCTTAAGACGATCGTCATCCCTTTCAGCAGCGCCAGCAGCACCAGCATAATTGCCAGCTCCCGGCCGCGGATTTGATTCCAGACCGGGCCGGCCTGTTTTACCCCGCCCGGGGAAGACACAGTGGAGATAAAGCAGGTGACACCATCGGCAGCGCCGGATCCGATCGAGGAAGACGAAACGGCGACTCCGGATGGATCGACAATGATTCCGTTTGCAATGCCGTCTGCATCTCCATCTCCGCCATCTTCAAGATACAGGGTTACGGAGTACCGGTCCTGGCTGAAATCGGTTTGGGTGCTGAAATCGGTCCAGGTGGTTTCGATGGGGTCATATTTAAACCAGCGGCCGCCTTCCGGCGCCGGCTCGGAAAAATAGATGGTGATTTCAGCCTGATCACCGGGTTGATCCATGTTTAATTTAAAATTGATCAATCCAAACGGGAAATAGTCCGGACTGCTGGCCGCGCTGGCATAGGTATTGGTGCCGTTTTCAGTTTCCGCTGATATGGACTCGATTCCGACCACCGTGCTGGAGCCTTTGAAACTGATGCCCAGGGATTTGCCTTCACCGGTTTTTACGCACTTGATTGTATTTTGATCAGAATCCCAGTTGCCGTCCCCGTCAAGGTCGGAAGGCGTTGTTATCTCCTGCTCATCGGGGATTCCGTTGCTGTTGGCGTCGTCGGGGTTGACCTGGGTGGTAAAAGACATGCTGCCGGACCATTGAGACGGCGTGCCGTGATTGTCATAATGCCGGGCCTGCAATATATAGTTTTCGCCATCATCCAAAATCAGCTTCGGCACCTGCAGCTGGGTCAGAGAATATTCACTGGTAATATCGAAGACACACACACTATCGGATTCCCTGTGAATCTGCCACTGGGTTGCGGAGTGGAAATCACCGGAATTGGGGTCAAAGAAGTTATCGGTTTTGAGCAGCGGGGTGAGTTCCGCCGTCTGCTGATTGGCCGGGGCCGCGAGGCTGGGGGCATCCGGTTCAAGGTTGTCCTGGGGGACCACCGGATCGGTGCCGGCAAGGTATTCATTCAGATTGCTGAGGCCGTCGCCGTCTTCATCCCCGGAAGCATCATCTTTCAGCGGATCAAAGCCATACCGGTTTTCCCAGATATCCGGCATTTTGTCGCCGTCATCATCTGTATCGGCATTGTTGCCGATACCGTCACCGTCGGTATCAATGGTCTCTGCCGGATCCGACGGGAATGCATCCTGATAATCCGGAACGCCGTCACCATCAGAGTCGCTAAACGGCACCATAAAGGATACTTGATTGGAATAACCGCTCTCGTTTTTGCTGCCGTCATAGGCGGTGGCGGCAAAATAATAGGTCTTGCCTTCATCCAGTCCGGCAATGGTGTAGATGGTAGTTTTCCCCACATCCTTGCTGGAACCATAATTGCCGCTGGATGTGCCCCAGTAGATCTTATAACCGGCCAGCTCGGGTTCCGTATTGGGGTCCCATTCCAGTTCGACAGATGCCGCATACGCGGCTGTGGCGAAAGCTGCCATACTCAAGGCACAAGCTAAAATAATTATCGACGCACGGCGCCCCCGCACAATGCGGGATTTCACATCTTGACCTAACATTTTAATGTATTCAAACGGCACACAGCGAAAGATGCGTGGCACACGGTTTGATGTACTAGTATTTTTTGCTGCAGATTGGATCTTAAGGTCAGAATTTGCCTTGAGCCTTGAGCCTTGAACCTTGAGCCATTTTGTTGAATAGGATAAACAACCAGGTTGAGACCGGAAACGAATGTCGATTTTATTCAGGAATGATATTTTTGATAACACTGCAACACCTCCGTTAAGATACATCCAATACCGACCGAGATGCACTCAAAAGAAGTGCTGCCCCGGCGCCGCGTCATAGCGTCTCGCGACGACGGGTGTTCTCGCTCGGCAACCCTGCTGCCTTTCCTTCCCCCTGGATTAAGGCCAGTGGCTTTGCGTCCCACCCTTTCGGGTGGTATGCCTTTTCGAGCTTTATTTATCCGCAGATTATTTTCTTTTATATTTTGTCTGTGTCTGTCTGTGTGGGTCCGTGGCTGATTTTTGATTTATCCGCAGACTTGTCCGCCATCTTTGTGGAGGATTACACAGATTAATATAATAAAAATAAAAAAATAAATCGGCAAATTACCCCAGTCAATTCTTAATAAATTTCACCGGGGTGGCTAAACTTTGTGTTTTATAGAGCAAAACAGATGCCAATCTAGATTTTAAAAATTGAAATGAGATCCAGCAGATAAAAATGTGAATTCGGAAGAATCAAGATGCCGTTAAATTTTAGGGGATTAGATCGAATAAATTTTTTATAAAAATTTACAAAAAGTTTTCAATAATCTCTCAGTTCGAAATTTTTTATTACTTATAGGAGATCGAAAATTATGATTTTGTATAACTAGTCCGTATGATTTAAAGCACGAATGTAAAACACACATTATGGGCTGGATCTCCCGCATTCGTAACAGAATGGATTCAGCAGGTATCGTAGATTTATTTAACCTAGTCATTTTCATCCAACCCCCGCCAATGAAGGCGCCGCGGCAGCCGGGTGCGGAACACTATTTTTAACCGGATCGGGCCCGGCGACTGGCCGGTGAGTAAAACGCAGTTACAATTTGTGATTACGCCCAGCGGGTTTTTGATTTTTTTAATTACAGAATCTGGATTGGAATTACATTCCGGTTACTAAGGCCATTTTCGAATTCCGGCGCATTGCATTTTGCCACCGTTCTAGGAAAATTAGGTTTCAGGTGTCAGGAAAAATAAGGACTCAGGACTGAGTTCTGAGGACTGAGCAAAATAATTTGGCTGACACCCGACGCCTGACACCTGCTTGCCCGCCGTAGCTCGCACCACTCTATCTCTTCACGCTCTGCGCTCTGCCACCTGCCACCTGACACCCGAACCCAGAACCCTGAACCGACCCCGTTATTAACCTCTGTATTTATTAGAATAATTTTGTTATACTTATAGATTAAGCGAAATTAGGACCCAGAAGAACTTGCGCATACGATTTTAATTCTTGCCCTAGTGGCGGATTTAGTCATATAAAAACGCGGTTAAAAGTCGAATCGGAATTAATTTTGGAGGTATTAAGAATGAATGCCAATAACCGGGTGACACCTCACGGCAGTGAACTGGTTGATCTGCTCGTGGATGAGGAGCGTGCCCGTCTGCTCAAGGAGATTGCCCTCAATCTGCCGGATATTACCTTAAATGAACGCCAGATGTGCGATCTGGAATTGCTGGCGACCGGTGCATTTTCACCGCTAAAAGGGTTTATGACCCGCTCCGATTTCGAATCCGTCCTCGACCGTATGCGGCTTCAGAACGATATCCTGTGGTCGATTCCGATTTGCATGGATGTTGGCGAGCTTCAGGCCCGCAGCCTTGAGGCCGGTCAGTCGGTCGCCCTGCGGGATCCGGAAGGCTATTTGCTTGCGGTTATGCATATTGAAGATATCTGGCCGGTTGAGCGCGAAAAGGAGGCCAGGCTGATCTTTGGCACGCTTGATCAAACCCATCCGGGAACCGATTATCTATTTAATGTCGTCGGCGATTACTACATCGGCGGCAAACTTGAAGTTTTAAGCCCGCCGCTGCATTCTGATTTTAAGCAGCTTCGCATGACCCCGGCTGAAATTCGCTCGAATTTCAAAAAATTCGGCTGGAAGCGCATGGCGGTATTTATGACCCGCAACCCGATTCACCGCCCCCAGTTTGAAATGACGATGAATGCCATGCGCGATGCCAATGCTAATCTTTTGTTGCTGCCGATTGCCGGTATGACCAAGCCCGGCGATTTTGATCACTTCACCCGGGTGCGATGCTATCGGCGGGTTGCGGAGCATTATCCCCCGGATACTTTTATGCTGAACCTGCTGCCTCTGGCCACGCGCATGTCCGGTCCGCGCGAAGCCCTGCTGCATGCCATCATTGCCAAAAATTATGGCTGCACTCATTTTATCACCGGCCGCGATCATGCCGGTCCCGGCCCCGATTGCAACGGCAATCCTTATTATAAAAGTGACGAAGCCTGCAAACTGACCGAAGAACACAGCAAAGAGATCGGTTTAACGGTCGTGCCTTTTACCGAGATGGTCTATCTGCCCTTTGAAGATGAATTTCGCTGTGCCGATCAGGTACCGGAGGGCACGCAGTTTATTTCGCTCTCCGGCTCCGATATCCGGGAGCGCATCCGTACCGGCCGCAAAATACCGGATTGGGCCACCTTTCCCGAAGTTGTCGAAGAACTTCAAAAGGCTTATCCGCCACCGCGCACACAGGGATTCACGGTTTTTCTGACCGGCCTTTCCGGTGCCGGAAAATCCACCATTGCCAAAGTGCTCTTTGCGCGTTTCCTGGAAATGGGGGAGCGTCCGGTATCCCTGCTGGACGGCGACATCGTGCGGCACAATTTGTCCAGCGAGCTGACCTTTTCCAAAGAGCACCGGGATATTAACGTCAAGCGCATCGGTTTTGTCGCCAGCGAGATCACCAAAAACCGCGGGATTGCCGTCTGCGCCCCGATTGCACCTTATGCGTCCACCCGCAGGGAAATACGTAAAACCATAGAAGGCTATGGCGGCTTTATCGAGGTGCATGTGTCCACACCCATTGAAGAGTGTGAAAAGCGGGACCGCAAAGGCATGTATGCCAAGGCCAGAGCCGGGCTGATCAAAGGCTACACCGGCGTCGACGATCCTTACGAAGTACCTGAAAATTGCGAGGTGAGTATTGATACCACCAATATGACACCGGATGAGGCTGTCCGCCAGATCATACTCGTGCTGCAGAAAAAAAGTTTTATATAGTCTATAAAAGTGACTAAAGTTGGAAGTGACTAAAGTGAGCTAAAGTTATGGATAACAAAGAGTTCTCCAGGGAACTTGAGAAGCGGACTCGAAAATTCGCAGTTCAAATCATCATATTATCTGCCAAATTACCGAACACCCCTGAAGCCAGAGTTATAAGAACTCAAATTACAAAAGCAGGATCTTCCGTTGGGGCCAACTATAGAGAAGCTAATCGAGCCAGGAGTAAGGCCGATTTCAGAAATAAAATAAGGATCTGTGAAGGTGAAGCCAATGAGACCCAATTTTGGATAGAAGTAATAGCGGAAGTAGGTTGGCTTTCATGGAAAGAATTAGAATCCGATTATGACGAAAGCAGCGAACTACTTGCTTTATTTACATCTATCGGGAAAAGCACTTCAAAACTATCTATGTTACAATAATTTTAGGCACTTTAGATCACTTTAGATCAATTTAGTCACTTTTAAGGACTACTAGATGAACATATTGGTTACCGGCGGTGCCGGGTATATCGGCTCCCATTGCTGCAAAGAGTTGTCCAAAAAGGGCTTTCACCCCATAACCATCGATAACCTGGTATACGGGCATAAAAATTTTGTCAGGTGGGGCGAATTCTTTCAAGGCGATGCGGGCGATCCGGCGCATTTAAAAGAATGCCTCAGTCACTATAAAATCGATGCCGTTATGCACTTTGCGGCTTACGCTTATGTGGGAGAATCGGTTGAAGATCCCTTAAAGTACTATGAAAATAACCTGTGCAATACGATCCAGCTGCTGCATGCCGCCCTGGAAAATAACATCAAATACTTTGTGTTTTCCTCTACCTGTGCGACTTACGGCGATCCTGAAAAAATACCCATTGACGAAGATCATCCGCTAAACCCCATCAATCCTTACGGCAAGACCAAACGCATGGTCGAAGAAATCTTGGCAGACTATCACGCCGCTTACGGCCTGAAATATATGAGCCTGCGTTATTTTAATGCCGCGGGCGCAGACCCGGATGCCGAAGTCGGCGAAGACCATGATCCCGAGACCCATTTAATTCCGCTGGTGCTCGATGTGGCCGCCGGGAAACGCAAAGCGATTAAGATATTTGGCACCGATTATGGGACACCCGACGGCACCTGCATCCGGGATTACATTCACGTTACCGACCTGGCCCAGGCCCATATCCTGGCCCTGCAGCGGTTAACGGGCGGAGCGGACAGCAGCGTCTACAATCTTGGAAACAGTCAGGGGTTTTCTGTGCTGGAGGTCATCGAGCGCGCCCGGAAAATCACCGGGAAAAATATTGCAGTAGAAAATTCCGATCGAAGGCCGGGCGATCCGCCGGTGCTGATCGCGTCCAATGAAAAAGCTGTCAAAGAGCTGGGCTGGAAACCGCAATATGCAGATCTGGATGACATCATCGGCACGGCCTGGCGCTGGCATCAAAAAATCGTTTAATTTGTTAGATTAGTTGAATTGGTTTAATTGGTTTTACTGGAGACTGGTTAGAATTTTTTTTAGACAGGATTTACAGGATTAACATGATTTTCTTTTGCATTTTCAGTTTCCAGATGAAACTGAAAAAAATTATCCTAATTATCCTGTAAATCCTGTCTAAGAATTAAAATAGACAAAAATCATCTTCCCTTTAAGGTTAAATACAAACCAATAAAACGCATCAACAGGAATTGTTGTGAACAAACCCGAAACGGATAAAAGCGATCGTATTCTGATCATCGGTGAGGTTGAAGACGAGACGCGCAGGCTGGCAAATGCGCTGGCGTCCGAATACAGCATCAGTGCGACTCCAAATGTCCTGGAGGCCGCCGGGCGTCTGAAAAAAGAAACTTTTAACGTGCTCATATTTGATCTGCGCGACGAAGGCGCTGATCTCGAAAATATCATCCGGAGCCTTCAGCAGCTTGCCCCTTTGACACCCATCATTGTCAGCGGCCCAATGCCGGATGCGGAACTGATCGTTCGGGCCATTAAAACCGGCGCCACCGATTTTCTTACCCGGCCGCTTGCCGACGGGAAGATACGCCTGGCCGTCAATCAGGCCATCGAAAACCGCAGCCTGAAAAATGAAATCGATTATTTAAGACGGCAGCAGGACGTTGCTTACGATTATGATCGCGTCATCGCCGTCAGTCCGGCCATGATAGAGGTTATGGACAGCATCAAGCGGCTGGCTCAAACCGACTCCATTGTGTTAATGACCGGGGAGACCGGAACCGGAAAAAGCTTTCTCTCCGGAAACATTCACTTCAACAGTCCCCGGCGCAACAAACCGTTTATCAAGGTCAATTGCGCCAACATTCCCGAGACCTTACTGGAAAGCGAACTTTTCGGTCACGAAAAAGGCGCGTTTACCGGTGCCGATAAAAGTCGGATCGGACGTTTTGAGCAGGCCCACGGCGGCACGATTTTCTTAGATGAATTTTGTGAACTCAGCTTTGATTTGCAGGCCAATCTATTGCGGGTGCTGGAAGAAAAAGCGTTTGAACGGCTGGGCGGGAGCAAAACCATTCACGTCGACACGCGGATCATCGCGGCCACCAATCGCGACATCGAAGCACTGGTACGGGAAGGAAAATTCCGGGAAGATCTGTATTACCGGATCAACGTGCTGCGGATCCACATGCCGTCGCTTTCAGAGCGCACGGAGTGCGTCGAGCCGCTGGCTTACCACATGCTGGGCCGACTGTCTCGCTCGGTCAAAAAGAAAGTCGATACCCTGGCTCCCGAAGTTCTGGTTTTGTTTAAAACCTACCCCTGGCCCGGAAATATCCGTGAGCTGTCCAACACGATTGAAAGGGCTGTTTTCCTGGCCGACGGCCCGGGCATCGAAGCGGTGCATATTTCTCTTCCGGAGATCAGCGAATGGCCGGCGCCGGCTGCCGCGTCCACCGCGAAACAGTTGCGGCTTTCAGATGCAGAGGAAAGGGAACTCATCTTTCGCGCCCTCGAGAAAAACCTGTGGATTCAGAAAGACGCCGCCAGTGAACTCGGTTTGAGCCCCCGGGCATTAAACTACCGCATCAAAAAACACGGCATTACCCACGATCGTTGGCGAAAGAACAGATAAAAACCGCTGCCGGCCGCTGGTCTCTGGCTTCCGGCTACACTCAGGAGGGCAGATTGATACAGGGTGCTGGATCTCCGATTGGGTGAAGATACGCATAAAATCATAGGCGTCCCCTTCTCTTTCTCCTAATTAAACCAATGCAACAAAAAGAAAACCTGTGAACCCGTGAACGCAGAACCCTTGAACCTTTACTGCTTCCTGATGATTTTTTTGATGCTGTAGGTGCCCAGACCGATGAGGGCCAGGCTCAACAGGGCATAAAGCAGGCGATGTTCTGTCAGCGAGCCGTGGGCGGCCGTGGTAATGAAGCAGATGCTGCCGCCACCACCACCGCCACCGCTTCCACCGCCGCCGCCGGCGGAAAAAGTTCCGGCCTGGGCGCCTGAGAAGTGATAGACCTGGATTTCGATGGTGGCCGGATCGGTTTCATTGTGATTGACGCGCGAGCCGGGCACCATCCAGCCGTCAGCGCCGGTCAGGACATTGCCGGCGGCATCGGCTGCCCGCACCCAGTTGCTGCCGTTGTAATAGTAAACACTGAGTCTGCTGACATCGGTGTAGCCGGGGCAGGGCATAAAGATTCTGACCGGCACATCAAATACCGTGGGCGGCTGCAGGTTCATGGGCACACCCACGGCTCCGGAGCCGGAAATATTGAGCGGCGGAATTTCAACGATGGGCCCGAAGGTGGGTGTCCGGCGCTCACTGCTGTCGTAAATCACCTTGGCATCTTCCAGATCACCGCTGTCGATGCGGATGCCGTCTTCCGAGGCGCCCATATCCGGATCGCTTATGCCGACCGCGCTGCTGTCCGGCAGGTTTGCGGGATCGTGGGCTGCGTGGTGTTCGGCCACGGTTTCCACATTAAAATCGAAAGCGGCCTGGAGCATGTCGTTGGTCATAATGTCGCTGGCGTCGACTTTGATGTTGACATCGCTGTTATAGGGAAAGTTTTGCAGGCCGCCGCTTTCCTGGCTGCGGTCATAAACCACCCACATGCGGGTGACCTGGCTGTCCGGGTCTGCGGTCAGTTTTACAAACCGCACGGTCGCGGCTCCCAGATTGCGAGTGTAGACGCCGTTGACCCCATCGTCGATGGTGAATTGAACACTGGAATTGCTATTCGTATTGATTCCGTTGGCGGATTCCAGCAGGACCGCAAAATCGGTATCGTTTGGCACCCGCTGGGTGGTGGTGATGCCGGCATTGTGATGGGGAATGCTGTCTTTGACGGCAAACGGTGTCTCGGCTGCGCTGCGCGGATGGGTGCGGGCCTCGTATTCCTGGAAATTGGTGTAGCCGTCGCCGTCCGGATCATCGGCACTGTCATTGACCGCAGGGTTCAGCCCGTTTGCGATTTCCCAGTCATCGGCCATGCTGTCGCCGTCGTTATCGTTGATGCGGATGTCGGCCGGTGTCACCGGATTTCCGGCCAGATCGGTGATGTTGCTCACCGTGAGGGTGAAAACCTCATCGGCCGGAATCGAAGCCATGGATAGACGATAGGCTGAGCCGCCCAGATCGGCGATATCATCATTATCCGGATTGACGGTGGCAAAATTCAGGGACGGGCTGAAACTGTAATTGCCTTCATGGGCTGCGTTCTGCATATCCGGCTCGTCATAGGTGACGGTAATCGTATCGGCGGCAAAATTGATCACCGGAAATTGCACGATGGACGGAGGATCGGCATCCAGGGTCGTAAAGGTGTCCTCTGCCGAGGGGTTGCCGTCCGCGTCTTTGTTGTCCGGGCCGTTGCCGTAAGCATCGGTTGAGCCCACCCTGAAATAATAAGCCGTTTGCTGGGACAGACCGCTGAGGGCAACACTGTGGCTGGTCAACAGGGCCGGATCTGATTGCGTATCCGGGTAACTGTCCCAGGCGTCGCTGCCATCGCCGTACTGCACAACGCTGTCGGCCGGTTTGTCGGTGCTCCAGGTCACCACGGCGGTGGTTTCGGTGATGGAGTTGACCTGGACATTGGATATTTGCGGAGCAGCCAGGGCTGCGGCGGCATTAATCCTGCCGTCGGTTGCCACTTTGTTGTTTAAGGCTGCTTTATAATCCACACTGTCTTCAATGGCGGCCTTGATCTGGATGTTGGACAGAGCGGGGTTGTGCGCTTTTAACAGCGCAGCCAATCCGGCCACATGGGGTGTGGCCATGGAAGTACCGTGTTTAAACGTGTATTCATTCCCGTTGTAGGACGATGAAGCCGCGGTAATTTTCACATCGTCGATGTAATAGCCATCTTTATTAATAATATTATCACTGACCAGGCGAAATCTGACATATACGGTATTTTGACCATCATAGACTTCTAAATCCGGGATGATGGTCGTCCAGGAGCCAAACGCTCCGGTAACCCCGCTGTATAAAGTCGGATCTCCCGGTAACTGGAAGTTGACCGGGTTCCAGGTCACCGAGTTGGTGGATGCCTCGAAATACAAACCGTCATACCACAGCTCCGCGTTCCCGTATATTTTAAATTCCAGTTTGGCCGCCGTGTGATTGGACAGATCGACTGCCGGTGAATAGGCCCAGGAATTGGTATCGTTCAGGTAGTTCGCTCCCGGGCTGTCGGTCAGTGAATAGGTGCCGGAAAATGCCTCTTCATCTGTAGCATTCCAGGGACCGTTAATGCCACCGCTGGTCCAACCGTTAATATTGCCATCGTCGAAATCGTCTTCCCAGACCGTCTCGCGCCCCGGTGCGGCGCTGTAAATATTGGTGCCCGGTGCGGTCACGTCCACCGAATTGGCACCGTAGTTTGAAAACCACGCCAGTTGATCATTCTGGTCACTGGCCGCCACTGCAATAATGTTGGCGCTGTTGTAACTGGACGGGTAATGCGGAGTACCGTCGTTGTTTATGCCGCTGTTTCCGGCCGCGCACACCACCAGCGCACCGGAGGCTTCAATGGCTTCTTTAAGGGATAGATTGTAGCCGCCGCCGCCCCAGCTGTTGTTGATAATATCGGCGCCCATGGCGGTGGCATACTCGATGGCTGCAATGGCATTTGCCGTCGTCCCGCTGCCCCAGGCATCCAGAAATCGCAGGGCCATGATTTTGGCCGACCAGCTGACGCCGGTAACACCGGCGGTATTATCGCCCACCGCCGCAATGGTTCCGGCCACGTGGGTGCCGTGGCCGTGGGCATCGCGGGGATCATTATCGTTGATATAAAAATCCCAGCCGTTGACATCATCAGTATAGCCGTTGCCGTCATCATCGATGCTGTTATTGGGGATCTCACCGGGATTGGTCCATATATTGGCCTGCAAATCCGGATGGTTAATGTCTACTCCGGAATCAATGACGGCCACCACGACATCACCGCTGCCTTTGGTTACATCCCAGGCTTCCAACGCATCGATGTCAGCATCCTCGGTGCCGTTTATTCCGTCATTATCGCCGTCGTTGTGCAGGCCCCACAGTCGGTTAAAATAAAAGTCATTCGGCGGGTCAATATCGGTATACACAATATAGTTGGGCTCGGCATGCTCCACATTCGGGTCTTCAAGATAAAGTTCCAGGGCCTCATCGACGTCAACGCCTTCGGGCAGCTTTACATGCTGGTAGCCGTTAATGGCAAAGGTTTTACGGGTGGAAATATTAAACCACTCTTTATAAGCCGCGGCAGCTTCTTTGCGCGCTTCCGGGCGGAATTTTACCAGCAGCTCACCGGGCACAAAGGCCGGGATTTGCGATGAGCGGTCCGGGGGGGCTTTTTCAGGAGCAGCGATTGCGGTTGCTGCTGCCAGAATGCAGCACAGCGCAATCAACCAGCCAAGTTTCTTGACAAATTCCGCAGCTGATGTTCTTCTAACCCTATTATTGAGTAGCCTTAACAACATAATTGGGTTCTGCATATTTTACGGATTGATATGTTTTCAATTGTTCGATGAGCGCTTCAACGCGTGAGCCGTCGGTTATTTTCATCAAAAACAGGTTCGGGCTGGAAAATTTGCGCATTGTTTCCAGTTTCAATGCTGTCCGGATGTGCTCGATGGTTTCCGCACCTGTTCCGGGTTTGAATTTAACCAAAACTTCATCCAATACATAGGCGTGCTGCGGGCCTTGCGGCTGTGAAATTCCGGTCTGGCCGCTGCGCTTGATACCGGATTGGGCCGATTTTTGTTGCGGTTCCGGTTGAGAACCGTTA
>Ga0255055_10000315_pt1 | contig 37854 bp, 35 predicted proteins | sample JV7_2_27_MG_FD_188633 | JGI IMG/M metagenome (GOLD analysis project Ga0255055, IMG submission 188633) | Seawater microbial communities from Jervis Inlet, British Columbia, Canada - JV7_2_27 | ecosystem: Environmental > Aquatic > Marine > Inlet | place: Canada: British Columbia | collected... | reverse complement strand
CCTGCAAACACTGAACAGCGGCTGTTGGATCGGGTCGTATCCGACCTGTTTTGCAAAAACATCAGATCCCGGGATGTGTTTTACGCCCATGCCGAAAAAATTTCCCCGATCATTGTTTCTCACGGTCAAAAACTCCTTAATTGTTGCCTGCCGGTTCTGAAAGCGTATCTCAAAGTACGCCAGAAACTCGAAAAGCTTAAACTGGCAAACCTGGATAATCGAGCCGTGCAAAACTTTTATAAAGATTTAATTAGAGAGCTTGCTCAACTGGTTCCTGAATCATTTGTCAATCTTTACGACATGGAAAGACTCGTCCACCTTGAACGCTATATCAAATCCATGGGAATTCGAGCCCAGCGGGCCATGGTGGATTTTGAAAAGGATCAGGCCAGGGCAAATGAAGTCAAAACATTTAGCGCCAGCCTGGATAAACTGGTTAAAGCGCTTTCACCCAATGCCACTGATGATAAGCGTAGCGCGATTGAGGAATTCTTCTGGATGATTGAAGAATACAAAGTTTCAGTTTTTGCCCAGGAACTAAAAACCGCATTTCCGGTCTCGAAAAAGCGCCTGGAGGAGAAGTTAGCTCAAATTATGCGAATGATCTAGCCAGCGTGCGGAATGTGTAAATATACAGCGCTCGTATCTGGTTGCTGGCCTCAAATAGGTTTCAGGTGTCAGGTTTCGGGTGTCAGCCAACAGATGAAGGAAGACAGAAAACAGAAGTAGACAGAGCTCTTCATCTTCCGCTTTTGCCATCTGTCTTCTGGCCTCTGACCTCTGAAAACCTGACACCTGAACACTGAAACCAGCAAAGAGTAGCTGTAAGTAATATTTTCTGATTTCGGATCTCGATTAAAGTATATTGAAAATGACACAAGCTTCAAAAAATCCATTAGTGAGTGTGATTATCCCAACCTACAATCGGGGTTGGATCGTTAAAGAGGCCATTGATTCCGTTTTAGAGCAGGACTTCCATGATTATGAACTGATAGTGGTTGATGACGGGTCTGATGATAACACACCGGCGATTCTGAAAGCATACGGGAAGAAGATTACCGTTTTGCACCAATCCAACAAAGGCGTCAGCGCTGCAAGAAACCTCGGCATTGCAACAGCCTCGGGCCGGTTCATTGCGTTTTTGGATTCAGATGATCTGTGGTTACCACGGAAGCTCTCAACCCAGGCAAAATTTTTTAAAGACAATCCGGATGCCGTCATCAACCAAACCCAGGAGAGCTGGATTCGAAACGGCGTGCGGGTAAATCCTAAAAAGCGGCATCATAAATTTTCAGGGATGATATTTGAGCGCTCCCTCGCGTTTTGCCTGGTGAGTCCCTCAGCGGTCATGATTAAAAAAAGCCTTTTTAGCACCGTGGGTATTTTCAATGAACATTTGCCGGCCTGTGAAGACTATGATCTGTGGCTTCGAATCAGCTGCCGCTATCCGGTCCATCTTATTGAGACATCCTTGATTATCAAACGTGGCGGACACGATGATCAGCTTTCCAAAGTTGCGGGGCTGGATAAATATAGAATCCAGTCTCTGGTGGAAATAATCGACAGCGATTTACTGACAGCGCAGCAATATCAAGCAGCGGTAAACACTTTAAAGGAAAAGTGCGAGGTTTACGCCGGCGGTTGCCGCAAGCGCGGCCGTGAAGAGGAAGCCAAATACTTCTATGAGATCGCAAAAAAATACAGATGACAGGAGTCGGAAGACAGAGGACGGAAGACAGATGACAGAGAACAGAAGACAGAGGACAGAGAACAGAGAGTAGGAGACAGTTATTATTTAACAAAATGCTTGCATTCGGGGTTTTGATTTGATAGCTCTTTTCACGAAACCTAATTATAGATTTATGTATGGTGCTTGCCTATATTATGCACTGGTAAAATTGTGAGGAAGCACGAGATCGTAGTTGGGAAAAGGGTCAAGCATGATCATTAACAGGTTAACCAATAAGGAGGTTCAGATGAAAAAAGCATTTATTTTTAGTTTAGCCCTGATCTTCGGTTTTGCCCTTATTATGGGTTGTGGTGATGAAGAAAAGGCCAAAACTGAGGAAACGTCAGCGGCCGGAGCGCCGTCGAAGACAACCTTCGTCACGATCGGCACCGGCGGGATTACCGGTGTCTATTATCCGACCGGTGGTGCGATCGCCAGAATCATGAACAAGAAAAAAGACCAATACGGTATCCGGGCGACGGTTGAATCAACCGGCGGTTCGGTGTTTAACGTGAATGCCGTCATGGCCGGAGACCTGGAGTTTGGCGTTGTCCAATCCGACAGACAATTTCAGGCCATTAACGGGCTGGCTGAATGGAAGGACAAAGGCAAACAGGAGGATCTGCGCGCGGTTTTCACGATCCACCCGGAATCCATTACCCTGGTGGCAGCGGTTGATGCCGGTATCAATGGCATCACCGACCTTAAAGGCAAACGGGTAAACATCGGCAACCCCGGCTCGGGTCAGCGCCAGAATTCGATTGATGCGCTTACAGCCATGGGCATCGATTATAAAACCGATATGACGGCCGAAAGCGTCAAGGCCGCCGAAGCTCCCGGTCTGTTGCAGGACGGTCGAATCGATGCCTTTTTCTATACGGTCGGACATCCCAGCGGCGCCATTAAAGAAGCGACTGCCGGAGCCCGCAAAGTTCACTTTGTGCCGGTTACCGGTGCCGGGATTGATAAACTCGTTGCCGACAATCCTTACTATGCCAAGGCGAAAATTCCTATTGCCCTTTATCCGGGTGCCCAGAATGATGCCGATATCCAAACCTTTGGTGTAAAAGCAACGTTTGTCACCTCCGCCAAGGTGCCGGAGAATGTTGTGTACGCCATTACCAAAGAAGTTTTTGATAATTTTGAAGATTTCAAAAAACTTCATCCGGCCTATGTCGTTCTGACAAAAGCGAACATGCTCGAAGGTCAGTCCGCTGAGATTCATCCGGGCGCCATGAAATACTATAAAGAAGCCGGACTAAAGTAAGCGATTACCTTATTCGAACCTGCCCGCGAGGCGGCGGTTTCAACCGCCGCCTCTAAAATGTTCTGATAACGTTTACCATTTATCAGCAATTGTTTTTACCATTCTTATTGCGCGCATTCTGTCTTCTCTGCCGCTGTGCTGAGCTCTATCCGATCGCTGTTGCCGCCTCAACCTGCTGACTGCTGATGTTTGTGAAATTGGAATACCGGTCTTGAATACCGGGCCTTTTTTGCCGTCAAACTCTCTTGACTGATTAGGTGATCATTATGAGTAACCATGAAATCCAGGAAAAGGATGAGGGCATTGAAATCGCAAGGCGGATGGCCGAAGAAGAAGAAGGCATCGGTAGAAGACCCCATGGCCCTGCGAAATATGTGGTTCCCACCATTGCGGTTATATGGAGTTTTTTTCAGCTCTCCATTGCCAGCTGGCTGATCCTCGATTCTACCTTTATTCGCGCCATCCATCTCGGTTTTGCCCTTTTAATTGTTTTTTTAAACTATCCGCTTTTCAAAAAAACGCGCTTCGGCCTCAAGTATTTTTCCGCTAAAGACAGAATTCCTATCCTTGACTATCTCATCGGAATCATTGCAGCGTTTTCGGCTCTTTATATTGTCATCGACTATGCCGGACTGATTACGCGTTACGGGGCGCCCATCTCCCGGGATATCGTCATCGGGGCTATCCTGATTGTCATTTTACTTGAAGCCACGCGCCGGGTTATCGGGCCCGCCCTTCCGGGGATTGCCTTGGTATTTCTCCTCTATTCGTTTTTGGGTCCCTACATGCCGGATTTAATTGCCTTTAAGGGGACTTCGCTCAACCGCCTGATGGGGCAGATGACCATGTCGACCGAAGGGATTTACGGCATTCCGCTGGATGTTTCGGCGACGATTGTGTTCCTTTTCGTGCTATTCGGGTCCATGCTCGACAAGGCCGGAGCCGGGCGGTATTTTATAAATCTGGCGCTGGCTCTGCTGGGCGGATTTAAAGGGGGTCCGGCCAAAGCGGCGGTTATGGGCAGCGGATTGACCGGTCTGGTGTCCGGCTCCAGCATTGCCAATATTGTGACCACCGGCACGTTCACCATACCGCTGATGAAAAAAGTCGGGTATCCGGCCACCAAAGCAGCCGCGGTTGAGGTGGCCGCCAGCACCGACGGCCAGCTGGCGCCGCCCATTATGGGGGCGGCAGCCTTTATTATTGCCGAATACGTCAACGTACCTTACATTGCGGTGATCAAGGCGGCGGCCATCCCGGCTTTTGCTTCATACGCCGCGCTGTTTTTTATTACCCATATTGAAGCATCCAAACTGGGACTCAGGGGGATGACGCGGTCCGAACTGCCGCTCTTTTTTAAAACGTTATTAAGCGGGGCCCATTTTCTGGTGCCGCTTGGTTTCCTGTTGTATGAGCTGATCGTCGTGCGGCACTCTCCGGAACTGGCTGCCTTTAGAGCCATCTGGGTGATGGCCATTGTGATGCTCTTCCAGAACCCTGTGAAAGCATACATCAATAAGGAACCGCTGGGACCGGCGTTTAAAAAGAGCGTTGTCGATATCTTTTCGGCACTGGCCGCCGGTGGCCGCAACATGGTGGCGGTGGCCCTGGCAACCGCTGCCGCCGGAGTCATTGTCGGCGTGGTAGCCCTGGGGCTGGGTCAACTGATCACCCAGATCATCGACACCCTTTCGGGCGGCAACATTTTTCTGATGCTGATAATTACCGCCTTCGCCAGTCTGGTCATCGGGATGGGATTGCCCACGACGGCGACCTATATTGTGATGGCATCCCTGACGGCCCCTGCAATTGTGACCATCGGCGGGCTACAGGGTTTTATCGTGCCGCTGATGAGCGCGCATCTTTTTTGCTTTTATTTCGGCATCCTGGCCGATGACACGCCGCCGGTGGGCTTGGCGGCATATGCGGCGGCGGCAATTGCCAAGTCACCGCCGATTCCGACCGGGCTGCAGGGATTTATGTATGACATTCGTACGGCCATCCTGCCGTTCATGTTCATTTTCAATTCCGACCTGATCCTGCACAACATCAGCAGCTGGCCCCAGGGATTGCTTATTTTTGCCATGGCTTGTGTCGGAAACTTTGCCTTTGCCTCGGCAACCCAGAATTGGTTCGTGGCCAAAAACCGGTTTTACGAAATTCCGCTGTTTTTAGGTGTCACCTTAAATTTGATGCGCCCGGATTTAATTGCACGCTGGATTGGGGTCCCGCACGACCAACGCTACTGGACCTATCTGATCGGTTTGAGCCTTTACGGACTTCTGTACCTGATGCAGCGGCCACGCATTCCCAAAACCGTTGCTGCTCCGGTCACCGCATAAGTGCACCAGATGAGGTTTAAAAACAGGGTTTTCGCCGACCCTCCTCCTACCATTTCAGGAGGAGGACGATCGGCAAACAGGAGAGGAAATGATTATGGGTGCTGCAAAAAAAATTCTGGTTGCGGCTGGTTTTAGCCGGTATACCGAGCAGCTGTTAAAATATGCGGCCGAAATAGCCGAATCCATGAACGCTGAGCTGATTATTGCCAGCATTATTAATGCGCGTGATATTGAAGCCGTGGGTACCATTGCGGCCATGGGCTATGACGTCGACAGCGAAAACTATGTGGCGGGGATTCAAGCAGAACAGCAACAGGAACTCGATAACATTCTGAAAAAGATTGCCGGCCTGCCTGAAAAAGTCCGCACGGTTTTTAAAACCGGCAATCCCAGCGATGAATTGCTGAAAGTTGCCGTTAAAGAAAATGTTGACTTCATCCTCATGGGTATTAAAGGCCGTACAGATCTGGAATATATCTTTGTCGGATCTGTCGCTGAAAAAGTTTTCCGCCGCTCCCCGATTCCGATACTGTCTTACCGGGATGAAGTGAATGCTGAACGTCTGAAAAAACATATCGATTTATCATAATTTAGGGCCGGCACCCTGGAAGGAGGGCATGATGTTCAGAAACCTTTCTGCGACGCTCATTATCCTGATCGTTGGGGTCTTGATGTGTTTTTATCCAGCTCTGGCCGGTGATCGTTTTACGGATAATGGCGATGGAACGATTACCGATAACAAACTCGGTCTCATGTGGTCTAAAACAGACAATCAAGGCGATATCAACTGGATACAGGCTGATAAATGGGTGAAATATACCTTTCCCGATACGCTTAAAAAGAAATATGACAACTGGCGCCTGCCGACCCTGGCGGAATTGCAAAGCATACTGCTGGAAGATAAGAAGGCGAAAGGATACGAGGCCGATTGCGGACAGTGGGTTAAAACGGTTCCGGAAATAGAATTGAGTTGCGGCTGGGTTTGGACATCGGAAACCGACCCGGTTGCTCCCACCGTGCGTATATTTAATTTCGACAACGTCTATCACTATACCGTGCGAAAGGCGCACAAACGGGCCTACCGCGCATTGCCGGTGAGGAACTTAAAATAGCAAGGAGCACAGGGGGCATTGAACTAAAGGTAATCTCGTGAATCGAGGCCTTATTACAATTTGAATATCGAATATCGAACAAGGAATTTCGAACCGCAGAAGTTTGGAGAGCAGACACAATTTGTTACTTCGATATTCTACGGTTCCTTGTTCTGCGGTTCCATGTGCCAACCGAAAATTAATAGCAAAAAAAATCTACCTGCTTTTGCAGGTAGATTTTTTATTGATTTATTCCGGATGCCGCAGGCTACTTCTGAGTGACGCGCAGTACCTCTTCAGTTGTGGTGGTGCCCTCCAAAACCTTCTGCATGCCATCCTGGCGCAACGTTCTCATTTTCTGCTGCACGGCTTCCTTTTTTATCCGGCTTGAATCATAGGTTTTAAGAATAAGGCTTTTTAACCTTTCGGTGAGCACCATGATTTCGAATATGCCGATTCGCCCTCTGTAGCCGGTTTTGAAGCAGTTTTCACATCCGACGGCCTTATAAATCGGTTTTTCTTTAAAATGTTCCGCTGAAAAACCAATGCTTTTTAAGTAGATGGGGTTCGGAAGATAGGCTTTTTTGCAGTTATTGCATAACACCCGCACCAACCGCTGGGCGACCACCGCCAGAACCGCTGATGAAATCAAAAACGGCTCCACCCCCATATCCACCAACCGTGTGATCGCACTGGAAGAATCGTTGGTGTGCAGGGTGGAGAACACCAGGTGTCCGGTCAGGGCGGATTGAACGGCTATTTCGGCAGTCTCTTTGTCCCGGATTTCGCCGACCAGTATGACGTCCGGGTCCTGGCGGACGATGGATCTAAGGCCGCGGGCGAATGTCAGTTCGATTTTGGGATTGACCTGTATCTGACTGATGCCTTTGATCTGATATTCAATGGGGTCTTCGATGGTAATAATATTGATGTTCGGTTTATTGATAGACGACAGCACGGCATACAGAGTTGTGGTTTTACCGCTGCCGGTGGGCCCGGTGTTCAAGATGATGCCATTGGGGGATGCGACCAGCTTTTTCAACAGTCTGAGTCTCCCGGGAATAAGGCCAAGGTCCTGCAGCTCAAGCAGGGATCCGGATTTATTCAGCAATCTCAGAACCAGGCGTTCACCAAATGCGGTCGGGATCGTGGAAACCCTCACGTCGATATCCTGGTCGCCGATTTTGACCTCGAAGCGCCCGTCCTGGGGCAGTCGTTTTTCAGCGATGTTCATTTTCGCCATGACCTTGACTCGCGAAATCAAGGCCGGCTGGATCCACTTGGGCGGTGCCAGCAGGTCATAAAGGATACCATCCACCCGATAGCGGACCGTGAAGCTGTTCTGGTAGGGCTCGAAATGAATATCACTGGCACGCGCTTTTATGGACTGGGAAATGATATGATTCACCAATTTGATGATCGGGGCATCACTGGTGTCATCCAGTAAATCGGCAGTTTCTTCGATCTCACTGATAATGGTGCTGCCGTTTTCCTCCATGTTCTGGACCAGCTGTTCGGCCGAGTCCCGGCGCAAATTATATTGCAGGTTGATCGCCGAAAGAATCGCCTCCTGAGTGGACAGAACCACGCGATAATCCGTTAATCCTAAAGTCTTTACGAGGTCATCCAGGGGTTGAAAGTTCAAGGGGTCGTTGATGACAATAATGCATCCCGCAGGAAATTGCGCGTCATCTGTTTGGGGAGAATTTTGGGGTGTCAGGCCGCAATCTTTGGCGGCGATGGGCTGACTGTATTCCAGAGGGACGAGGCTATATTTCTTTAAAAATTGGATGGAGACCTTTTCGGTGAAATCCGATTCGGTGTTTTCAAACGGAAGCTTTGACCAGAAGGGAAAATCATACTGGATGCTCAATGCTTCAAGCAGATGGTCTTCGGACAGATTTTTTTGATCCAGCAGGATCTGACCGATTGTTGCCCCTGTTTCGGTTCGAACGCGCTCGGCTTCGGACAGGTGCTCTTCATTTAGCCCGAACTTGTCTTTTAGTATGTCCGTTAATCGATGAATCATGATGTTACTTATATAATTTTATTTTCCCTTCTTTGATCGCATCAATCTGACCTTTCTTATCCTGAAAAATTTCCTGTGCTTCAAGCTGACTCTTGATCACGCGCGGCGTTAGAAAAATGTACAGGTTGGTTTTTTCGTTTTTTTCCGACGTGTCTCGGAACAGCCACCCCAATACAGGGATGTCGCCCAATACCGGCACCTTGGTCTCGTTTATTGTCGTGGATTCATCAATCAATCCACCGATGACAACGGTTTGGCCGTCTTTGACGATAACCGTCGTGTCAATGGTCCGTTTTTGGGTTACGGGTAAGGTCGATGAGGTCGTCAAGGTCGAGGCCAGATCGATGTTGGTCACCTCTAACGAAATTTTCATGCGTACCAGGCGGCCTTCAGTCACATGCGGGGTGATTTTTAATATTTTACCCACATCCCGGTATTCAAAGGATTCAAATGTTCCGCCGGAAGGATCGGTGGTCGAACGGGTCTGATACGGCCGGTTTTCACCCACCGTAATGCGGGCCTCTTCGTTGTCTGTGGTTAACACCTGGGGGGTGGATAGTATGCGAAATTCATCATCGGTTTTAACGGCGTTTATTATAGCGGCAATGTTGGAAACCATGAGGCCGGCAATGTTAATTTGTTCGGTGATCAATCCTAGCGTTAAGCCCCCCTGGGCCAAAGCTTCCGGACCGATAAGGCCCTGACTGCTAAACTGGCCGCCGATGGCCGTCTCTTTGCCGGAAATCGAGGTCTCGCCGAATGCCTGCCAGTCGATACCGATGTCCAGGCTTGTATCCATGTCCACTTCCATGATCAACGATTCAATAAAGACCATGGCGCGCGGGATATCGAGTTTTTCTATAACCTCTTCCAGGACCGTGTAATCTTCCTGATCGGCCATGATAATCAGACTGTTGGTGGCCTTATCGGCACTGATCCTTACTTTGCCGGCGATCACCGCGGCGCCTTTTTTGCCCTTCGGGGCTCCGGCTTCCTGGGTCGGCAAATCCTGCAGCACTTTGGCCAGCTCTTCGGCCACTGCGTTCTTACAATAGTAGACATGGATTTTTCCTTTACCCCGGGGGGTTTCTTTGTCAAGCATGGCAATCAGTTGCTTGATACGGAGGGTGTCCACTTCACTGGCCAACAGGACGATGAGGTTGGTACGCTCGTCGGCTACCATGGCGACCGCTTTTTGCGGCGCACCTTTGACCGGCTTGCGTGTGGGTTTAAAGACCGTACTCAGCAGGCTCACCATTTTGCTGGCATCGCCATATGCGATGGGAATCACCGAAATTTCCTGGCCGATGCCGGGTATATCAATTTGTCTCAGGATTTTAAGCAGACGCCGGATGTTGGAATGCACATCGGTGATAATCATCGTATTGGTTGGTTGATAGGCCAGGATCACGCTGCTTTTGGATACCATGGGGGTGAACAGCCGCTTGATATCAACCGGATCGGCGTATTTCAACGGTACCAGCTGGGTGACGACCTTATCTTCGGGGCTGGCCGCTTCCTCGCGCAGCAGGGTTTTAATATTTTTCGAGCGTGCATCCGGCGAGGGGATAATTTTAACGATATCCCCGGCTTTGACGGTGGTGTAACCGTGGACCTCCAGTACCGACTCAAATACCTTGTAAGCTTCATTCAGCGATATTTTTGAGGGCGATATAATCGTCACTTTGCCTCTCACGCGTTGGTCGACTACAAAATTGGTTGCGGTCAGCTCGCTCATAAACTTGATAAAAACATTGATGTCCACATTGTTAAAATCAATCGATACAAACTGCTCCGCGCTCGCAGGTTTCTCTGTGGCTGACTTGACCGTCTGAGCCATGCTGGATTTTGCCAGGTAGAGCTGAAAGGCTAAAATTACCGCCAAAGATGCGATAATCGGCATTAAACCAAATCTAATATTTATTTTCATTTTTCCCAACCATTGTTTTTAGAAGTGGTTTCAAAGCCTCAGATCAGGTTCAAGGGCAAGGCGCAGGCCGATCGAGAAAGCGCAGCATACATGGGGTATGTGAGCATTTATCGGAGGCCTGCAACACAGCCATTGGGCCTTAGATGGGGTTTTGAGGCCACTTCTATTCAATTTTATAATTAAGGGCCCTCTTTCGGCCGCGCCGTTTTATTTCGACCTGCACCTCGGAAGCCGAGGACAGGTCACCAAACATTTTCATCGCATCCTCCACTGTTTCGATCGGGGTACCGTTGACTCCGGTAATAATGTCTCCATTTCGCAACCGCATTTTTCTGAAGATGGTGTTGGGTTTAATTCCCGTAATGGAAATTCCGGCCGGTTTGCCTTCTTCGATATGCGGTCGGATCCGGGCCTGGTCCATGAGTTGATCCAGGTTTTCCAGAGCGCTTTCAATCTGATCGCTTTTTAAGGTTAGCTGACGCGGATAGGTCGATACGGGCATTTTGGGCGGTGAGGCTGCTTTTCTGGCAACCCGGGGACTTTGTTTGCCTTTTTTTCCGGCTCCGATTTCTTCCATCCCCAATATTTCATCGCTGTCATTTACACTTAAAACAACCTTCTGCCGCAAAATCAATTTTACGGTTGCATTTTGAATGCTATCTCCGATGCGATACAGATTCTGTTGCCTGGTTTTGGTATCCTCAATGACGGCGTAGGCCTTGCGATCTTGCCCCGTTACCGTTCCCCACAGCTTTAAGTTGAGGTCCGTTTTTTTCAAATCATCAACATTAATGGCCTGGGCGGGAGCCTCGCTATCCGGACGCGTGTTGAAAAGATTTCGTTTCGTAATGGCGCGATAACGCGACAAAGGCGGATGGTCGTCCTGTTGTTTAAAAGCCACTTTGCCCGGATGGGTCTGCGGTATCTCGCCGGGGCCCAGCCAGACCGTCCCGACGGTGTAAAAGGCGCTGACCGCAAAATAAACGCCTGCGGTAATCAGCAGCGCATTGATGATCATAAAGTATTTTTTAGGTGTTAATATCATTACGAATGATTAATAAAATGAATATTGGGGTGAATCCATGGGGCCTTTTATCTTAAAGGGAAAGCCCTGATTTCCCAATTTGCTGCCTTTGAGCAGTTGCGGGACATTCTTTCCCAGTTTGGCCAGCAGCGCTTCATGCAGCTTTATGGTTCCGGATAAATTTAAAATTTTTCTTGCTGAACGGCCGCTAAATTTTATCGATCCCGCGATATCGGCATCCAGCTGGTTTCCTTCGAGCTGACAGCTTTTGATGGTCAGGGAGCGGCCATTGAGCATCAACTCGGCTTCGATTATGTTAAAGGTTATCACATTTTGATTCAGTACCGGGGGTGAAAATTCAATCTGCCCGTCTGTAAGGATCAGATCACCCCTTAGCGCCTGATGGGGCACATTGGCTTTAAATTCCAGGGTGCCGTCTAAATTTCCTGAAATTCTATGTGTCGTTACGGCACTTAATGCTTCCAGCTGATTCAGCTGTATTCCGGCCAGATCAGCATCAATCATAATCTCCCTGCCCGAAGATTTTTTAATGATGTCCACACGACCCTTTAAAGTTCCCCCGTAGCCGTTGCCCTTAAACGATAAATGGGTTGTGGCCGTAAATAATGATAAAATATCCGGAGATATTTTTAGATTTTCAAGAGCAGCGATGGTTTGCCCCAGATGATATACGCTAACTCCCTTTAGTTTTAAACCCGGTGGAAAAGCAGGTTTTACGCGACTAATTTTCACCGTCAGATTCGGGTGCGTTTGACGGATTTGATCCGCCAGGTATTCTTTTACCGTATCGGACGGAAAAAGATAATAGAAAAAGAACAGGGCCGCGCAGATTATGTAAATAGCCCAAGAGATCCGGGTTTTAAAAATTTGCATCCTCTTACACGAAAAAAAAAAGTGACTAAAGTGAACTAAAGTTTGAAATGACTAAAGTTAAGGTGTCGCTGCACTCCATCTTTTTATTAAAATGAATGAATTCCTCAACTTTAGGCACTTTAGATCACTTCCAACTTTAGCGCACCCGCTTTAAAGCATTTTTGAGACAGCTTATAATAACTACCCTTGGGGGTAATGTTAGGCCTCAATGGTTTCAACCTGTAACACGACATTAATGAGGCCCTGTTTTTTTTCTTTTTTTGAGATCGAAACTTTCTTCACCATGACCATGTTTTTTGATGTTTCAACACCATACAGGTATGTGGTCAGCTGCTCCAAAGTGATAGCATCCAATTTCATTTCAACCCGTGAAATCTTATAGTTGCTGTTTTTTTGGACCGTTTTTGACGGCTTCATATAACTGATACGGTCCTTGATTCCGGCCTGGCCGGCCAGCTGATCCAGAAACGAAAATAGGGTAAACCCTTTACCTCTTTTGCTGAAGCGGACTTTTGACACCTGTAATTTTTCTTTGAGAGCATCATATTCCGCCTGCAGGCGTCGCATTTCTTCAAGCTCTACTTTTTTGGTATGCAGACTTCGTTGGGTCTGCTTTCTATTTTCAAAAAAGGGCGTGACCCCAAACTGAACGATGATCAGTAATCCTAAAAGACAGCCGGCTCCGTATATAATATACTTTTCGCGCCGGTTGAGCTTTTTTAGATTCAGGTATTTTTTGATGAATTCCATACGAAGCGTATTTGCTGGCTTTTTATAATTCCACCTTTAACATGAATCGAACTTCATTTCCCGAGCGATCCATGTTGGCCGAGCTGATGGTGACCTTTTCGAAATGCTGAATCTGTTCCAGACGACTTTTAATATCGTCCACAGAGTTGAATGTATCCGTCGTACCTGAGATTAAAACATTTTCCGGCTGAATGACCAATCGGGTAAGGTTGAGCGTGATGCTTTCCGGAATTTTTTCGCTGATGCTGTTTAAAATATCAATACTGCGAATATGGGGACGGGTTTCGGCCTGAAATACCGCATTTTTTTTGGCTTCCAGCATTTTGGCTTGCATCTCCGGGTACGGATAACGGATCGTTTTGACTTCCGGAAATGTTGCCTTAAAGATTTGAGTCATCTGGCTGTTGATACGACGGACCTGTTTGTTTACGGTATAGGTTTCCATCAGGATGTTAAAAAACATCAACGCCAATACGGCTGCTGCCAGTATGCCGGTTTTTATCAGGGGGCTTTTGTGCTTTGATAAAAATTTTTGGGCTGCAAACTGGCCTTTGTGGAAATTAAGACTATCGAAGCCCTCGACCTCCATCAACGCTAAAGCCAGAGCGTTGTCCATTTGAACCGGAATCCACGAGCTTCCCGTGTTACTTTCCACCGGGATGTCCAGGCGATCTGCAATCGAGGCAGCTTTTACCGGTATATCCAGTGCCCCGGTGATTTCCGCAGCCATATGGGTCTCATCCAGCCCGATTCCACTGACAACCACCTCAAGGGGCTCAAAATTCAACCCTGCCGATTCCTGGAAGGCCGCCAGCGTTTGCTGGATTTGAGAGCAGAGCAGCTTAGCTCTGGAAGGACTTGCGGTCGGCAATGGAAACGATCGTATCAACTGCAAACGATCGCCGGCGAGCACAAAAAGGGTGCCGTGGGCTTCATCAATTTCGATAAAAAGCTGGTCTTCCTCCAGGTCTGCCTGATTGGCCAGACACAGGGCGGTGGGTAAGCCACTGAGCGTGAGCCTTTCCGGGTTGACGTTAATCGATGCCAGGGCTTCAATGTACGGCACCAATTGCTTTTTTTCAATAGCGGCGGCAACGAGTTCGGTCTGATCGCCGGCAGCAGGCCCATTTAAGATGTGGAAATCAATAACCAGGTCTTCAGCCGCATAGGGCAATGTCGGTTCAAGTTCAAATGGGAGAACCATTCTGATTTTTTTAGAGTTGTTGAAGGGCACTTTCAAGTTGCGGAAGGTAAAGTGACCCGCGGGGATGGAAACGACATAGTCACTGCCGGATAAGTCCATATTTTCTGTAAGGGTTTCCAAAGCGGCCGACAGGCCCTTTTCCGGGTCATCGGGATCGGAAAAGGGCAGATGAATATAATCATCCACCCGGTATTCCCGCAGGCTGCTGTTTAAAAGCACTGCGGTTAGAGAGTGATTTCGGATATCAATGCCGATGACTTTTCTGCTCATGATGCTTTAATTTCTTACGCTAACCCTATTTCGTGTTTTCGTGATTAATTTTATGTCAATTTACGTTGGTTCTGGATTTCGCTACTCGGTTTCCCAGCTTAAGATTTTACAACCCCATTTGCCGGTTTTTGCATTCTTTTTGCGTTGGACCACCGCCGTGACGGTCAACACAGAATTGTTCAGCTGTGCCTCTGATGCAATCCTAAAAAAGTCACTTGCGGTGGTGATCAGTTTTGTATCCAGATTCAGCCCACTTAATCCTGCGATGTCTTTATACCGCGTCGTGCCAGATAAGTCAGGGGCATCTTTCTCCGTGGCGGCCTCCTGGCGCAATTCGAAAAAGGCCTGGGCCAGGTCCGCGTTTTCGGACGGCAGCATGGCGACCAGCACCGGAAGTTCAGCGGTGTTTATGTTTATCTTTCCGGGAAATGTGAACGAAGTACCGGCTCCCGGTGTCATACCGTATACGGTTAAAGAGTCCGCGATCCCCGGTTTTTCGTTGCCGCCAGAAAATAATTCCGGGGTGATGCCCTTGACAAGCAGCAGATCGTTGATGTCGGATATCGGGCCGTTACGACTGTCATATGGCGGGCTCAAATCCTGATAATAGCTCGATTCGGCACCGCTTAACCCGGTAATAGCTTCATCATCGCCGGAGTCCAGCCAGTCTTTCAGTGAATTGATAATCGCCGTCGGCTGGCTATCTTCCGGTGTTTCTTCTTCAGTTTTGAAATAGTTTAAAAAACGCTCCCAGATAAGACGCTGGGATTCATTGAAATTCCGACTTTCAGGATAGGTGACCAGGGCATTCACCTGAAGCCGGCCCATTTCATCTGAAATGGTAATGGCAAGCTTGCCGTCTTCAAACGGAATTTCATCGAGCAATTCAGTAATTTTATCTGAATTTGCCCAGTCTTCCTGCAAAGAATCGATATTCGATTGCGCCCGATCCTTTGCCAGCACCGCCATGGCGGCATGGATGCCGGAAGATGCCATATGCGATAGTGTCAGACGATCCCGTGCAGCGGCTGTCGAAAGAACCGCAAAACGTGCCCGGCGATTATATTCCAGAGCCGTAGCGATAAGGATGGTCGTTACCGAAATTACCAGCAATAGCGCAATGCCCCTGTTGTTGCCGATCGTTTTGAAACCGCTTCTAGCCATCCTAAACATTTCCTACTCGGCTTTCTCTCTGGATATGGGCAAAGACACCATGGTTTCAAAGGTGTGCGATGTCGTTTTGCCGGCTAATTCCAGTTTAACGGCAATGGCCGTCGGTGTAGCATAGCCGAATTCATCCGAATCCGAATCCCAGACATCAAATTCAAGACCCTCCTTGTCATAAAACTTAAACGCCAAGGATTTGACATGCTTAGACAATACCGGATCGCGGCCTCTTTCTTCGAATTCTGGATACGGGTAAAGGTTATCCGCACGTTTCAGCACCGGAAGCCCGTCTTCTTTTGCTTGAACGTAATATACGATTTCCGCAATTCCTGCTCTGGGGCTTTTTTCCAAGCGTACGTGGGCTCTGCTGGCAAATCTAATTTGTGCAAATCCCGTGCCACCGATATCTTTGGTGGTTGCAATGAGGCGGTACGGATCCGGCGGTTGATCAAACTCCGGCGGCTTGTATATCGGCCGCTGTTCAATGTGGATCGATTCGATGTCAAGCATCATGCGTTTCATGCAGTTTTTGGCCATTTCGTATATATCCGCGCTTTCGCCTAAAACTTCTGTCGTTGAAAACACGGAATTAAACGATGCCAGAATGGTCGTCACCACAATTGCCAGTATCGCGATTGCCACCAGGACCTCCATCAGCGTAAAGCCGGCCGCCGGCCGGCGGCTGGCTTCTGGTTTCCGGCTGCCGGCAGCTTGGAAAGAATTCCAAATCTGGCTTCCGCTATGCGCCTTGCGAATTGAAAATCGCCTCTGCTCCGACCTCTGTCTTCTGACCTCTGACATCTGACCTCTGCCTTCTGACATCTGTCCTTTGTTCCCCGGCTTTTGCCTACTATTTTTGGAATCTATATGTTCTCAGGCCGTAGACAAATTGATTTTCATTAAGCGATACGGTGATGTCGACTCGTTTTAGATCCTCGGCCACCTCACCCAGGATCTCAGAAGTTATATCTGCTACTGACGTCTTCCAGCTATAGCCGGGGAATTGTTCTCCGAAATCGCCTGAATTCTCCGGAAATGCGCCTGAGGAAAGGACTTCCAGCTCAGCCATTTTGCCCTGAGCCAGGATGGGAGCCTGGGTATAGAATCGGGCAGCCGTGTTCATTGTCAAGCTCTGGGAATGCATTCGATATACGCTGACCAATACGATTGCCATAACGGACAGGGCGATCATGACTTCCAGCAAGGTGAAACCGAATGATATTCTTTGAGACCTGGGTCGGGCTTTGCGATATTGGTGGTTTAAATTCACCATCAAATGTGCACTTTTTTATACATTTTCAATTTTTAATATTATACAAAATTTAACACCAAATATACAGTGTTTTTTTAAATAAAGGGAATTTTTTGCGTTTGAAATTCCGGGCAAATTCGAAAGTCGTTAGAAGGATGATATCGGTTTTTAGATTGTTAATTTAGACTGGCGATTGGGTGTTTTCAAACCGGGTGGTTTGCACCCGGTTACACCCCCACCGATTAAGGCACTGCCGTGCCTTTGTATTTTCCCGCCGATGGTGGAAAAATCCAAGCCACCCGCTCTGCGCGTGGTCGGTGAGTCAGTTCTCAAAACTGGCGTACGTTTCATATCTGGTTATCTCTGAGAGAAACGGCTCAATTAAAAAAGATACATATTCCTCATCATCTTGAAGATGAATTAAGGCTTTATCCGAATAGCCATTTTTATAAAACGTGATATCGGTTTGACCTGAATTTATTTTGCCGCGAATCGGGTACTCAATATCGGCGATTTTTAGACCGTCCGGAAGGGGATCGGCATTCAAGGCTGCGCTTTCAAGAGCTTCAGTCGACATGGATTCATCGGTTTCCCAAAACCGCTCCGTATCCAGATCAATATGCAGTGTGTGTTGCTTCTGATCACGGATAGCCGCTTCTTTTAATGCCCGAACCTTGCCGATAAGCCATCGGGAAGCTGTTTTTGTCTCGTCCAAAAATAAGGTGTTATGGAAACGGGGAACGGTCAATACGAGCATGATGCTCAACAAAGATAGGACCACCAACAGCTCCAGCAGGGTAAAACCACAGCATTGTCTGTAGTTCGTTGCCCGTTGTCCGTTGCTGACCACTGAGTGGTTGTGGATTTTAAATATTACCATTGTTAAAAAATTGAGTTTTCGTTTTTAAATTAGTGATTTTTTTGATGTGTAAATTGAAATTGAGTTTGCTGGCAGAGGCGAGTCATTTTGTGCAAGGTCAAGGAAATCAAAGAATTGGGCGGAGGCGTACTTTTAGTACGCCGCACAATACACTTCTGCAGATTGACACAGAGATTGCGCAAAAGGGCCGCTTCTGACGGCAAACTACTCGATATCCCAATTGTTAATGTCTTTATTATCCTCCCCTTCGCCGCCGGGCACACCATCTGTACCATATGAAATCAAATCAAAATCGCTATGCACGCCTGGCGAAATATATACAAAGTCATTTCTCCAGGGATCTTTTGAGATCTTACGTTTTTCAAGATACCCGCCTTCGCGCCATCTTTTCGGTATTACGCCGGTTTCGGGTTTTTCAATCAGCGCAGCAAGCCCCTGTTCAGTTGACGGGTACACGCCATTGTCAAGCTTGTACATTTTTAAAGCCGTCTCAAATGTAGCGATATCCATTTTGGCCTTTACGCGTTTTGCTCTTTCCGGCTCCCCCATTATTTTGGGGCCGATGTAAAGCGCCAGAATGCCGAGTATGATGACCACAACCATCAACTCAATCAAGGTGAATCCCCGGGTGTCATTTTTTTCTTTATGCACCATTTAGCTATTTCCCTTCTCATGCATGTCAGAATATTTAAAACTATTATCGGATCAGCTGATTCATTTCGAAAATGGGCAGGCAAATTGAAAGTACGATAAACCCAACAATACAGCCCATTACCAGTATCATGACCGGTTCCAGATACGAGGTCAGCCGCAGAATGCTGTTTTCCACTTCTTTTTCAAAAACGTCCGCAATCTTATTGAGCATACCCTCCAATTCACCGCTTTGTTCTCCCACCTGGATCATTTGAATGGACAATTGCGGAAAGACGCGGCCTTCCTTCAAAGCCGCCCATAATGCCTGTCCCTTGCTGACATCCTGAGCCGCTGTTTCAACTGAATTCGAAATCAGTACATTTCCGGCGATATTTTTGACAATATCAAGGGCAATTAGCATGGAAACTCCGTTTTCCAGCAGAGAACCCAGTGTCCTGGTAAAACGGGCGACTGCCAGTTTCCTAACTAAAACTCCAAAAACAGGTAAAGAAAGAACCGTTTTATCGTAAACATAACGCCCGTTCTCGGTTTTTTTCGCCTGATGCAGGGCAACACCGGCGCCAATCAAGAGAAGAAGGATAACCCACCAGAATGATTTAAAAAATTCACTCAAAAAAATGAGCAATCGTGTCGGTGTCGGCAGGACCTGGTTCATGTCCATAAAAATGGCGGTGATACTGGGAACAATGTAAGTCAACAGCACAAACAATACCAGGGTCCCGATTATGCACATAAACACGGGATATGCCAGGGCGGTCTGAATTCGATTGTTTAAATCCTGCTGTTTTTCGGCAATATCCGCCAGGCGCTCGAGAACAATTTCAAGCGTGCCGGAAGTCTCCCCGGCGCGGACCATATTAATATACAGGGGCGTGAAAATCCCAGGATTCTGCGATAATGCCTGGGCAAAACTTTGGCCCTCGACAATTGCATCTTTAACCTGGGCTAAGATGGTTTTCAATCGGTGAGAGTTGGTTTGGGGCAGCAACGCATCGAGTGCTGAGACCAGAGGGAAACCGGCCGTGATCAATGTTGCCAGTTGCCGGGTCATCATCGCAATTTCGGCAGGCTTGACGCGGGTAAAATAGCGCGACAGGTCGACTATGCGAGTCGTCTTTTTTTCCGGAGCCTCTTGCGATTCCTTAATAGACACCGGGAAGATACCGGTTGTGCGCAATTTCTGGCGGGCAGCGGCAGCACCGTCGGCATCAACAATTCCGGAGGTCGTCTTTCCTTTGGCATCCAGGGCCGTATATTCAAAAACAGGCATTTCAAATTGTCGCAGTGATTTCAGTTAGTTTTCACAAGGGCGATCGACAGATTAAAAAATATATTATGTTAATAATATTACGATATTAGGCTATTTTCAACATAAACTTTATAGCGCTCAACTAAGAGGGCGCGACCTTGACTTACAGCATCACGTTTTAGTTGATGGTTACGGTAATGCGCAATCCGCTATTTCAAGTCCTCTTCCCTGACGGCTTTTTCGGGTGGATCGACGTGAACAATGACATCCAAAACCTCCTGGACTTCATTGATGATGCGATTCTTTACGTCATCGGCAATATCATGCCCCTCTCGTACGGTTATGGAGCCTTCAACAACGATGTGTAAATCAACCTGAATGCTGGAGCTGATATACCGGGTTCTGATATCATGAACCTGCAGAACACCTTCGTTTTTAAGCGCACGGGTTCGAATCCTTTTTCGTATCTCGGTCGGTGCTCCGGCGTCGATCAGCTCACTGAATGCGGGCCAGAGTATTTTTATTGACGCATATAAAATAAGGATAGAGACTACCGCAGCTCCCACGTGATCAAGAAATGACCATGATGGGAAAATACGGGCACCGGCCACCGCAATTAAAACCGGCACCGAACTGATTGCATCCGTGCGATGATGCCAGGCATTGGCGGCCAGCGCGGAGCTTTTAACTCTTCTACCGATTATGGCCGTCCAGCGGTAAATAGCTTCCTTGCAAATTATGGAAACAAATGCCGCCAGAACCGCAATCCAACCTGGAGAAGATGCATGTTTTGCATGCAGGGTTGAAATGGCTTTCCATCCGACTCCGATACCGGCTGCAGCCAGTGCGATACCGATAAAAACCGTCACCAGCGTTTCCATGCGCCGATGTCCATAAGGATGGGACTCATCTGGTGGTCGGGACCAGTAATGAGAGCCCGCAATTACGGCAATATCTGTTGTCAAATCCGTAAGGCTATGGATGGCATCAGCCACAAGCGCCTGGCTGTTTCCGACAATGCCGGCAAGGAATTTGAAACCTGCAAGCAACACATTTGCGAGAAGCCCAACCCAGGTCACTTTGCGTATGGTTTTTTCTCTGCTGCCATCAGGAGATTTTTCATCCCGGGCGGTGTTCTGCGATTCCTGCACCCAAATTTCTCCTAAAGCTAATCCACAATCAAGCGGCGCAATCCTTGCGGTTGCGATATATATAATTTTGGCCTATAAATTAACTCTACCGGTAAATGCAATTGAAGGAAAGAAAAATCCATAGATGCGGTTTATTAACCCCCGCATGAAATGAGGTTCTGAAACAGCTTTTTTGCAAATGAATTTTTTTATTTTCTATTTTGAGGAGGCTAAGGTGAAAAAGATACATATCGCTTGTATAATAACCATTTTTCTTTTATTGGCATGTGAGGAAACGGGGCTGAATCTAAAAATTCGCTTTGGCCAAATCCAGGGTCTGCATGCGGACAATCGGGTGATTTTCGAATCCAATCATGTCGGCCAGGTGACACGTGTATTTTACTCCAAAGAAGGTCATTATCTGGTCGATCTAATAATAAAAGAAGACTTTGCCAATGCCGCTACTGAAGCCTCCCGGTTTTACATTGTTAATGACCCCCAGGCCGCGGGGAAAAAAGCCGTTGAGATACTGCAGCTTCGCAAAGGCGGCACTCCTTTAGCAGATGGATCAATGGTTGAAGGCTCCACGCGACCCTCTGCCGCGTATCAGAAAATGCTGGAAGATTTTGACAAACAGGCCGGTAAACTTGGAAAACAACTGCAGCAATTTTTTGAAGATTTGAGAAAACTGCCCGAAAGCGATGGAGTTAAGCAATTGCAGAAAGATTTAGAAGAATTGGGCCGGGAGATGAAAAAAGCAGGAAAAGCGACCCGTGATAAAATACAGAATGAAGTTGTGCCGATGATTAAAGAAGAACTTGAGCGCCTTAAAAAGCGATTAGAGAATTTCGGCCGCGAAAAGGAAGTAGAGCCGCTGGAGAAACAGCTTGAGAAGTTAACAACCACCTAGTATCAGGTGTCAGGTGTCAGATGTCAGCAAAAAGCAGGTTTCAGTGTTCAGGTGTCAGGTTTTTTCAGGAACCAGATTTCAGGTTTCAGGTGTCAGGTGTCAGAAGACAGAGGTCAGATGACGGAAGACAGATGATAAACGCTGGAAGATGAAGAACATTATCTGACTTCTGTTTTCTGTTTTCCGTCATCTGTTTACTGACACCTGAACACTGACACCTTTTAGTATCCTTGAGCCTTATGCCGTTCTTGTATCAGCGGCAAATTAAAAAAGCCCAAAAAGGAATACTTGCCAATGAACCTTTTGAACAGTTTCAGTTTTGAGCTGCCCACCAAAATAGAATACGGCATCGGCGTCGTGGAACGGTTGGCTGAAATCATCAAAGCGTTAAATGCCGAAAGCCTACTCGTGGTTACCGATAAAGGCATAAGAAATTCCGGGCTGCTGGAGCGTATTTCGAATCTATTGGATGCCAACAAATTGGCACACAACATTTTTGATAATGTAGAACCCAATCCAAAGGATTACAACGTTCAAGAAGGCGCTGAAATGGCGAAGCGGCTTAATCCGGATTGCCTGGTGACTGTCGGCGGCGGCAGCCCGATTGACTGTGCCAAAGCGATTGCGGTAGTGGCGCGCCAGGGAGGCGCAGCCCGCGACTATGTGGGGCCGGATAAAATTGGTGGCGATGTACTGCCGCTGATCGCCATCCCGACCACGGCCGGGACCGGCAGTGAAGTAACCTTTAGCTCAGTGATTACCGACTCTAAGGAAAAATATAAATTTAGTATTAAAGACTCGAAGATTGCGCCAAAGGTGGCGTTGGTGGACCCTGAGATGACATTGACGATGCCGCCGGGCTTAACGGCGGCAACCGGAATGGATGCCCTGACACATGCCATAGAGGGGTTTACTGCCAATGCTGCAGAACCCATTGCGGATTCAGCCGCCCTTTATGCGATCGAATTGATTACAGCCTATCTGAGAGCTGCTGTATCTGACGGCAGCAATCTTGAAGCAAGGGCGGGGATGCTGCTGGGCAGCGTGTTGGCGGGGATTGCTTTCAGCCACTCCGATGTTGCCGCAGTCCATTGTGTGGCTGAAGCGCTTGGGGGAAAATACGACGCGGCCCATGGGGTTTGCAATGCCGTTGTTTTGCCGGCGGTAATGGAATATAATCTGGATTACTGCAAGGATAGATATGCTCGTATTGCCGCTGCAATGGGGCTGTCTTACGAGAACGTTGAAGAGGGTGCCCGCCAGGCGGTCAAGGCCGTGCAAAAATTGGCCTCCGATGTTCGTCTGCCTGAGTTTGGCTCCCTGGGTGTTCAAGAAAAGGACTTTGAAGAACTGGCGCTTAATTCTTTTAAAAATGGAAGCAATATCGATAACCCGCGTCTCATGACGGAAGAGGATTATTTAAGTTTGTTTAGAGTTCTTTCCGGTTAGAAGCAGGTTCAAAGCCAAAAATTACGTTTGGGGTTATCATGAATAAATGCCTTGTAACTTTAGCTCACTTGTTTAGGTGGGCATTTTGAGTTTGCGTGAATATCGCCATCAGACCATAAAGAGGATTTTGAGCACCAACAACAAGCATACGATGACCCAAATCATCCACGCACGAACGCCGGATCATTATGAGTGGGTGCGCAGGCTTTTCCAGCAATATGCGGATTCCCTTGGTTTTGACCTTGAGTATCAGGACTTCAGTCGAGAACTGGCGACCCTTCCTGGAGACTACTCGCCGTCGCGGGGCTGTATTCTTCTGGCCGCAAGGGCGGAAGAATACGTCGGATGCGTGGCACTGCGTTCTCTGGAAAATAGAATCTGCGAAATGAAGCGTCTTTATGTGATCCCGGGTTTTCGAGGCCAAAAAATCGGAAGGGCCCTGGCGCGAGGCATCATTGCTGAGGCGCGCATGCTTGGCTATGAGCGCATGCGTCTTGACACTATCGAAACCATGACAGAAGCGAGGTCACTTTATCTTTCGCTGGGTTTTCGATCCATAAAACCTTATCGATATAATCCCCTTGCTAATCCAACCTATTTTGAATTGGATTTGCGTGCTTAGAAGCCAAATATTATTCTGGAGGTAGTGTGTTTTTAAATGTTAAGGAGAGGTATTGGGTTAATGCGGATTTCTTTAATTGCGGCCATGGCAGAAAATCGTGTCATCGGGAAACAAGGGGAGATTCCATGGAAAATCCCCGGGGAACAGAAGCTGTTTAAAAAGATCACTCTTGGCCATGCGGTAATCATGGGAAGAAAAACATATGAATCCCTCGGACAGCCGCTCCCCGACAGAACCAATATCATTGTTACCCGGCAAAAGGAATACCGGGCTGAGGGGTGCATTGTCGTTCATGATCTATCGAGCGCTTTAAATTGCTGTTCGAAAGATGAAGATGAAGCGTTTATTTGCGGCGGCGGGCAATTGTATCATGAGGCACTTCCAATAGCGGATCGTCTCTATTTAACGGTGATTCCCAGAGAAATACAGGGCGACACCTATTTTCCTGAGATTTCATCAGCTGATTTTCGAGTTAAAGAATCCGAGGCCATTGAAGGCGTCGAGCCGTATACTTTTTATATTTATGAGCGAATTAAGTGATTATGAAAAAACCCAATCCCGAATACATAAAACGAATTAATGAAATCGTAAACCACTGTCCGTATTTTGAATTGCTTTCCATAAAACTGCAGGATATGGGAATCGGTTATTCTGTTCTTGAAATCAATCTGGCTAAAAAACATTTACAGCCTTACGGAATGGTGCATGGCGGTGTGTTTGCATCAATCATCGATGCAGCCGCATTTTGGTCGGTTTACTTTGGAATCGAAGACCCGAGTGCAGGCCTGATTACCGTTGATTTAAAATTAAACTTCCTCGAGCCGGCCACATCCGGGAAATTAATTGCCAGGGGTCGCCAGATTAAAGTCGGTGGTACGCTTGGGTACGCTGAGGCCGAGGTTACCGATGAAACCGGTAAGGTTCTGACCCACGGCACTTCGACGGTCCTCATTTTGCCCGGCAAGGCGATTAAAACCGATCCGCCAATGCCCCCGAAATTTATCGACTAACAAACGCATAAATGCGTTTGTTAATGAATATCAAAAGAATTATAGAGGAGAGACTGATGACGAAATCGAAAACTGAAACATACGGATGGAATCAGGATATGTCCGAGCCGTTGCTGGATAAACTGAAAGCGGATCTTAAACACTCCATGCTGAATAAAGACATACAGGCCAGAAGTACCATTCGACAAATAATGGCCGAGTTTCCCAGGCTGACAGTCCCCATCACCCTGGAAAGCGGGAAAAAAACAACACGGCCCAAAAAGAGCGAAGAGATCAGCAACGATGACATCATCGGAATCATGCAGGGTTTGGCAAAATCCGAACGTATCGTGCTGGAGGCAAAAAAAGAAGAATTTTCAGAATACCTCAACATTCTTGAATCTTATTTCCCCAAGATGGCTACCCGAGAAGATATCATTGCCTGGATTAAGGAAAACATTGATTTTTCTGAATATAAAAACAAAATGCAGGCAATGGGCGCTATCATGAAGCACTTCGGTAAGCAGGCCGATGGGAAAGTTGTCAACACTATTCTCCAAGAATGGAATTAACTGATTTCAAAACAATTATCTTTTACCAGAGGGCTTTGTTGCGATTCGGTTCAAAATACTCGAGTACTAGCGTGTACGCTCCGTTTTTGAACCGAATCACGCCGCGCCCTCAGGCAAAATCTAACCGTTTTGGAACCAGTTTTTTTATTTAAGATTGCCCTATCAATTCTAAAGGCTCAAAAGGTATTCTATTTTATAAAATGAAAAGGCTTTAAGATTCTAACTAGCGAGAACGAAGACTATTTAATAGTTGACGTGAAAAAAATGAAATCAAAAACACCTGAGATGTTTGATCCTTTTGCGGATCGAACGGCACGGGATATCCGCGATACACTTTCGGAGGCTTTTGTGGCGGCATTGGCCGCCATGGACCCCGCCGAATATTTATATGCAGCCCGGAAGTGGCGATCACAGAAACCTTCGGCGCGCTACACCCATTATATTGACATGCGTCTTCAGCGTTACGATCTTGTGTTCAACTTCTGAAACTCTGCTGGATAAATTAAAGAAATGTGATCGGGTTCCGCCACGGCTGGAAATTTCGTCCATACGCGACTTGCCGTGTTGGGACCAAAAGAATACATTTTTTATGTATTCTGAAAAATAAAAAAGCTAATCACGAAAACACGAGATTTTGAAAACTGAAATTTATCTTTTCTTTTTCGTGTTTTCATCCTTTCGTGCTTTCGTGATTAAATAATCCTTTTTGGAAAGGAATCGTCATGGTAAAGCGACCTTTTTTTAAGCTTAGATCAAGCGACATTCTGTTTATTTTTTTCCTGCTGACCTTTTTCTTTATTTCGGAACTCTGGTTATATGCAAAATCACCTGCCGTTCAGCAGAGCTCCAAAAGCTGTCTGTGGTCCATTCAAACCCAGTCGAATAAATTTTATTTATTAGGTTCGCTTCATCTTCTCAAGCAAGACGCCTATCCTTTATCAGCTGCGATCGAAAGCGCCTATAACGACAGCCAGAAGATTGTGTTTGAAACCGACATCGCAGCCATGCAGGAACCGGCGATACAGGCTATAATGCTGGAACTCGGCTTGTATCCCGAAGGGCAAAACATGCTTCAGAATCTTGATGGAGGCACCCGACAATCGCTCGAGAAGAAGATGACCGAACTCGGTTTGCCGCTAGAACAGTTCTCGCGTTTCAAACCCTGGTTTATGGCGTTGACATTGACAACCCTAGAACTTCAGAAGTTGGGCTTCAACCCCAGTTATGGTGTTGATGTCCACTTTTTTAATAAGGCAACAGATGATGGAAAAGAGATCGGCTCGCTGGAATCGGTTACGTATCAGTTAAATTTGTTCGGTAAAATGGATAAACAAGACCAAAACGCTTTTTTAAATCAGACTCTAAAAGATCTGGAGGTTGTCGACGAGCTGGCCGGTGATCTGGTAAAATTCTGGAAGACCGGCGATGCCAAGAATCTCCATGCCCTTTTATATAAAAGTTTTAAAGATTATCCGGATCTCCATGACCGCCTGCTGATTCAGCGAAATAAAAAATGGGTTAAGGAAATTGAAGGCGCAATGCGGGAAAATAAAAACGCCCTTTTTGTAGTTGGCGCCGGCCATTTAGTGGGTCCTGAAAGCGTGGTCGATTTGTTGAAGAAGAAAGGGTATCAGGTCAAACAACAATAGAGGCGGTTTCCTAACCCCTTCTAATGCCCGGTAGCTGTGTTCCTTTCTCTGTTATTTGTTCAAAAATATAAAGGACCGTTATGAAGGATATTAATTCTCAGAGCCGATGGCGTCTTAAGCTTCACGAGGTCATCTTTGAAGCCGACACAGCGGCAGGCAAATGGTTTGATGTTTTATTGATTCTGGCCATATTGATGAGTGTTGTATTGGTGATGCTCGATAGTGTCAGCACTATCAAAAACTCATACGGCCATATTTTATTGGCCGGTGAGTGGTTTTTTACGATTTTATTTACCATCGAATACGTTTTGCGATTATTAAGCGTGGGACGACCATTGGCCTATGCCACCAGTTTCTTCGGTGTTGTCGACCTTTTAGCGATTCTGCCCACCTATCTAAGCATCATAATTCCGGGAGCCCAGTACTTTCTGGTTATCCGGATACTGCGGGTTCTGCGAATTTTCCGAATTTTTAAACTGGTGCAATATGTGGGTGAGGCTCGGTTACTTACTCAGGCGTTGCGTGCCAGTCGACGCAAAATCACCGTATTTTTATTTGTCGTGTTGACGCTGGTGACCATTTTTGGTTCCTTGATCTATCTTATCGAAGATCCCAAAGACGGTTTCACCAGTATACCCAAAAGCATCTATTGGTCGATTGTTACGCTGACAACAGTCGGTTACGGAGACATATCGCCCAAGACCAACCTGGGTCAGTTGCTTTCGGCACTGATTATGATTATCGGTTATGGTTTTATCGCCGTTCCGACTGGAATTATAACGGTAGAATTGGCGCAAGCGTTTAAACGAAAGATCTCCACCCAGGCCTGCCCGGAATGCAGCGCCGAAGGACATGACATTGACGCCAAATATTGTAAGTATTGTGGGTTCAGACTGTGAACTCTGTCGTAAAACAACATACTAGTGTGGTACCCCTTATGTAATTTGCAAAACACGGTTATATTTTAGGTTTCAGGTGTCGGGTTTCAGGTGTCGGGGGCATTATTTGACGACACCCGAGTACGAGTACGAGTACGAGGACGAGTAAAATTAGGAGAATAAAATATCGTCCTCGTCCTCGTACTCGAGAACCGCCTGACACCTGACACCATAGACATTGTGTTGTTTAAAGAACTCAACTGCACGAAAATATACCACACGACTTTTGTAACATTTTTGTGGGACATGACACTAGGAATTGGTAATGGTATCTTTATGTTCAATATATTTTACGGGTTTAGAGTTATGACGATATGTTTTATTTGCATGTCGGCATTAAATTGCGCGGCGAGCACGCCTTCAGCGAATAAACCCCATCACACCAAAAGCGGGTTTAAAAATGGCCATGTATACGAGGAAAATGAGTTCTCGGATTTTTTGAAATGGCGCCGCGAAAGAGCAAAAAAGGAGATTCCGGGTCCTGAAAGCTATAATTTCCCTTTGGCGAAAAACAATCCGGATTTCTTAAAACAAAATCGAGATAAAAACACCGCTACCTGGATCGGGCATGCCACCCTCTTGTTGCAGATGGAGGGCTACAATATTCTAACGGATCCTCATTTCTCCAAACGCACGTCTCCGGTGCAGTGGGCGGGCCCGGAAAGAGTCGCTCCCTTGGGGCTGGCATTTAAAGACCTGCCGCCCATCGACATCGTTGTCATCTCACACGATCATTTTGATGCCCTAGATGAGCAAACAATTTTAAAATTACACCGACGCCCTGGAGGAGAAAAGACCCGGTTCTATGTGCCTTTGGGGCTAAAAAGCTGGTTTGCGATCCGTGATATTGACCAGGTTATCGAGATGGATTGGTGGGACCGTCATCAAGACCGAAATCTTGAAGTCATAGCTGTACCGGTCCAGCACTGGAGTAAACGCAGCATTTTTTCCAGGAATAAAACGCTTTGGGCCGGCTGGGTGATTAAGTCTGATACGTTTCGATTCATTTTCGTCGGCGATACCGGTTATGCGCCTCATTTCAAAGCAATTGGAGATAATCTGGGTCCTTTTGATCTGGCGGCCATACCGATCGGTGCTTACGAGCCCCGGTGGTTTATGGCCAAGCATCATGTGAATCCTGAAGAGGCCGTCCAGATTCATATGGACATGCAATCCAAAAAATCGGTAGCCATTCATTGGGGCACGTTTATATTAACGGATGAACCGCTGGATGAGCCGCCTAAAAGGCTATCCACCGCTTTGCGGGAAAATCAGATTCCCAAAGAAGATTTTTTGGTTCTCCAGCACGGTCAAACGATCATTCTGGATTAAACCGGATAGAGACCATTTAATTTTTAATTGGCCACAGACCCACACAGACTCACACGGAACTTATGTTCGGCCGACCCCCGCGATAAGGCTTCGCCTTCCTCGAGACAAGTTGGCCGAACATAAACTGTCATCCCGCTGCGCGGGGTAAAAGTGGTTAAAATATCAACGAGACAAGACAAACTACCTAGAGCAAGCACCTTCCTCTGTTGTTAGGACTTAGAACTTGTCTGTGGATGTCTGTGTGAGTCCGTGGCTAATAAAAAGGAAGCAAAAATGAAGTATTGCCCGCCATGCGGCCGGGGCTTAAAACCGGCTGAAATTGACGGCCGCTAAAGGTCTGGACAAAACGATTTGGAAGGACTAAGATGCTTGTTAACTAGTTGGGAATAAGCGCTGCTGGCTTAACGAGCGGCGTATGGATATAACCGGTTAGACATAGGGAAGGGTAAATGATGCTCTACATTGGCAAATTTCTACATATGACCAATCAGCAGGAGGCAGACGAGTCGGAGAGAAGACATGGGGAATTCAACCTGATTGTTCAGGCTGAAAACGACCAGGCGGCTGTTGAACGCTTTAAAGAGCGTATTATCGATTCCAGAGAAAATAGTGAATTATTTGAAGGCGACAGCGCTATCTATTTTGTTCATCTCCTGGAACTGGAAGAATTTCCCAGCGCTCGCGCTCGCTTGCTATACTATAAATCTATTGCCGGTGATCCAGTTATGCCGTACATCAGTTGCTCGACACCCAATGGCGAAACGGACGGATGCCGGATTCTAAACTGGATGCAGAACAGACCGGAAATCGACGGTGAAGATGCTAACCTGTTTATGGAATTTAAAAGCTAATGACAGCTTAAAAATACCCTAATCCGGATCCGCCGAAGGCGGAGAACAAATTGCCACAAAGGCACTAAGACACAAAGCGAAACCTTTGGTTAATATTCATCTTTGCGTCTTTGTGTCTTGGTGGCGTAAATGTTTTGCCACAAAATGCAAAAAAATAATTTCTAAGGTACCAAGGGTAATATTTTATGGTGCTTCCTGCCTGTGGTTATTCTCCTAAATCGGAATTTAGATTGATTCCATATTTCTTTATGCGCTTCCAGATGGTCACCCGGCTTACGCCCAGGGATCTGGCCGCTGCGGATTGATTGCCATTCACTGAGCGCAAGACCTTTATGAGGTTATCTCTTTCATTTTTCCAAGCGCCTGGTTTGGCTGTAGGGTTTGAGGAGTTTTTTGGGTCGAACCCTTCAATTTTGGGCGGCAGATGTTCTTTAGCAACCCATCCACCGGGGCACAAAACACAAGCGTACTCAACAGCATTGCGAAGTTCGCGGACGTTGCCGGGCCAATCATAAGCTATAATTGCCTCCATCGCCTCGGCAGTAAGACCTGTTATCCTTTTAGCGCCCTTGCCCCGGTTCTGATCAATAAAATTCTGGACAATCATGGGAATGTCTTCTGTGCGTTGCACCAGCGGAGGGCAATTCAATGGAAATACATTGATGCGAAAAAGCAGGTCTTCCCGAAACATTTCCCGGGCGATGAGGCTGTCCAGGTCCTTATTGGTGGCGGAGATGATGCGCACATCAACGGAAATGGGTCGATGATCACCGACCCGTTCGATTTCCTTTTCCTCCAGCACCCTCAAGAGCTTCACCTGGGTCGAAAGCGGAATATCACCGATTTCATCCAGAAAGATGGTTCCTCCGTGAGCGGCTTCGAAGCGACCGATGCGCATTCGATCAGCTCCTGTATAGGCCCCCTTTTCATGACCGAAAAGCTCACTTTCCAGCAAGTTTTCATTTAAAGCAGCGCAACTGACCTTGATAAAAGGTTTATTTGAGCGCAAACTGGTATCATGAATGGCACGGGCGACTAACTCTTTGCCGGTGCCGCTCTGGCCGTAAATCAATACCGGTGCTTCAGTTTGCGCCACATTTTCGATGAGCTCAAACAGTTGCTGCATGGATGGGGATTCCCCCAGCATCCCGTGAAAGCCTTCATCCAGACGGCAGGATTTGCGCAATGATTCAATTTCTTGCTGCTGCTGCATCATTTCGGATATATCGGTGAGCGTTTCAACCGAGCCGATCATTTTTCCATCAGAATCATGCAGCACGGATGCATTCTTGAGTACGTGAGCCACTCTAAGATTTTTTTTGGTAATCAAGCACTTTTTGGCCCGGACCTCACCTTTTTCAAACAGGCTGCACCAGTCTTTGCCCGAACCCCGGCCATAAAGTTCGCAGCCCGTACAATTTAAGGTACGGCAGTTGCTGCCGATCAGTTCATCGGCCGAGTACCCGGTTAACCGTTCGGCAGCCGGGTTGGCGGCCAGGATATTTCCTTCCACATCAATGACCATCAGGCCATCCTGCAGCGTATCAACGATTGTTTTCCAATATTTCCCAAAATCCACTTTTAAATTCTCCTTCAAGATATGTTAATGTGTTAACTTAACAGATGTTAACATAGCATTAACTGTTAACCCGTGCAAGTGCGATTTTGTCCTATTCTTTTGATTCATTACCAGACGGAAAAAGCGTTTAAGGCTTGACCGATTAATCGGTATTTTAATATAAATATTTGATATTATATACTATATATGATTTGTTTTTATGCATCTGTTGATTTTAAAAAATTACCCAATTGAATTCGCAATTGCGGTCTCATTGGTATAAATATTGCTCAATATGCCACAGATTTGAGTCTTTTGTATTGCGGTTACGAAATTTTTGGCAAAGGAGTATACACCCATGGCAGGCCCAACAAATAATTTAGCCAATTTGTATTTATATACCCGTTATGAACGTTTCTGGCACTGGTTGCAAACCATACTGATTGTTTTATTGCTGATTACCGGTTTTGAGAGCAAGGGTCTTTATACCCTTATGGGATTTAAAACCGCGGTCGAAGTACACAACTTTGCGGGCAACACCTGGCTGATTGCATTCTTGTTTTTTGTTTTCTGGATAATCACCACCGGAGAATGGCGGCAATACATCCCTACAACCCAGAAGATGGTAAAGGTTGTGCGCTATTATATCTACGGTATATTTCGCGGCGAACCGCATCCGGTACCGAAACGCAAAGATGCCAAGCATAATCCGCTGCAGCGAATCACCTACCTGATTCTGGCTGCCATCCTGCTGCCGGTTCAAATGGTAACCGGGTTGTTGTATTGGGGCTACAACTCCTGGCCGGAATGGGGGCTGACGGGCCTGTCGCTCAAAGTGGTGGCCCTGATCCACACCGGCGGTGCCTTTGCCATTTTATCGTTTGTGATCGTTCATATCTATATGATCACCACCGGCCATACCATCCTGACCCATACCCGCGCCATGATTTCCGGCTGGGAAGAAGTTGCGGATATCGAAATCATAGAGGATTGGGAGGTCAAAACCAAAACTACGTAATATCTTCGGCAGGAACTCCTTTTTGTTTATGAGTTCCTTCCGGATATAATCAAAATCCTTCATTTCTATTTCCCGTTACCTTTCCCTTCCCCCCTTCTTTTGTAGGCGGCAAATTTTTTCAGGTCGTTTTTGATTTTTCGCAAACACCTGAACGGAGAAATCTAAATTTTTATCTAAAATTTGCTACCATGTAAACCGCCATCTGAATTGAATTCGTTTACAAAACAGCGCTTTTAGGTTATTGAAATGTTTTAGCTCTAATCCTCAATTCTGAGTTCAAATAGCCGCTCATATCCCTTTTCCTGGAGCAGTCACTTTTATCAAAGTCCACATCGTTTTTTTATTTATAATTCACTGTAAGCAAAGTCTGTTAACAGGTGAGATGTAGAAAGAGGCAAACGATGGAAAAATCGATGAACGAAAACAATATCTTTAAAATCAAACTCTTAAGAAACATTTTAATTGTTTCTCTGTCAATCGTTACATTGCTGTCGCTGTATAATGTGTTTTTTATCTACCCTTCATTTACCGAGCTTCTGATCCATTCAACCAAAGATGATGCCGTACGTGCTACCCGGCATTTAGCATCGACCCTTATTGCCGATCGAACTGAATTGACAAAAGATTCGTTTAATCCGGATTCAATGACCGAGATAAAAAATATAAAAAATAATTTCGAATTAATGAAATTGAAGGTTTTTTCAAGATCAGGCATAACCCTTTTTTCTACTGATCCAAAAGACATCGGTAACATTAATCAAGAAAGATATTTTCAAGAAATTGTGGCTAAGGGTAAAGTGCATACCGAGGTGGTGCCCAAAGACAGCGAGTCTCTTGAAGGCTGGAAAGTAACGGCAGATGTGTTGGAGACCTATGTGCCTTTGATGCGAAATGATATTTTTGTAGGGGCTTTTGAGATCTACTATGACATCACCGCCAGGAAAAATCAGCTTGACAATCTATTGACCCATTCCACCACTATTTTACTTGCCCTGGCGATTTGTCTTTTAGTTGCCTTTATTGTCATTTTTTTCAAAGAAAGTAAAACGACTGCCGAACAGAAACGCGCTGAAGAGGCGCTGCGGGAAAGTGAGGAAAAGCTGGCGGGGATTCTAAATTCGATTCCGGATTTGATCATCGTGCTGGATAAAGACATGAATATCTCGTGGTCAAATCCGATTGCCCGTGAATGGCTCGGCTTAAACCCGGTCGGAAAGAAATGCTTTGAGGCTTTCGATGCCGGCAATCAGCAATGTGCAGCTTGCGACGTTCAAAAATGCTTTGAAAAAGGTTTGAATGACGAACACGAACTTGAATTAACAAAGCCTGACGGGTCGCGCATGAATCTCTGGTGTACTGCCAGCGTGGCCACCCGGTCTGAAGGGGGTATCCCCAAATCAGTCATCGTTGTATACCGGGATATAACGGAAAAAAAGCTGTTGCAGGCCGAGACGGCCAGGGCCGGCCAACTTGCTTCAATCGGTGAACTGGCCGCCGGTGTAGCGCACGAGATCAATAATCCGATTAACGGCATTGTCAACTGTGCGCAGATGCTGATCGACGAAGACAGTGCCACGAGTGAACAGACTGAAATTTCCAAGAGAATTATGAAGGCCGGCAACCGGATTGCCATGATCGTGCGCAACCTTTTGTCATTTGCGCGCAATAATGAAGAGGAACCCAATTTAGTTCCTATCCAGAGCATTCTAACCGATTCTTTGGGTCTGACCGAGGTGCAAATTCGAAAAGACGGCATAGATTTAAAGGTTGATATTCCGCAAAGCATTCCCATGATCAAAGTGCGTGGTCATCAGATACAACAGGTTTTTTTAAACATCATCAGCAATGCCAGATATGCCCTTAACCAAAAATTTTCCCAGACACACGAACGTAAAGTTATTGAAATTAAAGGGGATACCGTAGATGCCAATGGCAAACAATATGTGAGGGTGATTTTTTTTGATCAAGGCACCGGTATATCGGGCAACATTTTAGGTAAAATCTGTGACCCTTTCTTTTCAAATAAGCCCCTGGGCGAGGGCACCGGTCTCGGGCTAAGCATCAGCCAGGCGATTATAAAAGATCATGGGGGCAACCTTTATTTTGACAGTGTCGAAGGCGAATACACCCGTGTGATTGTCGATTTGCCGGTTGCGGCGGAAGAATATGGAGAATAAATTCTATGATTTTGCTAATCGAAGATGAAGAGATTCTAAGGTTTACTTTCAAATCTTTTTTATCCAAAGAAGGTTATGAAGTCGTAAGCGCTGAAGATTATGACTCCGCGCTGGAAATCATAACCGAAACCGACCTCGACCTGATCATTGCCGACATTGTCCTAAAAGGGCACACGGGACTGGACATTCTCAAAGAGATCAGATCAAGAGGTATGCAATGTCCGGTCATTATGATTACCGGGAAACCCAGTATTGAATCCGCTGCAGAAGCTGTACGGCTGGGCGCCTATGATTATCTGACCAAACCGGTGGAAAAAGAGGCCCTGCTCAGGATTGCGGGCCAGGCCCTGCGATACAAAGCCATTTTAGATGAGAGGGACCAAATTGAGGACGAGAAAGAAAAATTACGTTCCGACTTAGAAACAATTTTCAGCAGTGTTCAGGAAGGGATCGTCACGGTTGATTCCTGCATGCGGGTGATGAAGGCCAATAAGGCCTTTGAACGTATATGTGGCCCGATACTGCAGGAAATCGTCGGCCGGAAATTCGATGAAATTCCAAGCCGATGCAATCCATCGTGCAGCAGTGTATTGGCGGAGGCCTTGCAAACGCAAAAAGAGGTCAGGGCCGTCCGGGTAGAATGCCGCCATGCTGAAAATAAGCGACAGATGGTTGTTTTGACCAGCTCTCCGCTTAAGGATAGATTAAATAATTTTAGCGGCGCTGCCCTGGTGATCCGGGACGTCACCCGGGAGAGCGATCTGGAACGTGAATTAAAGAAGCGCCGTCAATTCCAAAATATTATCGGCCAAAGCAGCAAGATGCAGCAAGTTTACCAGCTGCTGGAAGATTTAGCCGACTCGAATACAACTGCTCTAATTACCGGAGAGAGTGGCACCGGCAAAGAACTGGCTGCCAATGCACTGCATTATAGCGGAAATCGAGCCCGCAATCCTTTTGTGAAGGTAAACTGCTCCGCTCTTGCGGATGCGTTGCTTGAAAGTGAACTGTTTGGTCATGTCAAAGGCGCATTTACCGGGGCCGTGCAGGATAAAATCGGTCGCTTTGAGCTGGCCGATGGTGGCAGCATTCTGCTTGATGAAATCGGTGACATTTCGCCCAACATCCAGCTAAAACTGCTCAGAGTAATTCAGGAAAAAGAATTTGAACGCGTAGGCGAATCCAAGCCGGTCAAGGTTGATGTGCGGATTATTGCAACCACCAATCGGAATCTGAAAGAAAAAGTAAAGTTAAACCAGTTCAGAGAGGACTTGTATTACCGTCTTAAAGTTGTAGAGGTTAATCTACCATCCCTGCGTGAGCGGAGCGGTGATATTCCTCTGCTAATTGATCATTTCTGCAAGCTTTTTAACCGGCGCTTTAACAAGGATATAGAAGGTGTTTCAGATGAAGTGAGCAAGACATTATCGACTTTCCCCTGGCCCGGGAATGTGCGCGAGCTGGAACATGCCATCGAACATGCATTTGTGCTCTGCCATGAGCGGTATATAAGTGTTGCGCATCTTCCAATTGAGATTAGAGAGTATAGTGGGTATCAAATAACAACTTCAGAAACCAAGCCTAGAATTAATCGTCAAACCATTCTGCAAGCTTTAGAAAAGACCGCCGGAAATAAGGCCAAGGCCGCCCGTTTATTGGGAATAAGCCGCAAAACAATTTACCGGAAACTGTCGCAGCCTAAAAATTCCAGCTAAACACATGCTCGGTTGTGACAAACTCACATATGTGACGTCACACTTGTGTGACATGTCACACTTTTCAGCATGCTGCAAATACCCCCTCCTTTGCTTGCCTCTATATAATAACTAATTAAAATTATTATAATTAAACACTCCTTATAAAGATGCAATCGACTTGGCATGTCTTTTGCCATACTAGCGCGGTGAAATATCAAAGCCAACCGCGAAGCCTAAATACAGGCAACCGTCAAAGGATAGAAATTGTGCCGCCCGGATCCAAGGAGCCGAAGCCAAAGGAACAAAAAAGGAACTTGTGTCCTTTGGTACGGTCTCCCGGCCCTGATTGCTACTGCCGTGACATGAACAGCAGCAAAATTTCGATGGCCGTTTACTTTTGCCAGAATCATTATGCCCACTGTGAGATCTACAAAAGCATGGCGCGGCAGCAGAAGAATAAACCCGAAAGTGATAAAAAGAGAAACGGTGAGAACAACAAGGAACATTGATCCAACTCCTGCGGAACTTTTTAACCAAGTCTAATGTGCACCTGAAGGAGAAGCCACCATGAAAGTGTCAACAAAACTCTATGTAGCGCTCTTCATGCAATTTATAGTTACTATCGCTCTTGTTAGTATTTTGCTCTACATGCAAACCAAACAGAAGCACGATAGTCTGGTTATCAACCTGGCGGGCCGACAGCGGATGTTGAGTCAGAAAATGACAAAAGAAATACTGCTTTTCTCAGAAGGGCACTTGTCTTCTGAAAACGTTGCTAACACAATCAATGTGTTCCACGCTACATTGAATAGCCTGAATCATGGGGGCAAAGCGCCTCTGGATTTAGCTCAGACGCAGTTTGCAGAGCTTCCAAAGCCCGGCAGCAAAAAGGTGGTCGACCAGCTTCAGACGGTTGAATCAACGTGGAAGACCTATCAAAAAAATGCATTGGAAATTCTTGCAGAAAAGGATCAACCTGCACTCGAAAATATTAAGGAAATCAATGCCACGCTGCTTCAGGAAATGAAAGCGGTGATCGACCAGCTCCAGAAAGTTGAATCAACCTGGAAGCTATTTCGAGAAAATGCGTCAAAAATTCTTGCAGAAAAGAATCAACTTCCACTCGAACAAATTAAGGAAATCAATGTCCCGCTGCTTCAGGAAATGAATAAGGCCGTTTTCCTGATGGATCAAGAGGCAGCTAAAAAAGTGCAGACCGTCAGAAACCTT
>Ga0255055_10000314_pt1 | contig 37922 bp, 37 predicted proteins | sample JV7_2_27_MG_FD_188633 | JGI IMG/M metagenome (GOLD analysis project Ga0255055, IMG submission 188633) | Seawater microbial communities from Jervis Inlet, British Columbia, Canada - JV7_2_27 | ecosystem: Environmental > Aquatic > Marine > Inlet | place: Canada: British Columbia | collected... | reverse complement strand
GAGAATGAAAGATAAATTAGCTGGAATTGAAGCGAGGTTCGAGGAGGTTCAAGAAGAACTCACCCGGGTTGGTGAAGATTATCAGCGCGCGGCTGAGCTCGGTCGTGAGCGAGCTGAACTTGAACCCGTAGTTAAGACCTACCGGGAGTTCAAATCCGTCACCGAACAGCTTGATCAAGCGCGGATTCTTCACGACTCCGATGATCCCGAAATGAGCGCACTTGCGGTTGAAGAATTGAAGATGTTGGAGCCGGAGTTGCAGAAACTCGAGGGGGAATTGAAGACCATGCTGCTGCCGAGCGATCCCCGTGATCGGCGCAATGTCATCGTTGAAATCAGAGCCGGAACGGGCGGGAATGAGGCCACACTCTTCGCCGCGGATCTTTTTCGAATGTACAGCCACTATGCTGAACCCAAGAGTTGGACGGTAGAAATCCTCTCTCAAAACGATACAGGTGTGGGCGGCTTCAAAGAAATCGCTTTTCTTGTTAAAGGCAAGGGTGCGTATTCTCGATTGAAGTACGAATCGGGGGTTCACCGGGTGCAGCGTGTCCCCGTCACCGAGTCTCAGGGGCGTATCCACACATCTACGGCGACGGTCGCTGTGTTGGCGGAGGCGGATGAGGTTGAGATTCAGATCTTGGATAAAGATGTCAAGATGGATGTCTATCGTTCCGCCGGTGCCGGGGGTCAGAGCGTCCAGAAGAACTCAACAGCAGTTAGGCTGACGCATCTCCCGTCTGGAATGGTAGTTCAGTGCCAGGATGAGCGTTCTCAGCTTCAAAATAGGATGCGGGCGATGAGCATCATGCGCGCCCGGTTGTATGACATTGCTATTCATGAACGGCAGGCGGAGGAAGACGCAAGCCGCAAAGCACAGGTTGGCTCAGGAGGGCGCTCTGAGAAAATCCGCACCTATAATTTCCCCCAATCTCGCGTAACCGATCATCGCATCGGCCTCACCTCACATAATCTACCATCCGTACTTGATGGAGATCTTGATGCCTTCATCGACGAACTCGCCACCAGTGAGGAGGCTGAGCGGCTGCAGGCTGTGAGCAACTGAGATTGACTCTTTCCATAACAGTTAGCGAGGCACTTAAACAAGGTCGTCAGACTCTCGCTTCGCTTTCCGAAACCCCCTATCTCGATACACAACTGCTCCTGGCGCACGCGCTTAAACGCAAGAAGGAATGGGTGCTTGCCCATCCTGAAAATCATCTTTCAACCAGCGAGTTGACGACTTTCAAAGATAACCTGGGAAGGCTGGTCTCTGGCGAGGCCCTGCCATACCTGCTCGGGTCGTGGGATTTTTATGGGCGGTCGTTTCAGGTGACACCGGATGTTCTCATCCCCCGACCGGAGACAGAGTTGTTGATTGAAAATGCGCTGGGGTTCCTTCGTTCTCACCCTGAAGCGAGGCTCTGTGCTGACATTGGAACCGGTTCGGGCTGCATTGCGATCTCGCTCGCATTGGAGATTCCTGACCTGAAAGTTATTGCGGTCGATGTGTCTCCATCCGCGATTGAAGTAGCGCGCGCAAATACAAGAAAGCATGGGGTTGATGATCGGGTTACGTTGATTGTCTCGGACCTTCTACCTCCGTTTGATTTCCGCTTTGGCTTGATTTGCGCGAATTTACCCTATATTCCATCAGAACGTCTGGAGCGGTTGGCTGTTGCGGAACGTGAACCTAAACTTGCGTTAGATGGTGGGACGGATGGACTTGCGGTAATCCGGAGTCTGGCGCGGGATCTGCCTGAATTACTGGCTCCTGGTGGAAGAGTGCTGCTCGAGGTAGATTCTGCTCATGCCCGCGTGCTGGCAGGAGAACTTTCATCCATGTATCCTTCTGCAAGAACTGATATCTTGAAAGATTTGGCTGGAAGAGAACGAGTAGTCATGCTTGATAGAATGGACCTCCAAGGAATTTGATGGAAATCGTGACAACGATTGATTCTGAATGGAAAGAGCGGGCGATCAAAGTGCTCGCCCGAGGGGAATTGGTCGCTTTTCCGACGGATACTGTCTATGGCCTCGGAGTGGATGCCTTTAACGATCAAGCGGTTCGTAAGCTTTTTTTGGCGAAGGGCCGCGCCCTTGAGAAGGCCATCCCGGTACTCGTCGCGAATCTGAAGCAATTCGTCGATGTTGTTGAGCGGACAAATCTCACAGCGATGCGTTTGGTTGAAAAGTTCTGGCCGGGACCGTTGACTATAGTCCTGGAGCAGGCTTCCGATCTGGCGAGCGCGATCAGTGCCTATGGCACCGTAGGCGTTCGAATCCCTGACCATCCGATTGCGCAGGAGCTTATCCTTGAGGCGGGCCCATTGGCTGTGACCTCCGCGAATCGCTCTGGTGATCCAGAAGCGTGCTCTGCGGAAGAGATCGAAGTGAAAATGGGGGCACAAGTACATTTGGTCGTTGATGGGGGAAGAACGCTTGGCGGCCAACCCTCGACCGTAGTGGATTGCACACAAGATCCACCGAAGATACTGCGTGCCGGACCAATCCATGAAGAGGAGATCCATGCAGTGCTTCTTGCATAAGATCGGCAACGCTTAAGAAACATTAAGCATTCTATCATTTTACGCTAATCAAAAAATGTATGATTAAGGTTGCATTCTCCTCATCAAAGCCGTGCTATGGAGTCACAAGCCCAAAGTACGGCTTTGATCTTTAACCTTAACCTTGTTGGGAAAAGTCTTGCGAGGTTGGCCGGGGATTAGCACCCCATCACGATCACCACGAATTACCACTTGTCTATGATGCGTTTGAATTTCCACGTTTCTATGGTGAATCGTAAAACCAATGACCCGCGTACCAGTGCAGGTAGCTGGCAGCATGTGTGCGCCAATAATCGGGCGTGTGATCGCCCGGATTGACCTGTACGATCGCCCCCCAGTTATTTTGTGACAAAAGGTTAATGAGTTCTTGGGTGCTGGGGAGCAGTGAGTCTTGGTCGCCAATATCAATCCAAATATCCGGACGCTCATCAATTGGGATCGCAAGCAGCCATTGAAGGATGAGCCCTTCCGCATAAAGAGTGGCGGGGCTGTGGAGTCCGAGGATGGAAAATATTTTGGAATGCGTGAGGGCGATCCGCAGGGCTTGACCTGCACCTCTTGAAACACCACCTATCGCCCGCCATTGCGGATCTGATCGAGTGCGATAGGCCTGGTCGATGTGGGGGATGAGCACCTCAATGATTGCAGGCTCTATTTCAATCCCGGTCCGCTGCCAGGGCATGATGATCAGAAAGGGGGGCAGAGTGCCGCGCTCGATCAAGGCGTTTGCGGCTTCATCGATCCCCAGCTCATCCCATTGAGCGTCCGTCCCCTGCAAACCGTGCAGTAAGTAGAGCACCGGGTAATCTTTTTCAGGCTGTTCGTCGTAGCAGGGGGGAAGATAGACCCTGAAGGGTAGGGCTCTGGGGAGTAAAGGATGTTCGATCTCTGATTGAACAATAATGCCTTCAGATGCGGAACATATTGTCTCTGTAGCGGTTACGGACAAGGGGACCTGGGTGGGGCTTTCAGTTTGCGGGGCGTCCGGGGTGGGATTCGTTTTTGCTGGGGTAGACGTAGGTGGAGCTGATGGGGAGTTGATCGGAGTGGAACACCCAGTGATCGCGAGCGAGAGAAGTATTCCTTTCAGCAAGATGCGAAGGACCCCGCCGATCCGCAATTTTTTCGCAGACCAGCGGGGGCGCCTGGTACCATCAGCACATGTTGGATGTATCCAAAGGTCAAATTTTTCCATCTTTTATTACAAACAAACAGTATGAACTTCTCCCGCTGTGTGTCATCCAAAACGACCTTCGACGTAGTCCTCGGTCCGGGAGTCGAGCGGGTTCGTGAAGATCTGCTTGCCGATCGTATATTCGATCAACTCCCCCCCCAGGAAAAACGCAGCGTAATCGGCAATACGTGCGGCTTGCTGGACGGAGTGAGGTACGAGTACGATGGTGTAACTCTCCTTCAGCGTTTGCAGCGACGATTCAACCTTTCCGGTAGAAATTGGATCCAGACCGGAAGTTGGCTCATCCAAGAGAATAACATCAGGTTCAAGGACCAGGGAGCGCGCCAGGCAGATACGCTGCTGTTGTCCACCTGAGAGGGAGACGGCAGGTTCATCCAGGCGATCCTTGACTTCATCCCAGATCGCAGCAGCTTTAAGGCTTCTCTCAACAGCCGCGCTGAGTATAGTGCCATCTCTCTCTCCGGCGAGCTCAAGGCCATAGGTCAGATTCTGGCGGATAGTAAGGGGAAGAACGACAGGTCGGGCAAAGACGATGCCGACTTTCCTTCGCAGTGCGATGACATCGATCTCTGGTTTAAGAATGTCAACCCCATCGAGCCATACATGCCCTTGAACATCGACCACATCAGCAAGATCGTTAAGACGGTTTATCGTTCTGAGAAGGGTAGATTTCCCTCCACCGGCCGGACCGAAGAGAACTGTGATCGCGTTTTTAGGGATTGCGAGGTAAATATCTTTCAGTGATTCTGTGCCGTCGGAGTACGAGATCGAAAGATGCTCAACGATGATCTTTGGATCGGCGAGGACGATTTCCATCGAGGCGTTCAGGGCGCGCGGCGTCACTTCTATGGGTGAGGGCATGGGCTTTTGTTGGTCGGAATGGAAGGCGTTCACCATTGTCTCCTTGCGCGTGCCCAAGAGCGGATCACAGTGGCGGTAATATTCATCAAGAGAACGAAGGTGAGCAGGACGACTGCTGTCCCGTATTGAATCTGGATGGGCATTCCCGGTACCTGAGTTGAGATCACGAAGAGGTGGTAGGGAAGCGCCATGGTTGCATCGAAAACGGATGAAGGCAGGCGGGGGAGGTAAAAGGCGGCGACGGTGAAGAGAATTGGCGCTGTCTCTCCGGCAGCGCGCTCGAGTCCCAAAACAACTCCCGTGAGGATCCCGGGCAGCGCCTGAGGGAGCACGACGCGACGTATCGTCTGCCAGCGCGTACCGCCAAGCGAGATGCTCACGACCCGAAAACTATTAGGCACAGCACGGAGTGCCTCTTCGGTCGTGCTGATGATAACCGGCAGGGTCATGATCGCCAGTGTCATAGAACCGGCGAGGATGCTTGTTCCCAAACGCAGGAAAATGACGAATAGACCTAGACCGAAAAGCCCATACACGATGGAGGGAATGCCGGCGAGATTGATGATGGCAATACGGATGGCTCTCGTCCAGCGGTTCTCAGATGCGTACTCGGATAAGTAGATGGCAGCGCCAATGCCCAACGGAACGCTGAATACAGCAGTCCCAAGAGTCAGCCAGAAAGTACCTATGATCGCCGGTAATATCCCACCGGCGCGCATGCCCTCGCGCGGGAATTCAATAAGAAATGGCCAAGAGATCCCCGGCAGACCACTGGAGAAGATGTGGATGATGATCAGCAGAATAGGTGTGACGGTTGCAAGTGTCGCCAGTGTTAAACCGGTGAACCCGAGCCTTTGCGTCCACTTTCTTCGTTGAGAAAAGGAAGCATTGACCCGGTTACCCATAGTCGCGCTGAAGTTATTTCTCGCTGTCATTCTCTCCCTGCTGCTCTTTACAACCTCGTTCATTCATGACTTTGAATAAGACCTCAAGACAGGATTCTTTCCGCACGCTTGCGTTGGCGGAATACGACACTTGCAGCGATGAGATTGACCGTTAGTGAAATTAGGAATAGGACAATGCCGATAAAGAACAGAACGTGGTAATGAGTACTCCCACTGGCGACTTCCCCCATTTCAGCAGCGATTGTTGCCGTCATTGTCCGTACAGGCTTGAACAACGCTCCCAGCCCTGTTGGAAAAACTGCTGCGTTACCGGTAACCATCATGACGGTCATCGTTTCACCGATAGCCCTGCCGACCCCCAGCATGACCGCGGTGAGAACTCCTGATTTAGCAGCTGGAAGCGTTACTCTCCAAATTGTTTGCCAGCGGGTTGCACCCATGGCAAGAGCTGCTTCTCGGTAGGTTTTGGGGACGGCATCGAGGGCGTCCTCGGCCACGCTTACGATGGTTGGGATTGCCATTCCGCCGAGGATCAAAGAGCCGGCGAAGGCAGTGAGACCAGTCGGTAGATTTAGAGCTTCTCGAAGAGCAGGTATGATGACCAAGATTCCGATAAAACCCAACATGACTGATGGGAGCCCACCCAGGATTTCCACCAATGGTTTTAATATCTCGCGTGCCCAGCGGGGAGTTACTTCTGCGATGTACACCGCGCTGGCGAGACCGAGGGGGACGGAGAAGATAGCGGCTCCGGCCGTGACGATAAGTGATCCCCCAATTAAAGGCAGGATCCCAAAACGATCTTCGATAGGGTACCAACGAATTTGAAGGAAGTTTTCAAGCGATACTCTGACGAGTGCAGGTGATCCTTCTTTAATTAAGAAGATGAAGATCATGCCTACAAAAATTATGGCGGAGTAGCCGCAGACCTTAATCAAGCTCGTGATAAAGATCTCTTTGAATCCTCCGGTCTTCATTTTTTCCTCATGGGCTAATGGGCACAAAACCCAGTTTGTTGACGATTTCCTGAGCCTGCGGGCTTAATATCCATTCAAGGTATTCTTTGATTTCACCAGAAGGTTGTCCCGCGGTATACATATAGAGATCCCTGGCAATGGGGTACAGGTTTGAATTCACAGTTTCGGGAGATGGGTAGATGAAAGGACCTTCCAGGCTGGTGCCTACAGCAACCACTTTCGTCTCAGCGGTAACGTAGCCAAGCCCGTCGTATCCAATTGCATTCGGATTCTGGCGAATCTCGGCTGTAATTCCCTCTGATGAGGGAAGCAAAAGGGTGTCAACGGAGAAGAGAGTCTCGCTTTGCGCATCCCCGAGGCGTATAACGTTTTCGAGGAAGTAGACATGTGTCCCTGAATTCGTCTCACGCGAGAGACGGACGATTGGTCGATCTTCACCCCCAACTTCACTCCAGTTATTGATTTTTCCACTGTAGATGTCGGAGATCAATTCCAACGTAAGATTGTCAACGGGATTCTCAGGGTTGACGATGATGGCAATAGCGTCGCGGGCGATGATAAATTCTGTCGGCGTGACGCCATTCGCTTCTGCTTCCGTTTGCTCTTCGGATTTTATCCGCCGAGAGGCATTTGCGATGTCGACGGTCCCATTGATCAAGGCCGCAATCCCTGTTCCAGAACCGCCGCCTGTAACCGACAATCTGACTTCCGGGCGAATCTCTTGATAGGCCTCAGCCCAAGCGAGTGCCAGGTTAACGATCGTGTCCGAGCCTTTGTTCTCAATGGTACGGGGGACTGAGGAAAGTGACTCCTGAGAAGTGGTCGCTCCGCAAGCCGGGGAGAGGAAGGTGATGGTTAAGAGGAGGAACCATACCGTAGTGCGCCTCCACATCGATGATTTCATAGAACAGAATTATACGCCTAAATAAAGCCATACGAAATTGAATGGTGCAAATCCTTGAGGTATGAGATTCGCTCGGAGGAACCAGGGGAAAGGGCTCAAGTAGTGTAAAATGCATCTTATGGCTACAAAAGGTCCAACAGCCAAGGTCGAGGTTAATGACCTTGATTTCTTCTACGGGTCGGTCAAGGCTTTGAGCGAGATTTCGCTCAAAATTAAAGGGAAGGAAATCACGGCTTTAATTGGTCCCTCCGGGTGTGGAAAGTCGACATTCCTGCGCTGTCTGAATCGGATGAATGATACGATTCCCGGCATTCGTATCGAAGGTGAGGTTCTCCTGGACGGCATGGATATCTACCGGGCCGATCTCGACCCGGTGGATATTCGACAACGGGTAGGTATGGTGTTCCAAAAACCAAACCCATTCCCGCAATCGGTTTATGACAATGTAGCGTTTGGCCCTCGAGTTTTGGGCTTAACCCGATCCCGGGTTGAAGAGAAGGAGATTGTTGAAAAATCATTAAGGCAGGCAGCGCTGTGGGATTTGATAAAAGATCGGCTTAGCGTGGATGCACTGGGGTTGTCTTTAGGAGAGCAGCAGCGGCTGTGCATCGCGAGAGTACTCGCAGTAGGTCCCGAAGTTATTTTGATGGATGAACCCACGTCCGCATTAGATCCGATCGCCACGATGGAAATCGAGAACCTGATGGCTGAGTTGAAGGAGTATTACACCATCGTGGTTGTAACCCATAATATGCAGCAGGCTGCAAGAGTGTCGGAGAAAACAGGGTTATTCTGGCTTGGAGAACTGGTGGAATTTGACGACACCGAGAAGATCTTTACACGTCCAAAAGAGGAGCGGACGGAAGCCTATGTCACAGGCCGGGTAGGGTGACTTTCGGTAGGAGGTCTTGATGCCAAAGGGTACGCGAGCGAGATACGATCAAAATTACGCAGCGATCGAAGAAGAAATCTTGAAGATGGGATCACTCGTTCAGGATGCTATCCGCAACTCAATTGAGAGTCTCAAAAAGCGCGATACGAATCTGGCGCAAAATGTGATTGACCGCGATTTACGGATTAACGATCTTCGTTTCAAAATCGAAGAAGCTTGCCTGACCCTCATCGCGACGCAGCAGCCTACTGCCGGCGATCTTCGCGCGGTCGTAGCGGCGATGAATATTGTGGTGGACATGGAGCGCATGGCCGATCACGCTGCGGGGATGGCTAAAACGGTGATCCGCATGGGCGATGAGCCTCTGCTTAAGCCGCTCATCGACTTGCCCAAGATGGCAGAGATTGCGCGCGAGATGTTGAATGATAGTTTAGATGCCTTTATAAAACGCGATGCCTCTGCAGCGAAAGCGATCGCACCGCGCGACGAGGAAATGGACCTGCTCTATAAAGCGATTTTCGATGAACTGGTGGAAATCATGGCGCACAAACCGGGCAGCGTAGAGAGAGCTACCTACTTGCTCTGGTGCGCACACAACCTTGAGCGAATTGGTGATAGAGCGATCAACATCGTCGAGCGTGTGATTTTCATGACGACGGGTGATATGAGAGAGTTAACTTTCTAGATTTACCAAGAACATCACTGGCGAAGCCTCAGTTTTTAACCCATCAAACCTCCCGCAGGGTCGAAACCTGTGGGAGATTTTGGCTCAGACCTCAAGGTGCAGGCGCAGCTTGTGGCTGGAAGCAGAGTAGACACGCAGCACGCTGCGTCTCTACAAAGAGGGCATATAGTCGGGCAGCTCCTCCAGAGCTCCGATTATTTGTATTCTTGCTCACCTAAAATTCATTCGGTGGCAGGATTAAGCTCCGTGATTCGCGTGACGATTGACCTATCAGCTGTGCGTATTCAAGCACTCATGTTGAAAACTATCGTATAATCGTGGCATCAATTGAATAGATAGCCTTTGGGGCAGGGTGAGGGCTTAAAGCCCAATTCCCGATCGGCGGTACAGCCCGCAAGCATTAAACATGCATGATCCGGTGAGACTCCGGAGCCGACGGTATAGTCCGGATGGGAGAAGGCAACCCGCGGCGTCTCGGCACGCCAAGTTGAATGTATTTTGCCCCGAAGATCCAGGTCTTCGGGGTTTGAATATACTCATAAACGTGCTGTGGAAGCTCACCTCATGCCCCAAATCTTGGGGCATCTTGTATTTTGGATGGGTGATGGAACCGAAGAAATCGCTTCAAACTCAACAAACCTCGAAAAAGGCAAGAGGATTACGACATAGTTGGCCTTTGTTGATGATCCCTTTTGCCATCATTTTTGCTTTGCTGGTTTGGGAATCGGCGATTCGATGGAGCGGTTTGCCAGCTTTCATCCTCCCTTCGCCCGCCGCTGTTTTACAGCGCACCATACGTGCCATCCAGGATGGAACTCTCATCCGGCACACGCTGGCGACGCTCATCGAAGTTCTGGGGGGATTATCTCTCGGCATGACCTCCGCCATCATCATAGGATACGGTCTGGCGAAATCGAGGACTGTTGAACGATTTCTATCCCCCTATATTGTTGCGTCGCAATCTATTCCTATCGTCGCTATCGCACCGCTTCTTGTCATTTGGTTTGGTCCCGGCCGGCTCTCAAAGATCATGATCAGCGCATTAATCGTCTTCTTCCCGATCTTGATAAATACCATCGTGGGGATTCGATCGGTTCCAGATGATCTCCGCGACCTGATGCGATCTCTGCGGGCGACGCGCTGGCAGGTTTTCAGCCAGCTTGAGGTACCGGCCTCGTTGCCGGTCTTGTTGGGGGGGCTTAAAGTTGGGGCGACGTTGTCCGTCATTGGCGCTGTGGTTGGTGAACTCGTTGGTGCAAATGAGGGACTCGGATTTTTAATTAATATCGGTCGTGGGGTATACGACACCACATTGGTGTATGTCTCTGTTTTCGTGCTGATCGCTCTGGCGATGTCCCTTTTTAGCTTAGTAGCCCTGCTTGAACGGTACCTTCTTGCCTGGCAGGATCCGGGAAATCCAAAATTGTGAGGTTGTAGTAGATGAAGAGAAATGTCCACATCCCTTTAGTGCTTATGCTTATGTTGTTGGCTATCAGCGCGGCTTGCGGTGGTCCTGAAAGTCAGCAAACGCAAGGGCCCAGCCTTGATCACGTCCATATCACTATGGGTTTCCGTCCAGATATCCAATTCTCACCGTTGTATATGACGATTGAGGAAGGATTTGCGGAAGAGGATGGGATCGAGATCGAAATTACACATCTTCCGGAAACGGAGGCCGTTCAGCTTGTCGGCGTCGATGAACTTCAGTTTGCAATCGTCTCTGGTGAGCAAGTCCTTCTAGCACGCGCCCAGGGGCTTCCCGTTGTTTATGTCATGGCCTGGTGGCAGGATTATCCCGTCGCCGTTGCCGCCCCGAAGGGTAGTGGAATTGATACCCCTTCAGATTTCGAGGGGAAACGGATCGGCATTCCCGGCTTATATGGCGCTTCTTATATCGGATTCCGTGCGCTTCTCACATCAGGAAACCTTACAGAAGACGACGTGCAATTGGATGCGATTGGGTATACCCAGGTCGAAGCACTGAGCCAGGGTATGGAAGATGCGGTCGTTATCTACGCCAATAATGAGCCCATCCAATTGGCGAAGCTGGGGATCAATGTCGACTTAATCCGAGTTGCGGACTATGTTCATCTCGCCTCAAATGGTTTGATCACCAATGAAAAGACCATAAGGGAAAATCCCGACTTGGTCCGGCGCATGGTTGCAGCGTTCAAGAGAGGTGTGGCGGCGACAATAGAAGATCCAGAACACGCGCTTGAAGTGTCCAAACTCTATGTTGATGGGCTCGATGCCGCAGATCAATCCGTGCAACTCGGAATTCTGGAGACCAGCATTGAATTTTGGAAGAGTGAGAACCTGGGACACTCGGATCAAAGCGCCTGGGAAAACATGCAGCAGGTTCTCCTTGATATGGGTCTTCTAGAAAGCCCCATGGATCTTAACCAGGCTTATACCAACGAGTTTGTGGATTAGATGAAACTCGTCCAAGATCTCCTGCGAGCAGAGAACATATCCCTGACCTTTTCCAATGGGAATGGTGGTTTGCATGTCTTAGATTCAATCTCTCTCGATGTCTCTCCTGACGAGTTCGTCTGCATTGTTGGACCTTCGGGATGTGGGAAAACTTCGCTGCTGCGTATACTCGCCGGCTTGCTAGAGCCAAGCTCAGGCCAGGTGGTTTTTAGCGGCGAACGGTTGGCGAGACCTCAACGGCGTATGGGCTTTGTCTTCCAACAGGCAAATCTTATGCCCTGGCGGACGGCGCTTGACAACATTTGTCTTCCGCTGGAGCTGGCCGGGTTTGCCAGAGATGAAAAACAGGATCGCGCCCGCTCGTTGATAGAACTTATGGGATTGCAGGGGTTCGAAGAAATGTATCCATGCGATCTCTCGGGAGGGATGGCTCAACGCGTAGCGATCGGCCGCGCTTTAGTGCACGAGCCGGACGTGCTTCTTCTTGACGAGCCTTTCGGTTCTCTCGATGCGCTAACGCGCGAGCGAATGGGGGAGGAATTATTACGAATATGGAAAGCTCAGCGCGGCACGCTGCTCATGGTCACTCATTCGATACCCGAAGCAGTATTGCTTGCTGATAGGGTGATTGTCCTAAGTGAGCGGCCCGCGCGTGTGGAATTAAATCTAAAAATTCCGATACCTCGACCTCGCTCGATTGATCTCACTTATACCGAGGAATTTGGCGCCCTGGCGGCGCAGATACGGGGGGCAATCCGGGTAAAGGTGGGATGAACGATGTGGGCACTAACTCATTTTTCAACCCGGCGGAAGGATAAAAGTTGCAGGGAATCGATGTCGGACTATCGGGTCGCGCAGCGCAAAGATTAACCGCCGCTCCTGATTGGCGATCAGGCGTTGATTAACTTAACTGCTTATCCACGTCAGATACATCGCGGGGGCCGACCCTTGAGTCGGCCCCTACGATTAATTCATGAGGGGGGCTGTCCAAGCAATTTGTTTTGGAAAGCCCCCATTGTTGTCATTCGGGGTTATGAGGTGATCAATCCTCCGATTCCGGGGTTACCTTTTTTCCACGCCGCCGAATGATTATCCAACGGATTACCCAGAATGGGATCGATAGAAGGAGCAGTATCGGAAGTACGTAAATCATGATCCAGATCGTTGTGTTGGCGAGGAATTGCAAAGCTTTAATCAAGGATTGCACGGCTTCTTTCGCTGTTCCCTCTGGCTGCCATCGCCCGATTTGCAGTGGTTGCGATACGATATCTGGCAGCAGTTCGATGCTGATCGCTGAGAGGCGAGCGGATTGTTCGAAATACTGCATCCGTCCTTTAATGATTTCGATTTCCTGCCTGACCTGACGTAGATTCTCGTAAACACGCAGCACGTCCTCGGCCTTGGTCAGAGAGCCCATAATCTCACGAAGTTCTTCCTCGGCTGCTTCAAGGTTGCGCAGTTGAGATTGTAAGTCCGTGTACTCTTGAGTGACATCCTGTCCGCTGATATTCTCGGAACGGACTTCGACTGTCCCTTCCTTAATCTCATCGAGCGCTTCATCTAAACGCTCCGCAGGGACGCGGATTGTGATTGAAGCGTGCGTCGCACTTATGCCATCCCCGTAGGTTGATTGATAGACATTGAGTGAGACGACGTAGCCGCCCATCTGGTCAGCAAGATCTGTGATGGATGAGGCGGCAGCGGATGGGTCTTCTACTACAATGACGAGATTGGCGTTGCGGATTACAAGCCGTTCTATTGCTGCGGGTTGATGTGCTAGATTGGTGTCAAATTCTCCCCCATACGAATCCTCCATCTCGACGATGCTTTCAACCGCAACTCGTTCGAGGGCAGCGGGTGCAGCCATTCCATCAAAGGCAGGAGATTGTGCCGCCCTGCCGCTGCAGGAGGCCAAGGATACCCCCAGCAATCCAACGATGATTAAGGCATATCTTTTCTTCATAGTAAATTCCTCCCACATGTGTCGCAGAATTTTGTCATTACTATGACGTCGAGGGGAGATTTTGGGTTCCCGGTTACCAGCCTGCGTCTAAGCGAATGCGTTGACGCTCTGGTAAACCAGCCTTATTGATGCGAGATTGCACAGCTTTAATGTTGTAGACGATCCGTCTCATCTCCCAGGTCATCTTCTCAGTATCTAGAATAGCATAGGATGCGCGAGGGTCTCCGTCGCGGGGTTGCCCCACCGAGCCGGGGTTTAGGATCATCTTTGGCGAGAGCGCCATGATTTCTCCCCATGCAATTGGGCGCAGCATGGCGAAGGAATCATCGAAGGGCTTGTGGAAGATTAGCGGTAAGTGGGAATGACCAACGAGCGCGTAGTCATTTTCAAGCTCATCAAAGTTGCGGTCGGCCGTTACTGGATCGAGGATATATTCCCAGACCGGTTGGTTAGGACTACCGTGGGCCAGCGTAAACTCTTCAACCTGGATTTTGCTGGGGAGAGTCTGTAGGAATGCCTTGTTCTCATCCTTTAATTCTCGCTGTGTCCAAGCGACAACCTCACCCGCGTCCTGATTGAAACGTGAGAGCGGTATCTCGCCTATCGCGGCTTTGTCGTGGTTGCCGATCAGACAGAGAAGTTCCGGAAGTCTCTGTACCCGTTCGATGCACACGTTGGGATCAGGGCCATAACCAACGATGTCGCCCAGGCACCAAACAGCGTTATAAGAAGGCGCATCGTCGATAATTGCGTCTAACGCGGTGATGTTTGCGTGGATGTCAGAAATTACGAGAACGCGCATGGGACTGATGGTAGCATGGAGAGAGAGTGAAGGGAAGAGTAGATTTGTCTTGAAGCCGTGCTTGTTGGGTATGAATCGCTAGCGTATAATCGCGAACTTAAGATGCCAATTCTAGAAGGGCAAAGTCTCGACTTCCTCAGCCATAGCCCGGAACAAACGATTCGAATTGGAGTTCGTCTCGGCGAATTGTTGAACATCTCCGATTTGATTTGTTTGGCCGGGGATTTGGGTTCCGGAAAAACAACGCTCGCCCAAGGGATTGCGCGGGGATGGGGATCTCTCGATATGGTCACAAGCCCCTCCTTCATTTTGGTTAACCAATATCGGCGTGCGGACCAGCAGATCCTTTATCATGTGGATGCCTTCCGGATGGAAGGCGTTGATGATGGTTATCTGATTGGATTGCATGAACTCATCGAGGACAAGGCTCCCATCTTGTTGGAATGGCCGGAGCGGATTGCACAAATGCTGCCGTCTGAACGGTTGTGGATTACACTGCGTTGGGTAGATGAGCTTCGCCGCGGTTTGCAAGTCGAAGCGTGCGGCTTACGTTATGAGCGGATGTTGGACCATTTCCGCCGATCGGCTTTCGGGGGCTGAAGATGCTGTTAGCGATTGATACATCAACAAAAATGCTGGGCATTGGTCTCCATGGAGGGGGTCGAGTTTTGGCGGAATGTATTTGGTATGGTGAGGGGCATCATACCGTCGAGCTCGCCCCGGAAATTGCACTCATCATGCGGAGGGTCGGAGAGCCGATGTCGTCTATCGAAGCCATTGGCGTAGCGATTGGTCCAGGATCCTTTACGGGACTGCGGATCGGGTTGGCGCTTGCGAAAGGGCTATCGCTTGCCAGGGGAATCCCTGCAATCGGGATCCCTACGATGGACATTCTAGCTCTAGCCCAGCCAAAGCGAACGGAGCCGATGTTTATCGCAGTAATGGCGGGGCGCAAACGTATCGCGGGTTTGTGGTACAAATGGGCTCGCGGAGGCTGGAAACCGCAAGGTGAGCCGGATGTTCTCACCTGGGAGGAACTCAAAGAATCGTTAGAGGAGAAAGCGTATATCTGTGCAGATATGGATAGCCAGACGCGGGCGTTGTTGCACGGTATACCTGGCGTAACATTAGCCCCTCCGGTGCAATGCGTCCGTCGGCCAGGGTTTCTAGCTGAGCTGGCCTGGAAACGTTTGAAATCCCGCAAGAAGTTGTCGGTGAGCGGGCTCTCTCCAATTTATCTGAAGCCGGAATGATAGATATCAGCCAGGTATTGGAACGAATCAACCTCCACCTCCGACCAATGTGTTTGCCGGATGTGGAACAGGTCGTTCAGATCGATAGGCTTTCATTTACACGCCCTTGGTCAGAGAGAACATACCATCTTGAATTGACCGAGAATTCTGCTGCACATCTCATCGTTGCTGCGTTGGAAGATCAACTCAATAAGCCCATCGTAGGGTATGTTGGTTTCTGGTTCATTGTAGATGAGGCACATATAAGCACACTCGCTGTGCATCCAGATTTCAGAGGGAAGGGAATTGGAAGCAGGTTATTAGAAGAAGCTTTAGAAGCAGCTTCGCACCTTGGAGCCGATCTCGTCACTCTCGAGGTCAGGGCATCGAATCAAATACCGATTGACTTGTATAAGAAGTTCGGTTTCCAGGTTAGAACAAGCAAGCCGCGATATTACCGGGACAATCATGAGGACGCATTGTTGATGATCCTCGATGATTTACCAAGATGGCGCCAGTTGATTCAGGAGGAATAGAGTGGGAGCGGCTACAAAACTGCAAATGATTGCTGATGAAATTGCGGTCTGCACTGATTGTAAACTCCATGCATCGCGAAAAAGAGCGGTGCCGGGTGAAGGACCGGACGATCCTGATTTACTGTTTATCGGTGAAGGACCGGGATTTCATGAGAACGAACAAGGCAAACCTTTTGTGGGAGCCGCAGGTCGGTTTCTGGAAGATTTGCTGGCAAGCATTGATTTAAAGCGGGAGGATGTATTTATTGGCAATGTTGTAAAATGCCGACCACCAGGGAACCGCGATCCTCAACCGGAAGAGATCCAAGCGTGTGGGGAATACCTCAAACGGCAGATTGAGGCAATCGACCCCAAGGTGATCGTCACTCTGGGGCGCTTCTCGATGGCTCAATACTTCCCAGGTACTAAAATTAGCAAGATCCATGGACAAGCGAAGGAGATCGACGGAAGGTTGATTGTCGCAATGTATCATCCTGCAGCGGCATTACATCAACCATCACTCAGAAAAGTTGTTATGGCGGACTTCTCTATGCTTCCTGCGCTCATCGAAAAAAGGACTGCTACGTCCAAGCCGGACCAGCCAACTCCGGTGGATCCAGAGCAACTTGAACTATTTTGATGTAGCCGCCATTTTGGAGAAAGCAATTTCTATCTGCGCCCCGAAGTTGTTCTTCGGGACTCCAAAGACCTTTAAGTGAGAACTTAAACAGGAGCTATATACCGACATGTCAATAAATGAGTCAATGTTGCCGTCGGCTGGGCTGAAACTTATCGAGAGTTTCAAGCAGCGCCAAGCAACGATAGGAGTTGTCGGTCTGGGATATGTTGGACTTCCACTTGCCGTCGTCCTTGGGGATGCTGGTTATAAAGTCATTGGTCTTGATGTCGATCCTGAGAAAATCGAGCTGCTGCGTGATGGGAAAAGCTACATCGAAGACATTGGCGACGAAATTGTGTCGCGTCTTGTGGGCGCCGGAAATTTGAAGTTTACGACCGAGTACACAGACCTGGCCGAAGTTGATGCTGTGAGCATCTGCGTACCAACGCCATTGCGGAAAACAGGAGACCCAGACTTGTCCTATATCATCTCAGTCTCGCGAGCCTTGCGAGATGTCATCCATACTGGGATGTTGGTCATTCTTGAATCCACCACCTATCCGGGAACGACGCGGGAACTCGTTCAACCAGAGATGGAATCCACAGGTCTAAAGGTGGGGGAGGATCTCTTTCTGGCTTTTTCACCAGAACGTGTTGACCCGGGTCGATCGGATTGGACGACAGTGAATACACCGAAGGTGATCGGCGGGATTACACCGGCGTGTACCGAGGTCGCAGCGACGATGTATGGTCAGGCGATGGAAGCTATTGTCCCTGTCGCCTCGACAGAAGTTGCTGAAATGACGAAACTGCTCGAAAACACATTTCGGGCGGTCAATATTGGTCTGGTTAATGAGATGGCGCTTATGTGTGATCGCCTTGGTATGGATGTTTGGGAGGTGATTGACGCCGCGGGGACGAAACCCTTCGGGTTCATGAAGTTCACCCCCGGACCTGGGCTAGGGGGACACTGCATTCCAATTGATCCGCTTTACCTTTCCTGGAAATTAAAAAGCGTAAAATACAACGCACGGTTCATTGAGCTAGCCAGCGAGATCAATACAAATATGCCGCGCTATGTTGTCCAGCGGGTTCAAGACGCCATGAATTTGATCGGAAAATCAATCCAGGGCTCGAAGGTGCTCGTGTTGGGTGTGGCCTACAAGAAGGATGTCTCTGATGTCCGCGAGTCGCCGGCACTGGATATCATTGGGCTGCTCCAGGATAAAGGTGCACAGGTGAAATACCATGACCCTTATGTGCCTATTGCTGAGGGCGAGGGCTGGAGCTTAAAATCCAGCAGCGATGTTTTAGATGTGGTGCAGCAGGTGGATTGTGTCGTGCTTGTCACCGACCATTCTGATTTCGATTATCAGGCTATTTCAAATGCCGCCAAGTTCATCTTTGATACTCGCAACGCATTCAGGTACCGCGGGATCGAATCGCCGAAGATTATGAGGCTCTAATGGCACGATATCTACTTACAGGTGCAGCTGGTTTTATCGGTGCCCAAGTTGCCAGACACCTTCTGGATTTAGGTTCTATCGTCGTTGGTATCGATAACATCAATGATTCATACGACCCACGTTTAAAAGAATGGAGACTTGATCAATTCCAGAATGACGATCGCTTCACTTTCAAACGAATCAATATCGCCAAGCGAGACGAACTTGAAAGTGCATTCAGTGACGATGACTATGATGGCGTAATCAACCTCGCCGCCCGAGCCGGAGTTCGCCAGAGTGTAAGCGACCCTTGGGTATATTATGAGACGAATGTCATCGGGGCTTTGAATCTGCTCGATGCCTGCCGCTCCCGGTCCATTCCAAAATTTGTACAGGCTTCGACGTCGAGCTTGTACGGTCTGCACAATTCCAGTCCTTATAAAGAGGATGCCGACACCAGTCGACCTCTTTCGCCCTATGCGGCTTCGAAAGGCGCAGCGGAGACGCTTTGTCATAGTTATCACTATCTGCACGGGATGGATATCACAGTCCTGCGTTACTTCACGGTCTTCGGTCCCGCAGGCCGCCCAGATATGAGTATTTTCCGGTTCATCCAATGGATCTTTGAAGGGAGACCTCTGGTCTTGTATGGCGATGGCAGACAGGAGCGTGATTTCACATTTGTCGACGATATTGCCCGGGGGACTGTTGCTGCTCTACGTCCTTTAGGTTTTGAAGTTATTAACCTGGGGGGAGACCGTCCGGTGAAGATGATGGACGTGATCTCCATGATTGAAGAGCGTCTTGGCAAAAGTGCAGAAATTGATCAACGGCAAACTGCCCCTGCGGATATGCCCTCAACGTGGGCTGATATTCATAAGGCGCAGCGGCTTCTCGATTGGCGCCCAGATGTTTCGCTGGAAGCTGGCTTGGAAGCTGCGATCTCGTGGTATCTCCAGGAGCGGGATTGGGCGGAATCCATCCCAACGACTGACTAGATGAACATGTTCCGTTCTTTATATCGCCTCGCTTCTGCTTCTCTGAAGCGATTTCTCTCCCACCCACTTCTTCAGCGCGTAATCCGTAACACTGGATACCTGTTCAGCGCGCAGACGATCGCGGCGGGGCTGAGCATGGGGCAGGGCATCCTGACGGCGAGGCTGCTCGGCGTTGAAGGGGCGGGTTTGGTTGGGATCATCACGCAGTTCTCCAGCAACGTATACCGTCTTATCTCTTCCCGAATGAGTGAACTCGTCGTGAGTTTTGTAGGGGAGTTCACTGCAAAAGAGCAGGATGCACAGGCGGCAGCAGTGTTTAAAGCCGCGGCTTTTATAGAGTTAGCCGGGTCAATCCTTGCCTATGGTCTTGTGGTTCTGCTCTCTTCGCTGGCAGCGCGTTACTTTGCCCATAATTTGGAACTCGCCAATTTATTCGCTCTTTACGGGATTTATGTTCTGGCGAGTTTATTCTCTGAGAGTGCTATCGGCTTGCTCCAGTACTTCAATCGCTTTGGCATGATTGCCTACGCGACGGTCGGGCAGAGCATATTAACAATTTCTCTCATTGCAGCAGCTTTTGTGCGCAAGGGTGATCTAAGGGATATTGTCATCGCCTACCTGGTTGGAAAAGTGGTGTGGGGTGTATTTATATCTCTGGCTGGACTTTGGCAGGCTCAAAAAGCGTGGGGTCGGGGATGGTGGCGAGCTCCTTTGTCGCTTTTGGCTCCGCGGCGTTCAGAGCTGGTGCGTTTTGGGATTAGCACGAACCTCTCCGGGACGATTAAATTAATCTCAAGAGATAGCGAAATGCTCTGGCTGGCTTACCTCAGCACCCCATTGCATGTGGGTTATTACAAAATAGCAAAGGCGATCATGAACATCCTGATGACCCCCGTTACCCCGTTGATCAGTACGACTTACAGGGAGGTGGCAAGAGAGATCGCAAACCGGCACTGGGGGAACGTCCGATACTTATTGCGCAGCGGAACGATCCTCGCCGCATCCTGGACTTTACCCGCCAGTGTTGGGCTTGTACTCTTTGGCCCTTGGGTGATCGGTTTGTATGGACCGGATTTCCTCCCTATTTCATACACCAATATTCTCATTCTTCTCGTTGGTGTGATTGCGGTTAATATCTTTTATTGGAACCAGCTTGTTCTGCTGCCGCTAGGTCTTCCTGATTATCCGACTAAAGTACATTTCGTATTCGCAATTGCCAAAGTCATCGGAACGATCCTGCTCGTCCCGGTGATGGGCGCCAATGGCATGGCGGCGTTATTCAGTGCATACATCCTCGTAACAACTGCAGTTCTTGTTTGGAAGACCTTGCGAGAGCTCCAGCGAGTTTCGAGGGAACCAACACAGGTTCAAGGCGGTTGATCTATTATGCGGATCGCACTTATCTCCGCTTCACAGGTGCCGTCTCGCACGGCTAATTCCATTGAGGTCATGAAGGTCTGTCAGGCTTTCGTGGATCTGGGTCATGAAATTCACCTGTGGCTCCCGGGCCCTGAACCTAATACGAGCTGGGCAGAGCTTGCAGAGTTTTATGGCATTCGGGATCCATTCCCCATTTCCTGGTTAGCCAGTGTCAGAATTCTCCGGCGATATGATTTCTCTCTTCGAGCAGTCTTGAAAGCGCGGGCATGGGATCCGTCGCTGTGTTATGTGTGGCCGCTTCAGGCAGCGGCGATTTCTTCATCAATAGGACTGCCGACAGCGCTGGAGGTTCACGATCGCCCGCAGGGTCGCTTGGGTCCGATTCTATTTCGCAGATTCATCGAAGGAAGAGGCGCGATTAGGGTTCTGCCGATCACCGAGGCGATGCGTGAGTGGTTGAGCGATGCCTATCAAGTTGATCTTCAGCCGCCCTTCGCCCTAATCGCTCCGATGGGCGTGAACCTGGAGCAATTTCATAATCTCCCTGATCCGAAACACGCGAGGGAAGAATTAGGTCTTGGGGAGGGATTCACGGCCGGTTATGCCGGGCATTTCTACGAAGGGCGCGGGATTGACCTCTTAGAGGACCTTGCCCGTCGCAATCCAGATGTCCGCTTCTTATGGGCAGGTGGTGAACCCGAAGCGGTTGAGTTTTGGCGCAGTCGACTGCAGCAGGCTGATTTGCAGAACGTCCAGCTCTTGGGTTTTGTTCCCAACGAGCGGCTGCCGCTTGTCCAAGCGGCTTGTGATGTTCTGCTGATGCCCTATGAGCGAAAGATCTCCGTCAGCAGCGGTGGAGATACGGCTCAATTTGCCAGCCCGATGAAGCAATTCGAATTCCTCGCCGCGGGAAGGGCGATCCTTGCCAGCGATCTACCGGTTTTTCGCGAGATCCTGAATGAGGAGAACGCGGTTTTGCTCCCCTCTGAGGATGTGGTAGCGTGGGACCAAGCCCTGAATCAACTAATCGCTGATGTTGATCGCCGGAAGAGGCTTGCGGATAAGGCGCGCAACGACGCAGTTCAATACGATTGGCGCGAGCGCGCCAGAAGGTTGCTGGAAGGATTGGAGACGACCGGTGCTGCATAATCTCGGGGCGCGTGTGAGTTCGTACGTACATAAACGGGAGTATTTTTGGCCGGCATCTCTCCTGTTGTTGGGGACGCTGGAGCGCGCTTGGTTGTGGTTCAGCTACGAACCGATATCCTACGGCGATACAGGATCCTACATGCGCTTGGGGGAAGCCCTCAAAGATGTATCCTTCAGCGGTTATGACGGCACACGCGTTCCTGGTTACCCGGCTTTTCTGGCGATGCTCGACTTACAGCCCGATCGAGTGTGGTTCGTGCAGATGCTCTTGGGGCTGACGATATCGATGCTTCTGTACTGGATTACATGGCGGACGACGAACAGTATGGTCCTCGCTTTTGTAGTTGGCCTTTTGTACAATCTGATCCCCGGACAATTCCTGTTCGAAGCCAATCTATTGACAGAAACGCTCACGACGTTCTTAGTCGTTCTAAGTCTTTTCCTGTTCGTTTGTTTCACCCGTGTTAGAAGTGAACCATGGGGAACTAGCCTTGTTGTGCTGCTCGGAGTTGCAGCCAGCGCGGTTGGCTTGGTCCGTCCATTGTTTTTTCCATTGACGGTATGGTTTCTTTTATTTGTCTGGCTTGCAGCAAAAGGGGATTGGAAAAAAAAGCTGCTATTCATGGCGTTGTTTTCTATTGGCCCCTTGATCTTGCAGGGTGGCTGGCTGATTTATATGAAGCAGCATTTTCATGTAGCCTCTCCCACGGCGATGGCGGGCTACAGCCTGGTTCAGCATACGGGTGAGTACTTCGACTATCTTCCTGATAAATACGCACCCATTCGCGATACCTATATCCGCTTCCGGGATGCGCAGATCGCGGCGCGCGGGGTACAGACCAATGCCATTTGGGAGGCGATCCCGGAGATATCGAAGGCCTCCGGTTTAGGTTTCTATGAACTCGCGCGCGAGATGCAGCGGCTCTCCTGGTGGTTGATCAGCCATTATCCGGGTCTCTACCTCAAGAATGTCATCGAGGGCTGGATATCCTTCTGGAAAGCGCCCGTTTACTGGCGGCCAGAAGCGGTACAGTCTGTACTTTCAGGGGGGATCTTGAGCGGGATGGCGATTGTTGGAAGGGGGGCATCCCTGCTAGCGAATTTCCTGTTCCTCGCTTTTAGCGCGTTGGTTGGTGTAAGCGCCAAATGGCGCCGCAGATTGCAGCTTGATTTAGTTTCTGTCGCTGCGGGGGGGATGGTCTGGATGACTTCTATCGTGCAAACGCTCCTTGATCATGGCGACAACCCACGTTTTCTTGTACCTTTGCAGGTATTGGTTCTATACCTGGTCGCCCGGAGTCTCTGGTTTTGGAGCAGGGAAAGAGTCGATCTGGAGGTCATTGACCGTTGAAACGAATTGGGATCACCGTGGCTTGGACCCTCCCTACGTTGGCTGTTTGTGCCATATTGGCCGGTTTTGATCGAATTGGATTCACCTTTCGAGGTTGGTTGGCATATACGCTTTTGCTGAGTCTCTCTCTGCTCATTCTTTATTTAGTTTGGCGATTATTTAAAAGAGAAGGCGCGGGGAAGGTCCTGCTTGTGGCTGCACTGGTCGCCATGGGTTTACGTGTTCTAGTGGGGGTTGTGCTCTATAGAGGCTTGCCCGTCTGGGGTTATGATGAGCAAGCACAAAGGGCTGGTTACGTGTTCTGGGATTCCTACAAACGCGATACCGATGCCTGGTCGCGATCCGGTATGGACCAAGCCCTTACAACCGCATTCACAGACCCGGCGGGAAGTGATCAATACGGGGGATTGCTCTTTGTTAGCTCCAGCATTTATCGCTACCTCAGCCCGGACACCCAACGTCCTATATTGGTCGTTGTATTGACAGCCGCGGTTTCGGCGCTGGCGGTGCTTTTTACCTGGGGATTTGCGGCATCTATTATGGGGGAAAAGGCGGCGATAATTACTGCCTGGATCGTCGCGCTATATCCTGAAGCGGTGCTGCTGGGTTCGTCGCAGATGCGTGAGCCCTTTCTCATCGCCGCCATGGCCGCTGCACTTTATGGTTATTCACGGATTCGGAAAGGGGAATTCAAGGGTGGGATCGCATTCATCATCGCCTCTACACTGATTTTCACTTTTCCGATATCACCACCCTTTGTGATTGTGATCTTTGCGATAGTCGCTTCAGCCTGGTTATGGGAAGGGCTTGGAGTTGGGGGCCGCAGAAAGCTATTCGTTCTAACCCTACTTGGTGTGATCGTCCTGGCAGCCCTGGCTCTCGCCGTTCGAGCATGGGCGGATTTAGAGGCCATCGCTGGTTCTCCATTGGAGATCCTTCGGGGATGGTGGGAGAATGCTGGCGACCAATGGCGAGTCGATCTTGTGAGCGGACAATCGTTGTGGCTTGACAACCTTCTCGATGGTTTGCCGGGACGCCTCCATGTCCCCTTTCTCATTCTCTATGGCCTTATCCAGCCCTTCCTGCCGGCTGCATTAATTGCCCCCGGGGCACCCATTTGGCAGGTCATTGGTATTTGGCGAAGCTTGGGATGGTTCTTGGTGCTGCCATTCTTGTTTTATGGGACATGGTTGGCTTACCGCAGGAGAGGGTGGCGAAGCCTTGAGTGTTATCTCGGCATCCTAATCTGGTTGTGGGCGTTAGTTTCATCCTACCGCGCGCCGGGATACCAGTGGGATAACCCTCGTTATCGGGCTATTTTCATTGCCGCTCAAGCTGCTCTGATCGCGTGGACGTGGGTTGAGATACGCCAACGTGAGAGCCCCTGGTTGAAACGCTGGTTCGTGGTCCTGAGCGTTAACTATATGCTCGTCGCACATTGGTATTTAGGCCGTTATTTCAAGACACCAAAACTCAGCCTGGAAGGCACCTTAGTGAGTATTCTCCTGTTCACAATTGTCTACGTAGCAGGTTTTCTTCTTTCCGATGTTATTCGTACGAAAAAGCTACGGGGTTAGGGAGAAGTCATTTTGAGAGGTATAATTCAGCCGCTGAATATTGGTTTACAATACTACGCATCCAAGGGAATTGAAAAATGACGAAAGCATTAATCACCGGCATCACAGGGCAGGACGGCTCATACCTGGCAGAATTATTGCTGCACAAGGGATATGAAGTTCATGGTCTGATTCGGATAACGAGTTCGTTTAACACTGAACGCATTGACCATATTTACCAGGATCCTCATGACCCTGGTGCTAGTTTGTTCCTGCACTATGGCAACCTTTCAAACGGTGAGCAGTTGACAAACATGGTTTACAACGTTCGACCTGATGAGATCTACCACATGGGCGCGCAATCGCACGTTAAAGTGAGCTTCGATATGCCGGCGTATACAGGTAACGTCACTGGACTGGGGACGACGCGCATTCTGGAAGCGATACGGCGAAGCGAGATAAAAACACGTTTCTACCAGGCGTCCTCCAGCGAGATGTTTGGTAATGCGGCACCTCCACAAAGTGAGGCGACGGTCTTCGAGCCGCGCAGCCCGTATGCGATCGCGAAGGTGTATGCTTATTGGATGACTGTTAACTACCGTGAAGCTTACGATATGTTCGCGGCGAATGGGATATTGTTTAATCACGAAAGCCCCAGGCGGGGACCGACATTCCTAACTCGGAAAGTGACGCGGGCAGTGGCAAGAATTAAAGCCGGACTGCAGGAAAAAGTTTATCTCGGAAATCTCGACTCGCGTCGTGATTATGGTTATACGCCAGAGTACGTCGAAGTCATGTGGCAAATCTTGCAACAGGATCAGCCCGACGACTTCGTCATTGGAACCGGGGTCGCCCCGACAATCCGCGAGTTTGTAGAAGAAGCGTTTGCCTACGCTGGCATGGATTGGCAAGAGTATGTTGAGATCGACCCGCGTTATTTCCGACCGACGGAAGTCGACTATCTCCACGCCGACCCTTCTAAAGCGCGCAGCCAATTAGGATGGGAGCCCCAGATTACCTACAAGAAATTGATCCCCATCATGGTCGATGCGGACCTCGAGACTGTTGGGCTGGAACCAATCGGAGAGGGTTTGAAGATCGTGAATGAACACTTCGATGATTGGCATCGTTGGGATACGGGGGTTACAGCCGTGATTCAAAACGCCGGTAACGGCGTGGACTGAGGTGAAATTATGGGGGAGGGAAAAAGAAACGAATTCGCTCCAATACCAGTAAGATCAGATCACCAAGACAAAAGAATAGATAGGATTCCCTATCTTTCCGTTGTCGTTCCGGTCTTTAACGAGGCTGAAAACCTCCGCCCCCTCTTCCAGGCGATTGGTGAAGCGTTAACTGACATCTCTCATGAAATCATCTTTATTGATGACGGCTCAAAAGATGGGAGTGTGGAGATCCTCTTCGAAATCGCTCAAGAAGCGAGCGAGGTTGTTAGCGTAATCCAACTCCGCAGGAATTTTGGACAGACAGCCGCGATCGCGGCAGGTCTCGATTATTCTGCGGGGGAGATCATCGTCCTCTTGGACGCCGATCTTCAGAATGATCCGGCGGACATTCCCATGCTCGTCGAGAAGATCGAAGAAGGCTATGACGTCGTTTCCGGGTGGAGGGTGGATCGGAAAGATAAGTTGATAACCCGCACGATACCCTCAAGGATGGCGAATTGGTTAATCTCGACCGTTACGGGTGTAAAACTGCATGATTACGGCTGCACATTGAAGGCGTACCGGAGGGATGTCTTTGATGGATTCCGCCTTTACGGTGAGATGCACCGGTTCATCCCAGCGTATGCAGTATCAGTGGGGGCACGTATCACGGAGGTTCCGGTTCAACACCATCCACGGCGGTTCGGGGAGACAAAATACGGCTTAAGCCGAACGATCAAGGTTCTACTTGATTTGTTTACAGTGAAGTTCATCATCAGCTATGGACACAAGCCGATCTACCTCTTTGGTGGCGCGGGTATTCTTCTGATTGTGCCAAGCTCCCTCATCTTGCTCTACCTGATTGTGCGCAGGGTGTGGCTTGGTATCGCCATCATGAGCTCTCCGCTGCTTCAACTCAGTACGATGATTATGATCATGGGTTTCCAATCAATCTTGATGGGGCTGATAGCGGAGTTATTGGTCCGTATTTATCATGAGTCGCAGGCCAAACCAACGTATTCCATCCGCAAGGTAATCGCTCCGTCGCGCTCTGAAGCATGAAGCTGAGCGCCGACTTTTTTTCGCGTAAGAACATCATCAGGGTGATTGGCACCCTTCTATCCATCGCTCTGCTCATTTACCTTCTGAGCCAGCAAGGTTGGGGCGAGATCGTCGATGCTTTACGCCAGATCCCCCCAATCAATTTGATTCTGGTCGTCATCCTCTTGGCGATCTCCCGAATTTCGGTGGGTGCACGCTGGTATTCCCTTCTTCGTTCGACAACTTCGAAGATATCGTTTCAAGAAAGTCTGCGGATGACGTTCGCAGGCCTTTTCGCCGCGAATTTTCTTCCAACCACAGTAGGTGGGGATGTGGTTCGTTTAGCGGGTACGCTGCGATGCTCAGATGATCGCGTGGGCAGCGCCGCCTCAATTGCAGCAGATCGTCTTGTGGGCCTCGTTGGAATGGCGATGGCAATCCCCTTCGGACTGGGTGTATTAATCGAATGGATCCAGGGAAGCGCGGTAAGCCTCCAGTACCTTCACATGGCAAGTCGCTCAAGTATCGTCCTCGCGCTGGCAATCAATTGGTCTGAAGGCTGGGAAAAAGTTCTCAAGATGTTTCGGCAGTTGATTGACGGGTTAGTCATGTGGACTCGCCGCCCGCGAGCCTTGCTTACGGCTTTTGGTTTTACGTGGCTGCATATGGCCTGTTTATTTTCAATATTATGGTTGTTCTTTGACGGGATGGGACAGAGGATATCCTTTTCCATGGTGGCAGGTCTGTGGAGCTTTACATACCTCATCACCCTCATGCCTTTCTCCATTAACGGCCTGGGCATCAGGGAGGTGTCTATCTCGTATATTTTCACCCACTTGGGTGGAGTTTCGATTCAGAGTGCGCTGGCTCTTGCCCTGATCCTTAGAACAATGGAGATGCTCGTAAGCGTACCTGGTGCGTTTTTCCTTCCTGCCATCATCCTCCGGCATGGCGGTGATGTGTCGAAAGAGGCTTTGTTGGAAGAGGATTAAGAGGACGAAACTATGGATGAAGGCAATATCACGCGTGGCGGAGAATATGATGGTCGGGGAGACTATCATGCTGAGCTGGATCCCAATTGGCCATATTACCCCGTGTATGTAGAAAAAATGAAGCGAGTGCGCGTCTACCTCGATCGTCAGCTTCCAGAAGAGAAATTTCTTGATGCAGGTTGTGGGGAAGGTGTGCTCGTCAAAGAGTATCAAATGCGCGGGTACGAAATCGTCGGTGTAGATCTAAACTATGATTCCGAATATGTTAGGCAGGGTAGTATCCTGGCTCTCGAGTATCCGGATGCAACCTTCGATCATGTACTCTGCCTCGACGTGTTGGAACACCTCGGCTATGATGATCAAGCGAGAGCAATCGCTGAGTTCGACCGAGTATTGAAGCCAGGAGGTAAATTGCTGGTCAGCTTGCCAAATCTCGCTCACCTAGCCTCGCGATTAAGTTTCGCAGTGCTGGGGAAACTCATCCGCACTTCCACTCCTGATCGCCACCCAGGCGATCGTCCCATTGCGGAATACCTGTCTATTATAAAACCTCATTTCCGGGTACGAAGAAGGGTTGGCTTGTTTCCAACGTTTCCAATTATTTCAGTGCTAACAAAATCTATTCCAGCCAAGGTGCTGGGGCTTCATAAGTTGTACAATCGCTGCCTTGGGTACCCGAATTGGTGTTTCTTGAATCTCGTTTTCTGTGAAAAGCGGAGATCAAATTGATTGATCCTAGAATGATCTCCTTCCGTCGAACTCTCTACTTAAGCATAGGAATTACTGCTTGGGCGCTATACCAAATCATCTGTGAGGGGATCGAGCTGGGGGTTTTTGCGTCCTCCCGTATGTGGCAGGTAACCCTGAGCGGGCTTGTCTTACTCATCATCTTTGAAAGTCTATTGCAGGTCTCAACTTGGTCAAGATTCAGAACGCGTATCGCTGATCTGTTCGAGAATTTCAACCAGATACTTAAGCGTTTTCGCATTCTTGCCATTATTTGCTTGCCAATCCCAATCATCGCCTTCCCGGTCATGCTTACCGGTTTCTACGCAGAGCGCTTGGAGGCATTGGCACTCAGAGTTTTTTTGCTGTGGTTCCTGGCGTTAGCCTCAACTACCCTTCTCCGTTCTATTAGTTCTCGAGTTTCATGGGTTCAAGCGCTGGCGATATCCAGCTTATTAATCGCCCTGACTTATAGAATCACCCTCTTCCTTCCTGATATATCGACCTTCCCCTTTTCACTAGGTTATTCCGAGGCGAATCGCTATTACTATGCATCGCTCTGGTTCGCGAAACGAATCTTCGGCCAAGAACTTCCACTTTCTCCCTGGCATCCAAGCAGATACATACTTCAAGCGATTCCTTTCTTGATCTCAAACACCCCCATATGGGTTCATCGACTCTGGCAAGTTGGCTTATGGTTGCTGTTGCCGGCAATTACTGCCTGGCTCTTCTCGAGACGATTGAAGATTAAGGATCGGGCAAGTTTTTGGATTATTTGCGGTTGGTTCTTTTTCTTTCTCTTCCAGGGCCCGGTATATTACCACCTGCTGTTGAGTGTGATCCCACTACTGTGGTTGTTCGATGGGAAGCGTTTCCGACGATCGCTAATCGTGGTTATTCTTGCTTCGATTTGGGCAGGGTTAAGTCGAATTAATTGGATCCCGGTTCCAGCCTTTCTGGCCGCTATCTTGTATGTATTTGAGGAATTACCAGAGAAAGGATGGGATGGGTTGTGGAGATACGCATGGAAGCCGGCGGTGTGGGGCATTGCCGGAGGAGTCGCTGCGCTCGGCGCTTATTATTTCTATGCGTTCGCGTCTGGGAATGACCTTTCGATGGTGCAATCCAGTTTTACTTCGGACCTTCTTTGGTACCGGCTTCTTCCCAGCGCGACGTATCCGCTTGGTGTTGTGAGAGGAGTATTACTTGCCTCTGCGCCAATTTTTATGCTAATCATCCTGCATCTTATCTTCCGACAGGGCCCCAGGCACGCAATAAGATGGCTGGGTTATTTTGGAATTTTCATTGTCTTATTTGGAGGGGGCCTGGTAGTGAGTTCCAAGATTGGTGGAGGGGGGAACCTCCACAATATGGATGCCTACATTGTTCTTCTAGCAGTAGTTGGTGGCTATATCGGTTTCGAGCGGATTGCTGGAGTTTCAAGTGTAAGACGGAGAGGGTTGCAAGGAATGTGGATAATCTTCACTATTCTCTTGGCCGTCCCCATTGCATTTACCATCGGACAAGATGTACGCAAGGTGGATTACGATTTTCAAAAAGCAGAAGAAAACCTCGCCTTGATTTCGGAAATTGTTGATGGCGTTGTTCAGAATGGCGGTGAGGTCCTCATTATCAACGATCGTCATCTTATTGTCTTTAACTATCTCGCAAACGTCTCCCTCTCCCCGGATTATGAGAAAGTTGCCCTTGTTGAGGCAGCGATTTCGGGAAATGATCGCTATCTTGAGAGATTCCGACAGGATCTCGCGGATCATAAATATCAACTTATTCTCTCTCCCGGATTATCTCGTCACTTACAGACGAAGGAAGATGCCTATGGGGAGGAGAACAACGCTTGGGTTGAATTTGTTTCCCTGCCGATCTTAGAACATTATCGCCTCGTAAATTCAATCGATCCCACCGGCCCCTGGGTACTTGAGCCAATACCTGCAGGACCTTAAGGCATGCCCCCTTTTTTTTAGAAGGTCATGCACTAAGCAATTTCAAGCCCTAATAGCTTTAGGGGTGCGCAAACGGCGAATCGGTCTTGACGTAAGTGATTTGAGGTTTATAATTCAGATATTGAATATTGAACGGAGTTAGGATAGTGATAGATCATCACGAAGCGCGGGACTTAGCGCTGCTTGAGGAAATTGAGCGCGATCCGGATACAACCCAGGCGACGATGGCGGCACGTCTCGGGGTCGCTGTCGGGACGGTGAATTGGCACATTAAGAGACTCGTTGCCAAGGGCTACGTCAAAGTCAAGCGCGCAGAACGTCGCAAACTGCGTTATCTCATCACGCCCGAAGGGATCGCTTTAAGAGCCACTCTTACGGTGAATTACATTGAAAATTCGATGGTTTTGTTCCGGCAAACCCGAAAAAAAACAACTCGCGCGCTCGAAAAAGCACGGGAAAGGGGATTCGAGAATATCCTCATCAGAGGGGACGGCGATCTCGCCGAAGTATGCAGATTGACGTGCATTGAACATGGGTTTCATGTTTTAGAGGACAGCGTTGATGGTCAGTACGCAATACTTGAAATTCAGGGGCGGAAAGTCAGTTTTGTTGAACCAGAGAAGGGTATTTGACGTCGGGAGCTGTTGACCACTGCGCATCGATAATATGCGTTTTGCAACGCTCCATAAAACTTTCGAAGCAAAAAACGATCGAGGGCTGAATAATGGACCATAATTCATCGGGAGAGGGTTTCTGGACCGATAAGCGGGTGACAGTGACAGGGGGAGCGGGTTTTCTTGGATCCTATGTGCTTTCAGGTCTCCGTGTACGTGGTGCGAAGGATATCTTCGTGCCCCATATTGAGGATTTCGACCTCGTGCAAACTGAAGTTGTCAGGCAGCTGATTGGTGAAGCGAAACCTGACATCATCCTGCACCTGGCGGCTAATGTGGGTGGGATTGGCGCTAACCGCGCCCGGCCGGCGGAATTCTTCTATGACAACCTTATGATGGGGGTCAACCTGCTGCATGAATCCTGGAAGGCAGGTGTTGGAAAGTTTGTGGCCATAGGAACCGTCTGTGCCTATCCAAAATTTACCCCCGTACCCTTTAAAGAGGACGAGCTGTGGAATGGGTACCCCGAGGAAACAAATGCACCGTATGGATTGGCAAAGAAAATGCTTCTGGTCCAATCGGAATCTTACCGCAAGCAATACAACTACAATTCCATTTTCTTGATACCGGTAAATTTATATGGACCAGGGGATAACTTTAACCTTCAATCATCACATGTCATCCCCGCGTTGATCCGCAAGTGCATCGAGGCCCAGGAAGCCGGCAAATCGGAGGTTGTGGTTTGGGGCGACGGATCGCCTACCCGTGAATTTCTTTATGCCGAGGATGCAGCTGAAGGGATATTGCTCGGCGCGGAGAATTACAACTCAAGTGAACCCGTTAACCTCGGCTCTGGGTATGAAGTTAGCATAAAAGATTTATCTGAACTGATTGCTAAACTAACGAATTTCGAGGGCGAATTAGTTTGGGATGTGTCCAAACCTAATGGTCAACCGCGGCGCGGCCTTGACGTGACTCGGGCAGAAGAGCGATTCGGTTTTCGCTCCAAAATGCCATTCGAGGAAGGTGTGCGGCGTACGATTGAGTGGTATCGGGGTGAGCGCAATCGCCAAGCTGCGGTCTCGGAGGATCAATGACCACTGCCGATCATGAGCTCCCCCAGGAGGGGAAGGATATCACTCTGATCCGCCCATCTAGGGGTTGGGTTTCTCTGAATCTTCGGGATCTTTGGCGTTACCGGGAGCTGATCTATTTCTTTATTTGGCGAGACGTAAAAGTTCGCTATAAGCAGACGCTGCTCGGAGCAGCCTGGGCAATCATACAGCCCGTATTCACCATGGTTGTATTCAGCATCTTTTTTGGCAACTTAGCGAAGATTCCATCGGACGACATCCCCTATCCCATCTTCTCATACACGGCGCTCCTGCCATGGGGATTGTTTGAGGCCGGTATCAGTAAGGCAGGAAACAGCCTGGTTGCCAGCCGGAGCCTGATAACGAAAATTTACTTCCCCCGTCTTGTCATCCCCCTGGCCTCTGTTATCGCGGGATTGGTCGATTTCGCGCTGGCTTTCATAGTGCTCATTGGCATGATGTTCTACTATGGCTTTAGCCCAACATCCTCGATATGGCTTCTCCCCCTTCTTCTCTTATTAACCTTAATGACCGCGTTAGGAACCGGATTATGGCTGTCAGCCTTGAATGTTGCCTACCGCGATGTTGGCTATGTGATCCCCTTCATTATCCGCTTGTGGTTCTTCCTCACACCAATCACATACTCCGCCAGTATCGTGCCGGAAGCGTTTCAAAAACTTTACGCTTTGAATCCAATGACAGGAGTCGTACAAGGATTCCGCTGGGCATTGTTAGGTGTGGGGTCTCCACCTTCTGAATTGTTGCTGGCCTCATCTATAGCTGCCCTGATTCTTCTTGTGACCGGGGCTTTATATTTTCGCCGCATGGAACGTACCTTTGCGGATGTGGTGTAGACGAATGAACCAATACGCTGTACGCGCGACAGACTTGGGCAAACAATACCGCATTGGCGAGATGGTCAGCGGTTATCAGACATTGCGGGATACAATCGCGGATGGATTCAGTCGCTTAAAGCGCCTTGACCTCACCCGACAAACCTACGAGACGATCTGGGCACTCAAAGATGTTTCCTTTGAGGTTCCCCCGGGTCGAACAATGGGGATCATCGGCAAGAACGGTGCTGGAAAGACCACTTTGCTCAAGATCCTATCGCGGGTGACGGAACCGACATCGGGTAAAGTCGAGATTCAAGGACGTGTAGGTTCACTCCTCGAAGTGGGGACGGGTTTTCATCCAGAATTGACCGGTCGAGAGAATATTTACTTGAATGGCGCGATCTTGGGAATGAAGCGCGCCGAGATCGGGCGCAGATTCGATGAAATCGTCGACTTTTCAGAGGTCGAAGATTTTATCGACACGCCTGTCAAACGTTATTCAAGTGGTATGTACTTGCGGTTGGCATTTGCAGTAGCTGCACATTTAGAGCCTGAAATCCTGCTTGTCGATGAAGTGCTTGCCGTTGGTGATGCTGAGTTCCAACGCAAGTGTCTTGGCAAGATGAGTGATGTGGCTGAAGAAGGTAGAACAGTCTTCTTCGTTAGCCACAATATGGGTGCGATCCTCCGACTGACAGAAGAAACGATTGTCATTGACGGCGGAAAGATGGTGATGCGTGCACCGACGCCTGAGGCCGTCGATTTCTATATGACCTCAGGACTTTCTCAATCTGGCGAGCGTGTCTGGTATGCAGATGAGACCTCTGCCAGTAATGCAACCTTCACCCCGTTGGCGATAAGGGTGCAAAATCAGAAGGGTGAGGTAATGGGCCAGATCCCTTCAAACCAACCTTTTTATGCCGAAATCGAATACGAACTAAGTCAACCTGTCACTGGTTTGCGGATAGGCATCTACCTCTCGACGAGCCATGGTGAGCAAATCTTTACCTCATTCGACCTTGATGATAATGAGGCATTTGAGAATAACCCAGTTCGGCATGCTGGCCGTCATCGAAGTCGATGCAAGATCCCTGCGAATTACCTCAATGATGGACGCTACGTCCTGGGCATGAACGCAAGCGTTTATCGAATCCGATCCTACTTCACCGATGAACACGCCATAACTTTTACAGTCGACGCCGTCGATGTTCCAGGCAGTCATTGGCCGGAACGCAGGCGAGGTCCGCTTCGGCCGGCTCTTGAGTGGGAGCTTAGCGACGCGTGATGATTGTGTCATGAATACAGACCCGAAATATAAATCAGCGTTTAAATCCCTACCGTGGCTAGCCGAGGCAGTTTGGCGCGTGCGTCATCCGGATTATGAAGCTTATCCAGGATACGAGCTAGATAGTCTAGTGAAGGCGCTACCGAATTGGGTTGCAGCGGTGCAAGATTCTCGAGTTCATGCCGTCCAGGAACCTAAGCGTGTCGCAATCTTTGCGGTCTTACGCTGGTGGGTTGCGCATTCGGCTGCTCTGGGGATGCTCCTGGCTGGTCTCGGCCATGATGTCTCGATTTTCAGCGCAGCGTACAGAGATTGGCGCAATCCGGACTCGCGCTACAACCTACGCCAACGAAGAGAGTACCTTCGCAGTGTGATGGCTCTAGGGAGCCCGGTTGTGAAGTTCATGGATCTTTCATTGGCACGTAAATCTACCCTAGCTCCAGCTCTTGAAGCTGAACTCTTCAAGCAAAGCCTGCAAGACGTTCAGTATTCTTTCCAGCGCGAGGACATTGACCTGGAAGGTAATCCTGAGCATGCCCAGCTTATGTCCTTACGACTGGAGAGAAATACCAATTTGGCAAGTGCGCTAATAAAGAACTTGAAGTCACGGGATTACGATGTCCTCATCGTCCCCAATGGCAGCATTCTTGAGTTTGGGGCAGCGTACCACGCAGCTCGATACCTGGGAATCCCTGTTGTAACCTATGAATTCGGCGAGCAGCGTGAACGAGTTTGGCTCGCTCAAGATGATGAAGTTATGCGCCATGATACATCAGCTCTCTGGAGTATTCACGGCGATCAGCCTCTAGGTCATCCCGAGATTGAAAAATTAGAGCAGCTCTTCGCCGCTCGTCGGGGGGCAAAAACCTGGCTGAATTTTGCTCGTCAGTGGCAGGCAGTGCCCAGCAGCGGCACGGAAGATCTTCGTCAAAAACTCAATCTTGACCTCAATAAGCCGCTTGCCTTGTTGTGCACAAATGTCGTTGGGGACAGCCTGGCGCTGGGGCGGCAGGTGTTTTCAGAAGGCATGGCGGATTGGTTGATAAGAACTGCGCAGTTCTTTGCTGCTCGACCTGATGCTCAACTGGTCGTACGTGTCCACCCTGGAGAACTTTTCGGCGCTGGACAACCATCGGTCGAGGTGATCGAGTCCGTAATCCCGAAACTTCCTGAGCACGTTTTAGTTATCCCGCCTGAGGCTGAAGTTAATACGTATGATCTCATCAAGCTTGCAGATCTGGGCTTAGTTTATACGACTACAGTCGGGCTCGAAATGGCTTTAAGCGGACTCCCTGTAATCGTCGCCGGTCAGACACATTATCGCGACCGAGGTTTCACTTTCGATCCAGATAATTGGGAAGAATATTTCGCTGAGCTTTCGCGTCTGCTTGATCCGGATGAGGGGCATAGGCTTAGCGCTGATCAAACAGCGGCGGCTTGGAGATATGCTTACCTATTTTTCTTTGAGTTTCCCCGACCCTTTCCCTGGCATCTTGTTAATTTCTGGTCGGATATGGACGAGCGACCGATGGATGAAGTCCTTCAACCAGAAAACCTGATTCAATACCGAACGACTTTGGATGCCATGGTGGGAGAAGACTTCAAATGGGTGTGATTTTGGCAGACTATGTGTGAGCAACTAGATTTCAACAAAACCGATGAGTTGAAGGATGACGTCCGGTCATTCTATGACCAGGTTGGCTGGACTGAGGTTGGCGATGGCCTATATCAGAACGCCCGTTTTGAGGACCTTCGCCCTGTTTCACGCGATTACATTTCTCGATGCCATCAACGTCTGAACCGATATTTACCGCAGAGTGGACGTTTTCTGCTTGATGCTGGATCGGGACCGATACAGTACCCCGAGTACCTGGAGTATTCCGGCGGTTATCTCTACCGCCTGTGCTTGGATATATCCTTTACCGCGCTCGTTGAAGCGCGAAAACGCATCGGAGACCATGGTCTTTTTGTCGTTGGAGATATCGCCCATTTGCCCTTTAAATCAGATGTAATGGATGGAATTGTTTCGATGCATACCGTGCATCATCTTCCTCCTGGAGAGCACAAATCGGCCTTCATAGAGATGTATCGCGTGCTTATGCAGAAGGGCGCTGCTGTCATCGTGTACAACTGGGGTCAGAAATCTGTGTTTGGATGGCTCTCAAAGAGGTCGGCATCCTTTTTGTTTGGCCTTTGGCGGTTCCTTTCGAGGATTAAGCGGCTGGTTGTCCCTCGATCCGATGATGCAGTAGATGATTTAAACAACCCGAATAGTTCTGGCACTCGCGAAATCACGTACACATTTACCCATACATACCGTTGGGCGAAGCAGACGCTGGGGAACCTTCCCGGCTTCGATGTGCGCGTATGGCGCACTTTCGGCGTCAGTTTTCTCCGTGCCTTTATTCATCCTCGCCTGGGGGGGCGTTGGTTTTTGAAAATCATATTCACCCTGGAAGAAAGATTGCCCGGTTTCTTTGGGCGGCATGGAATGTACCCGATCATCGTATTCAGAAAAGCAGAAAAGTAATAACTGTTGTTAAGGAGCCTCATCCATGAATTGGAAAGAAAAAGCAATCTTAATTACTGGCGGCACGGGATCTTTCGGGCGCGAGTTCGTTAAGACGATGCTCAAAGACTATCAACCGGAGAGGTTGATTGTTTTTAGCCGGGATGAACTCAAGCAGCATGAAATGCGCACAGGGGGTTTGGATGACCCGAGCTTGCGTTATTTCATCGGTGATGTGCGTGACCAGCGGCGTTTATACCGGGCGATGCAGGATGTAGACATCGTCGTCCATGCAGCCGCGTTAAAACAGGTCCCAGCGTGCGAATACAACCCTAATGAAGCCATCATGACCAATATTATGGGTGGCCGCAACGTCATCGAAGCCGCGATTGATGCTGGTGTCAGCAACGTCATCGCGCTGAGCACAGACAAGGCTGTCAACCCGATCAATCTGTACGGCGCAACGAAACTGGCGGCTGAGAAGTTGTTCGTACAGTCAAATGCGTACGCAGGGGGAGTAGGTACTCGTTTTGCATGCGTCCGCTATGGCAATGTTGTAGGAAGCCGAGGGAGTGTTGTACCGGTTTTCATGCGCCAACGAGAAACCGGCAAGCTGACCATCACCGACGAGCGAATGACCAGATTCTGGCTTACCGTTGAACAGGGAGTGCGGTTCACAATCAAATGCATCGAGAAAATGCGTGGGGGTGAGGTGTTTATCCCTAAAATCCCCAGTATGAAAGTAGTCGACTTAGCGAAGGCGATCGCGCCGGATGCTGAAATTGAATATATCGGCATCCGACCCGGCGAGAAACTGCACGAGGTCTTGATCTCCGAGGATGAAGCCCGTCACACCCTCGAAATGGAGGATATGTATGTTGTTGAACCGACGGGAGCGCTCTGGTTCGGTCATGAATGGCGGGAGACGGGGAAATCGTTGGTGGAGGGATTTCGATACGCTAGCGATATGAATGATGACTGGCTGGACCTTGAGGGGATCCAGGGCATTGTGAACTTAATTGAAGGGTGAGTAAGGTTATTTCCTGTGGGAAAACTACTGGTAACTGGCGGGAGCGGTTTTTTAGGAGCGCATCTAACTTTATGCTCTCGTCACAAACATGATGTTGTCGCCACGTTTTTCAATAACAAGATAGGTATTCCCGGAGTTACCTGGAAACCTATCGATCTGTCGGATCCTGCAGCTACCATAAATTTCATTATCGAGATTAAGCCGGACTATATTATTAACTGTGCCGCAGAAGCGAATGTGGAC
>Ga0255055_10000313_pt1 | contig 38013 bp, 57 predicted proteins | sample JV7_2_27_MG_FD_188633 | JGI IMG/M metagenome (GOLD analysis project Ga0255055, IMG submission 188633) | Seawater microbial communities from Jervis Inlet, British Columbia, Canada - JV7_2_27 | ecosystem: Environmental > Aquatic > Marine > Inlet | place: Canada: British Columbia | collected... | reverse complement strand
GCGGTCTCTCGTGTCGTTGTCATAGATGTCGGTGTCGTTGTAGCAGTCCCAGCATAGGGCGACGAACTCACCACCTGGTGCGGTGTAGTGGACGTTGGATGGCTTGCCACAGTTCTTGCAGCTCATACTCTATCACTCCCGTACATGGCAGTGTCATGTGCCTCGTCGGGCTGGGAGAACATCAGGTTCTCGGCAGCAGCAGCACACTCTTCAGTGCCACCCCAACATCCCCATCTGCCACAATCAGGGCACTTCCTGTTGCTCATACGGTTCACGCCCCGCTCATCCTCCTCGAAGTCGTAGTCGTCTCGCATCTCAGTCCACCTTGTACGGGTACAGCTTCTGCTGTTTCTGGAGATATTTCGATGGGATATCCGAACAGATTGCCACAGCGTGGCAAATCTCACACGGACCCTTGGACCTGACGATGCTGGGCTGGTTGACGTAGTGCTCCTTCAAGCAGTTGTCGCAGATGAACATCAGTCCACAGCCCCCAACGCTCCAATCGCCATCATCAACACACCGACCATGAACACGGCCATCGCCACATCGGGCGTCCCTACTCCAGACTGCTGGGAGCCGATGAACCCTACCACCCCGAAGAATGTCAAGGCCAATCCCAACCCCACACAAACAGCCGCCAGTCTCTGCCCTACCCTCATAGTCAACACTCCTCCTCTTCAGCCCACTCCTCCTGGCGTGTCTTCTCGGGGTTCCAGAAGTTCACCCTCCAGCACCCGTCGACCAGCTCCACGCTGTCCTCAAGCTCCAGTTTGGTAATCCGGTGGCCATGCCCCTGCTTGTAGAGGTACTGGCGGATTGCCCGCTGGAACTCCTTGTCTGGCATGTAGAATACCACGCCAACTTCCGTTCTCTCCTTGCTCATCATCTCAGCCTCTTGGATATTGTGAACTCCTCGTCATAGATGGTGATGTGCTTGCTCTTCCCATCGAAGAGTTCCTTGACATCTCCTAGCCTCATCCTGAAGCTCATGGTCATGGTCTTGCTATCAAGAGCCTTCTTCAGCTTCTTGTTCATCTCTTCCCTCCAGTGATTTGTTGATAAGCCACAGCCAATACCAGGTGATACCAAACATGGCTATGAGTACCCCCAGTAGCCAGAAGACCTCCTGTGAGTGCTCGACCAGGGTCATGTCAGAGCACCTCTCTCAAGTCCTCCAGTCCCTGGATGTATCCCTCCCAGTAGGACGCTGCGCTGGTACCCATCTTCTCCTCGTCAGTGTGGTTCCACTGTTCTCTGGCAAATAGGAGTAGTCGCTCAGCCGCACTCTTCGCGTCGGTCCGCCTTCGGTAGTCAATGTAGCCTTCGTCCCCATCGAGTACCTGCTTGCCATCCTTGCCTCTGGTGATGTCGGGCTTCAGGGTGACGCTGGAGCTCTTCGGGTTGAGCACATCGTTCAGGGCGGAGTTGTAGAAGGGACAGCCGTAGCACAGCTCCGGGTACTTGTCCTTCAGGTCCACACCGTGGTGCTTCTCTAGGTGGGCAAGGTAAGCTCTCCACTTGATGTCCTGCCCCGTTTCCAGCAGACCAAGACGGTCTCTCAGATTGTTGAGCGCTGACCAGTGCCTGCTCTGCTCTGTCTCGACGCCACCGAGCCTGTTCTCCACGCCCTTGAGCCCCTCTCGGACCTGGAAGAACTCCGTGAGCCCACCTTCGTTCCTGAGCCTCTCGTTTAGCTGCTTGAGACCTTCCTCCAGGTCATCGACCTTTGCCTCCAGGTCCCTGACCCTTCGTGGCATGAAGCAGCTCGTGGCCCCACACCTGTAGCAGGCATCAGCGAAACCGTACTTCTTTTCCTCGGGTGGCAAATAGACTCCTGGGCTCGGACTACATCGGCAGTTCCCCACAGGGCCGCCGCATATTGGGCATTGGTCTGTTGTTGGTTGTTCCTCAGCCAATATCATCAACTCCTCTCTTGTATCCACAGTAGCATATCCTCGCCTCTGTGTTGCCAGTGAACGACCAGAGCATCTCCCCCTGGCAATCGGGACAGAGTTCCTCTGTCTTGACGTTGGCATGGAGTTCAGCATCTGGGAGGAACACGATTGGCCCCTCCCCGTACTTCCTGGCATCCCACTGCTCGTTCTGCCTATGCTGTGTCAGCGACGTGAGTGGCCAGTCCGGTTTGCACTCCTGCATGAACTCGAAGAGGGCTTGCAGGTTCTCGTCGTTCGTGTTTGCCATGGCGACGTGTAGCAGCCTGAGTATGCCATCGTACTGCTCTTCGGATGGGGTCCACTCATCGTAACCCCATTTGTTGTTCATCATGAAGCCGATGAACCCACCTGGGATGTGGCCGAGGCTGATGTACTCTCGGCTGTCGAATGGCACTTCACGCCAGAACCAGCCAATGTAGGGGACAACTTTCCCGCTGTCCTCCATCCCAGCAATGACGAACTTGGGGTCCCCCGGTCCGTCCCACTGGGCACAGAATTTGTTCAATGCTTCTCTATCTGGTTTCAGTTCACCACCTCGAAGACATGCCAGATGAAGCCTCCCGGCCCATCAGTCGTACCGACGAACTCAACAGGCCCGTCGAACTCGTGCCCGGTACCGACCCACAGGAACGTCCTGACCTCAGCGTCGCTGCCTGGCAGGGCTCCATCAGGGATGAGCACCCACAGCACTACGCCACTCGATTGCCAGCCCACAGAGATGGGCGTGGCTCCCACGGGTAGCTGTATCTGGTTCTCTCCTGGCTCCATCTGATACTTCCAGACTTTCATGGATTGCCTCCGCTTCTCACGAACACTCTATGCTGACCAGCACATGCTGTGCCAGTCACCTCATAGAGGTCGTTCATCTCGACCATCCGGTCAAGGATTGCCAATGAGAACCAGGGGTCCGGCCCCCACATGGCATGGCTGGACTTGATAGCGCCAGCCTTCTCCAGCATGGCGAATATCTTGTCCCTGGCTCGGATGAACTCTATGCTCCCCTCCTCGGTGAACAGCTTGAGCTTCTCAGTCTGATAGAGGTAGACCATCACTTCACCGCCGCTAGGAAGCGTGTCCAGGTGAACTTCTGGCAGTCACATTCGTGGGTACAGCGACCATGCCCCTTCTCCACAGTGTCAGTATGCTCCACTCGAAGGTGGCCACAGGTGCACATCTCGTCGATGTCATCCTTGTGGACCACGAAGAACAACTCCACCGTCTGCTCGTGGCATTGGTAGAGGTGCCCTGCGTCGAGCCAGTCCGTCTCCCGGTCTCTATTCACCGAGCTGTCCGCTGGCTTCACGCCGACGACATCCCACTCGTAGTCGTAGCCCTCGTTGTGTGGACTGTCCGTGAAGAAGACGTTGCCTCTACCAAGCACGATGGTGTCACCGACCTCGGCTCCACCTGGTTGGAAGCCTCTGAACAGGTCACCGATGTGACCTGACTCGCGGGTCTCCAGGATGACGGCTATCAGGGTACCGAGAGCACCATCGATTTCCTTGTTGTCAAGGTCAACTACGTTGTCTGGCTCACCGCTGCTCATGTCCTTGTGCAGACACACAGCACCGTAGCGGTCACCGATGCGCTCGGCTCTGCCCCATTGGAGTACACCTGTTCCTATGCTGAACTTGTGATGGTCGTCGCTCACTCTGCCACAACCCCACCATTATGCAGCCCTGGCGGACAGGCTACGACCTCCTTGGTGATTTGGGTCATCTTGCAGTCGCTCTCGATGCGGCTGGCGTCGGTGTCATGGTTCTTCCGAAAGAACTTGTACAGCCCCTGGTAGAACTTGGTCATGTTGACATCGCTCTCCTTGAAGGTGTTTGCCTCCATGGGGTCAACGCCAGGCCCCGTGTAGGTCCTGACCTTGAGGCTGAACCATGAGCTGCCCCAGAAGCTCTTCTCATGGATGAGCTCCTCGCCGGGCCACCACGTGTAGGGCTCGTGCTCGAAGGTGGTGCTCTCGACGCTGCCCTTCTCGATTTCGATGTCCTTGGTGGGGGCTGCGCCGTTCCTGGCCAGCATCGAGATTGCCATGCGGATGGCTCGGGCATCACTCTCGTCAACCCGCTCGGTCCTCTCGCCGTCCACTACCAGCCACAGGGACTGTTGCTCCCAGGTGCCCCAGTAGTTCTCCCTCTCTATGCCAAACACAGCATTGGCCAACTCGAACTTCTCCTCGTCCGAGAGCCCGATGCTCCAGTCCAGCGTGTAACTCTTTTCCCAGAGTACTTCAGTCTCGTCTTGCATGCTTACTCATCTCCGAATAGTTCCTTATCTGCTCTCCAGTAGATTGTTGCTGGACCAACGTACAACTTCTTGAGGTAGCCAAGTTCATGTAGCGTTTCCAGCCTTCCCTTTATCTCAAGGCGGTGTCTGCGTTTGCCAAATATCACCAGTTCCCTGGCGACATCAGTTACTGTCTTGCGAGTTTCAAACAGCGCCCATATCCTGGCTGTGATGGTGTCGGGGTCAAACGGTGGCTCCTGCATTGGCCGCCCTCTCCTTGATAGCGATTTGCTCTGCCCGTATCCTGCCACAGAATATGCACTCCCGGTCATCACCACCACGGGCTGGCATCATGCCAGTGTACCATGGGTGCTTCGGGCACTTGGCCTCCCCCGAGGAGCGCCAAGCATCCTTCCTCCACATGGGAGAGTAGTACGAGCCCACATTCTCATAGGCCAGGTGCATCCAGTCACTCTCACGGAAGCGGGTCATGCCAACCCGTACCTTGAACTTGCCATGGAGGGTGTGGACGTTGGCTGAGATGCCGTACATGTCAAGAGCATCGTTCACCGTGTTGTTGACCAGCACCCAGTCCTTCCAGCCGAGTACCCTGCCTCGGTTGCCAGTGTGCGGACTCTCGTTGTAGCCATGCAGGGCAATATGCTCGTTGCCAAGTCTGATGTCGTGCAGGTTGATGTGGCTGCTGTTGACAACATCCGCAGATGAAGTCATCATAGCAATCTCCAGAAGGTGAGCCTCCAGGACCCGACAAAGGTCCTGGAGTTGGCTCTGCTCTATCTTGTGCGGCTTCTGGATTGCATCTGGTGGTACGAACTTGATGCTCGTTAGCCTCACTCGGCTTCCTCCTCCACTATGATGCCCTCGAAGAGGTTGTCCTCCACGTCCTTCACGCCAGGCACTATGACATCCTCGAAGAAGGTGTCAGTGTTGGGTGACATGAGGGTCACCTCCCCAGCAATGATTTGCATCCGGCCCTGGACGCCAGGCTTGACATCCTTCTGGTGGGTGCCGAACCAGGACATCGCCATCGCCATGCCGTACATGGTCTCAGGCTCTTGGGAGATGGCCTCGTCGAGGTAGGCTTCGTAGATGCCCCTTGCAGTGCGCTGGGACATCCGACCCTTGTGCCAGTACCAGGTGAGGAGTTGCCTCGCGTCACCGTCGTCCAGCACCCACTCCTTGGCCTCGTCGAAGGCTCCGACCAGCCACTTGGCGTTGTCGATGGCCTCGACGATGGTGTCGGTCAGCCACTTCTCGTCAAGCACCTTGGCACAATGCCGCTGCTTGAGGAAGAACGACATGGCCTTGGGCAGGATGGGCTTGAGGTGGTTCGCCACCTCCATGGTCAGCTGGTTGGTGCACCAGAGCATCAGGCCAGCGTTCATGACCTTCATGCTGTGGAGACCGTCCTTGCGTCCCATGTTTATCTTGATGCTGGGCTCCAGGATGTCCTCTATCTGGTCGAGGACCACGTGGGCTGACCCACCATGTTTGCCAGTGGCTTCGACTATCGAGTAGTCGTACTCGGGGAGAGCACTCTCGATGATGGGCACGATGTTCTCCACATCGTTCCGCTTCCACCTCTGGCTGACCACGGCGAACAGGCTGTCGTCGGTGTCGTCCACCCTGTACAGGCAGGCGTCCCGCTTCCTTAGAAGGTCCAGGACCTCCTTGCGGAACTCTCCCTCGGACGGCTCCAGTAGCCTCGACCCCTCACTCTCGTAAGGGACGTGGGCGAACCGGGCCATCCTCCTGACGGGGGTCGTGTGCAGGATATCGGCTCCGTAGGACCCTGACCCATCGGCAGCCTCTACCCAGAGGATAGGGGTCTTGCCAGACAGGTCAATCTCCGTTGGCCAGCCGTATATCTCAGTGACCTCGTGGTCCTGAAAGACTGACTGTTGTGCGGTGCTTCCACTCATGGTTCCACCTCTTACAGAAGTAAGGACCGGGGGCCGAAGCCCCTCTAGTCCTCCTCTTCCGGCTCTTGCTCTTCCTGCTCCTCCTCGTCGAGCTGGCTCCACAGAGCGTCCATGACCTCGCCCACCTGGTCAGGCACGAAGGTCAGGCCACCCTTGTTGTAGCCTGCATCGTCGGTGATGTTGTCATCGTCGTCCCGACGATACCAACCTGCCGACAGGCTGACGAACTCCCGCTGGATTTCGTCACTGTCCACCTCGACGACCTGCTTCCTGGCTATCTCCACGAAGTTGGTCTCCGAGTTGGCTCGCATGATGCGTACTGGCGTACCCACCGTGTCGAACCGAACAGGGACCTGCTCCCTGTCGCTCTGCCTGGCTCTGCCACCGCGACCGCCGCCTCCGGCGTTGTCACGGGCTGGCGCTGACCGCGCACGGCCACCGCTCTTCTTCTTGGTGCTAGCTGCTTTCTTTGCTGGCATCTGGTATTTCCTCCTCGGTTGGAGTTGATTGAATGACATCGAGCACTTGCTGTGCATCATCGTAGTGGGCGATGAGCATGTCAAGGGCTGCGATGTCCTTGCGTGAAGCTACCTGCTTGAAGTTTGGCAATCTCTCTCGTAGGCTTCGGACCAACTCCAGTGCAGTTCGCTTCTCCACAGGACCACCTACGCCTCCGGTCCGGCCCTGCGGTCGATGAGGCTCCGAATGAAGTTCGAGCTCACCTTGTTCAGCATCTTGTAGGCTCTGTCGTCATGCTCTTGCATGTAGATGCTGAGGTCGTTCTGGGCACTGATGTAGCCCTCTGCTAGCTGTACGAAGGTGGCGTAGTCCTCCTCGTCGTACAGCTCATTAGGCGGGATGAAGGTGCCGTTGGGCACAGGCTTCGCCTTTGCCACGACCTTGGGCTCGGTCTTCTTTGACTTTGCCACAGTCTTCGTGGTCTTCTTGACCGAGTTCCGCTTGCGGGCCTTGGTCGTCTTGGCCTTGGTGACCTTCGGCTTGGTCTCCTTGGCTACGGGGGTGACCTCGCCACCGTTCTCGTACTCCACACCATCAATGACGATATTGCCTGCTTCATTGAAGTGTGGCTCCACCTCACCTTCGGTGACCTCCGGCTCCTCGACAGGTCCGGTCCTCGTCACACCGTAGGGCAGCACATCCTTGGTCGTGGATGCCGCCGATGCTCTCTTTGCAGGCGAATTTCGCTTCGTCTGCTTCTTTACTGATTTCACTCCTCTTCGCTTTACCATACGAGCCACTCCGTTTTGCCAGTCGGGGCTAACGATATAGGGTTTGACCGTATAAATTTTTTGGGGTAGTAATCACTCTCCCCTCATCCGTATGAGGGGGAGAGTGATACTAGGTCTGGGTTCAGGGGATGACGACCCATCGCGCCTGATTTCCGTGTCTGATAGCTACCCATGCTGTCCAGCACCCGCCTGATTTCACGTGCGTACCATGCGATTTGCCAGGATGCTTGTCACAGTGGTAGCAGGATGGGAAGGTCATGCCCCTGTACCCACGCGGGAGTTGCCTGACCACTATGCAGTACACGATGTCCGAGTGTCGGGCTATGTCGATGTTCCTGGCCTTGTAGCCGTATTTGCCAGCAGGGTCCCACATCTTGTAGTCTGGCTCGAAGATGAGGGTATCGTGCCCGAGTTGCTTGGCTGTCTCCTCTGCCCAGATGTCTATGCCACCCACGGGTGAGTGGCCAGACACTACTGTACAGCCAGGATATGTCTCCAGTATCTCGATGATACGGCTGATAGCTGTGGCCTTGGAGCGCTCATCGAACTTGTCAGCCCCATGCCCTACGATGCCGATGTTCATGAGAATACACTATCCTGGCAGGCTTGGCACATGCCTGATATCTCGTACTCCCTCTCGGAGAGAGCATTCTTGAACTCGCCAACAGCCTTGCCACAGGTGGGGCAGAGCCCCTTGCGTATCTGCCCAGCCGCTGCTGGGAAGATACTGCCTGCTGGCTTGGCCGCGTAGTCGTCTGCTACTTCGTCTGGTGTCTTCATTCATCTGCCTCCTGTTTGCCAAAGCCCATCTCACGCTCGTTCTTGCAGTCCACACAGCATATCAGCGTGGGGTAGGCTTGGGTCACCCTGTGGATGACGTACCTCCCGCAGTGCTCGCAGTACCTGGTGGTCTGCCAGCCGACCTTCCACTTCATGGCTCCACCGCCACTGGCTTCCACTCGTGGTCACACTCAGTGCACTCCCAGTACTCCACCTTCCAGGTGTCATAGTGCATCTCGGTCGGGTAGTGGCTGCCATCGATGATATCAATGGTACCCCAAAGGGTACCATTCTCTCTCAGGCTTGTGCCCCCACACTTGGGACATGCGAGCGGGCTGTGGCAGTTGGCGGTCATCTACTGCACCTTCAGGGTTCCATTTGCCAGCAGGGTCACGTTGGCGTACCACTTGCGGCTGTTGTAGGGGTCTGGACCTACAAGCGTGTAGGTCTTGCCCACGGTCAGTTGGCTGAAGCACATGCTACCAGGTCCAGTGTTGAACATGCTGGTGCACTCCAGGATGGGGTCATCGCCCGCAGCGATGGCCTCCTTCATTGCTTTCTTGGTCTTGTACCTGCCGTACCCTGGCTTGAATACTCCGTCAGTCATTTGCTTCACCTCGGCCATCCACATGAGATGCAGTGGCTTTTGTCGTCCAGGTCACGGGTGCATACAGGGCACATGCCAGATGCGAAGATTGCTCCGCTGGCCTTGCTGCCAACGTCTACGTTGAAGCCCTCCTCCACCCATTTCCAGATATAGTATAGGTCTTCAGCCCGAGAACCCTTGCTCCTGGCAAGCAGCGCACCGAGCCCTCGGCATTCCATCCATAGCAGGTCAGTGGCATCATCGCCAAGCCGCGTCCGTATGTCGTCCTTGTTCATTTGCTTCAGCTCCTTATGATGAACGTCCTCTCCATCGTGCCCTCTTTGGCAATCACTTCGTGCCCCCCAGCCTTCACCCAGGCTCCGATGGACACGCCCTCTCCCTTGCCACGGCGGGCTGCCTCTGACATGGTGGCTGCGGTGTGCCTCCTGATGGTGTGTAGGGCTCTCCGCTCGTCCTTGTCGTGCTTCCACCTGTCCCAACACAGCATGCACTTGGCAGCCAGTGTCTTGGGCCGCTCCACCAGCAGGCGTTCCCTTTGGGAACGACCTCGACCAGCAAAGTCGAGGGGAGTACTGTCTCGAAGGATGCGGTTACGATTGCGCTCACCCTTCTCCAGCAGTTTGCCACACTCATCGCAGTACTTCAGTGCCACGTTGGTCTTGGCTGGGTCGTGGTCCAGTCTGCGGTAGAGCACACCCTGACGCTTCGGGAAGTTGTAGTCTGGCTCTCCCATCAGGCTCCCTCCTCAGTGCATTCGAAGCAGACCTGTTCATCTGGGTACTTGCTCAACTCTCGCTTGCACTTCGGACACAGGTGGGCTTGATAGAAGCCCTTGTAGAAGGCTTCGAACAACTCGTTCTCATACCAGCCAAGGATGTCCATGTCCTCCTCATCCTCAGAGGGGTAGCCCTGGTAGGTTCCCATGCCACCTTCATCGACACGGCCAGCCAACCTCCTGATGGTTGGTGCGATGTCGTTGGCAAACTCAGCGGATTGAGTGAGTTGCTCTCGGGACCAGTCAGAATACTGCTGTCCCAGTTCCATTGCCTCTAGCAGAGCGTCACTGTGCTCTGAACTCCGGTCGGCTACCGATTGGTTTGCCATTGGTTCCACTCTCCAAAGTGGGTCGGATTGGGGTAGTCGTCACTCTCCCCCTCACTGTTGTGAGGGGGGGAGAGTGACACTACCATTTTGGCTGTTGTCGCCCTATGATTTGATGTGCCTGATGTACGCATTCGGGGCACCGTCCTGTACTGCTAGCCATCGCTTCCATTCCACCTCTGATAGATGAATGGCTTCATCGTGGGGCATGTGCTCATACAATTCATAGAAATCATACAATTCCCCTGCTTGCTTGGGTTTTGTCGATACCTGTCTGCCCGTACGTCTTCGCCTGCCCCTGCGTCTTGGGGCTGGAGGAGCCACAGGCTCCTCGGGTAGTGGCTCGAACGTGCCGTCCGATTTCAGCAGAAATCGCTGCCCGTCAATCTCCACCACCCTCTCCGAGGGTGGGGTTGGCTTCTTCTTCTTGTATCTGCTTTTCCAATTTGCCACGGCTTCACCTCCTGGTCAGGGTGACCAGGTGCTCCATGTACTCTGGGCTGGTGTTCTTGAAGCCAGGCTTGCTAAAGACCACGTAGCGGTCAGGGTAGACGACGACCAGCACTGTGACTGGCTCCTTGCCATTCTCCCTGGCAAACTGCCGCTTGGCTGCGCGGTCCTTCTTCCGCATGCCTATCTTTTTGAGCTTAGCCCTCCGCCCGTCGAAGGTCTTGACCTCAATGGCCTGGCTCTCTGTCAGCACGTCGACAGGGTGGTGGTTGGCTGTCCGTTTGCCATTGAACAGGCGGGCCACAATACGCTCACCCTTGCCACCGAGCCGCATCTTACGCTTGCGCCAGTCTGCTCTCCAGTCTGTCGGCTGCGGCATCGTAGGCTGCCTCCATCTTGCGGTAGCAGTCCATACACATGAACCTGCCGTTCCAGATGCCAAACGTGTCACCTGGCTGGTCGCACTTGGGACATTTCATTGGCTCACTTCACGATTTCGTAGGCCATCCAGGGTCCGGGCTGGTTGCTGTCCTTGGTCAGGTCGAACCTGGCCACGGGCTGCTTGGTGGCCTGGTCATAGATGACCAGGATGCCAGCATCGTTCTCAACGATGACGTTCTTGTACCTCCAGGTCAGCCCACAGGCTGGTTGGTACACTTTCACTTGCTGGGCCACTGCTACTGGGATGATACCACCCCGTAGCAGGAACGTTGCCGTATCTGGCTGTTGTTCCATCTTACTCATCTCCTTGGCTGTTCTGGTTCAGTAGCCACCCACTCTCGCTCGCAGGGTCGCCTGCACGTTGTCCCAGCAGGCTGGACAGATGTCCAGCCTTTTGTTCCCCCGCTCGCGGAGGCACTGCCAGTCCTGCTGTTCTGCTTCCTCCGTGGCTTCACGGAGGTCCTCGGCTGCCAACTGGATGTGGTTGTGGCAAGCCGGACTGCGCTCGTCGTCACACCATAGGGTGACGTGCTTGGTTGCGGCTATGTTCTCATCTCCTTGCTTCCTCAATCATTTCCTCGATGGCTTCCTCCACCAGGAGGCTGGTCTCCATCATCCTGTCCTCTGGCTGGAGGTAGCCCTGGGCTACCTTCAATTTTGCCAGGGTGTTCTCTAGGGCTTGTACTAGGCTAATGGTGTTCCCCTCCTTGGCTCAGATGCCCTTCGGCTGGGGGATGGGTTCGCTCATGCCGCGAACTCCGAGTTCTCGGAGTTCGGCTGCGAAGACCTTGTACTGCTCCACTGCGGAGCGGTAGCCGTCGATGTGCCGTGCCAAGGCTGCCTCCTTGCGGAGTAGCCTGCATTCCTCGCTCAAGAGAGCGACCCGCTGCTGGTATAGCAACAGGTCGCCCTCAAATCCAAATATGCTCATGCTATCTCTCTCCTACTTGACTAGCCGAACAGTGCCGACAGGCCGCTGGCTGCATCCTCCTCAGTGGGCTGCCTCTCGAAATTCTTGCAGGGGCTGTTGATGTCCCAGTAGTCACCGCTGCAAGAGGTGAGGGCTCCGACACCAGGGCCATGGCTGTTGCTGGTGTGGCAAACGCAGTGCTGGCAGATTTTCTCTGCTATCTCCTTCTGGAGCTCCTCCAGGTCGCCGATGGCTGCATGCTTCCGCTGCTTCCAGTAGTGGATTTCATTGCGGCTGGCTTCCATGGCTTGCCTATGCTCCGCAATCCTGCGGTCTGCATTGGCTATCTCACCCTGGGCTGACACGATGTCAGCCATGGTGTCCTGAACCAGTGACACAAGCCACTGGACGGTCTCCGTACTGGCCTCCTTCAAGGTATGCAGTAGCATACCAAGAAGGGCTAGGATGCCCTGAATGGGCTGGTTGGGCTGCATTTTTTATCCCACCTAGCAGTGCGCTCTGCTGTCAAATTCCCAAAGCCCCAGAGCGCCTTGGTGCTTTGGTACCGCTATGACCGCCAGGCTGCGGGTTGAAGTGGTGCAGCCCAGTGGTGCAATGGCAAAAGCGAATATATGCTTATACCAGCGGTTATGCACCAAATGGTCACAACCATATAAAACTTGAAACATATTTATAATTTTCGAGCCTATAATAATAGGACAATATGATATGTCCTATGGCAAAAATACATAGGACGATAAAATTAGATTGGCAAATTGTCCTATGGCCTATACTATATATAGTCCCTATGCCCTATACATGCCTAAGACTGGCACGACGTGACTGGCACGATATCACCCATGAGCGGACCATACGCGATACCCTAGGACCCATCACCTGGCATTCATGGGGGAACGGTCCTAGGCCAGCGGTTCAACGAACCGGCGTAACCATGCGCTGGGTCCCTTCCGCTGGGGGGACATTGAGTATAGGACTGGGACCCCATCGGGGACCGGTCCCATGATTACGCCAGGGGAACGACAGCGGACCCCTGGCGCAAAATCTCAAATGGATTATAGGACACACCATAGGACTAGATACCATGATGGAAATCGTGATATTCGTAACGCTGGCAATCGTAACGATTGCCATGGCACGACAGAAGACCGTAGTCATCGATGGGGTTACTTACGTGGCAAAACCCAAGGACGCACCTAAGGACAAACCGAAGGGCAAACCCAAGGGGACCAACGGCAACGGAAAGCGGACCCCATCCCATCTAGTGAAACTCTCCAAGGTGAGCGGTTACAAGGACCGTACGCCTAGGCAGAAACAAACGCTTATGGCGATACTGGACGGGACGGCAAATGGCCAATCCTGGAATAGTATCGCTACGGCCCTTAGGATGGACGGTTCATCGCTTCATCGCGTGAGCTGTGGCATCCTAATGCGGATGGGATATCTACCTATGGTGACTGGCAAAAAAGCGAAATCCGGTAGTCCCCATTCAATGCCAAAGCGAAGGTCAGCTGTGAACCAGCTGGTAAGGGACTTGAAATGGCCCAAGGGGAAGGTATCCGTAGCGGTTACCGAAGTCCCTAGGGACCTGGAAATAGAGGACGTTCCAGAACCGGAAGAGGACGTACCACTCGTCCCCCGCGCACGGTCCTTTACTATCCAGTACCGCGGACCGTCCAGTACTGGCAAAACGAACCAGTACAAGACTCCATTCGGAGATTCCCTATTCGCTGGGATGAACCTAGGATGGGACGCTGGGGAAACCGCCGAAGTCACCATAAGACCCATGAAAGCGATGATTAAGAAATAGGACATAATCCTAAGCCCTTCCCTCTCACGAGGGAAGGGCCCCTTTTTTATGTACAAATATGCAATATATGTACCGGGAGATAAAAGTCATTTCACCTATGGACGGTCCTATGGTTCATCCTATGGGGACCGTCCCGCAAGGGGGACCGTTATCATGGCAAATATCCCGCGTCCTATGGTCACGCTATAGGACTGTCCTAGGGACGGTTAGTGTATTATATCTGCCTTGAATTATACAATTAGTACGTTGTGTCTTACCCTACATAGCGCTGTCTCAATTTGCCCTATACAGCGGTTTATTTGCCATAATAAATCTCGCTATAGGACGGTCCCATTTCGATTTGCCAAAGCGCTATAGGGCAATCCCTAGGACAGACAATCGGCGCAATCACAGCCACTGGCAGGGGCGGTTAGTCAGTCCGACCCGATGAGCAGATTTTTGAATGTAGAATATTTGCCACAGACATCGTACTATATTGACAGAGGCTGTACTTGTCAGTAACGTATCAGCTAGCCTATCAGCTACGACCTATGACTGGAGCGAGTACGTCGTACTGACAAGATGACGAAAAACCCCCCCTCTACTGACAGGTACGTACCATCCTCTCTCCGTACGGTTCTCTCCTTCCTCTCCCCCCCTTTTTGGCAAAACGTCGAGAGGACGGTTTGGTGAGCAGGCGGGTCAGGGGACCCGCCCCATGGCAAAAATTCGGGTATCGGAAGTTAGATATAGTGCCCGAGAGGATGATAGTTTTCCATGACAGTCGAGGGCACTGTCGTGTGGTTGGTAGTATTCATCGTACTACTGTATGCCGGTGTATCGGGGGCACTGTGGCACCTGTGGCAATCAAAAGAGAAAGAATATAAGGAAGCACAGCGCATCTCTGACCAGTCGGAGCCCGAGGAGGTCGACACCGATGGCAAAGAAGCGCAAGAAGCCCGTGGCAATCGTTCCCGCCGAGAAGGGGACTTATGAGTCCCCCAGGCGTGAGACCCATGGGATGGACCCGTACGTTCGTGCAGGATATGGACAGAAGACCGACCTGGGGATGTCTCGCTTCCACGAGGCTCTCAGGGGCCGTCCACAGGACCTGGAGACGTATCGCCGGTTCATCATCCTGCTGGAGGACGACCCGTCCCTCAACATGAGCCTGCTTGAGATGGAGATAGCTGCTCGTATGCTCATGGAGAACGACAAGTTCGACTCCTGGATACTGGAGGAGGAGAACGTCGAGCGCATGAAGGGCCTGGAGACGATTTTCAGGATGCTGCGCTCCAACCGGGACCATCTTCTCAAGCTCTTTGAGAAGGCCAGGTCCAGGCATACCATCGACACGTCCGTCTCTGAAGCAGCCAGCTTCATAGCGGACCTTAAGAAGAAGGGAGCATTGGAGGGAGACTATGAGGTGGTCGAGAATGAGTCTTGATGAGCATGACGAGAACTACAACATCTACTATGCCATCGAGGGCGTGGAGCGCAAGTTGGCAAAGTTGAAGAACTATATCCGTGGCAAAGATGCAGAGGGCGTCTCTGTCCACGACCCCATCAGCAAGGTGAAGAAGGTGACCATCATCCTCACCGAGACTGGTGGACAGACCGTCCGCATCGACCATCACGGCGTACCGGGCATCATGGATATGATATGATGGACACCCCTGAGATAGTCGTAATAAAGAACGGTGAGGTCCAGGCGCGTATGGGTCTGGGCGATAGCCTGGAGTTTGGCACCAAGTTCGAGACCTATGCTGATGGTGAGGGGGTCATCTACAACGAGGCCACCGCCTTCACTCTCACGTATGGCAAACAGATTGTTCTCACCATCTTGCCAAGCGAGTTGCAGGTGGTCGACATCGTCAGACCAGCCGAGCCAGGGGTGGGCGCATGAATGGAAAGCCATGGCAAAAGACCATCCAGGTGTTCACCAGGGACACCTCTACAGATGAGATAAAGGCCAGCCTGGATAACGTACTCCTCGAATATCCCAACGTGATGTCCGTCGACATCAAGTGGAATGCCAGCAACTGCACTTTATTCGTACGATACACGGAGGTGACCGAGAATGGCAGATATTGAGATAAAGGTGGACAGCGACGAGGCTGAGGAGAAGATGCGGACCATGATTTGCCATATGCAACAGCTGAATAAGCTGATGGCAGATTACATCGAGCTGTTCGAGAGGGCAAATGAGCTGTACGAGAAGTTCAAGCGGCCAGAGGTGCCGATTTACATCCCCTACATCCCCTCTCCGAAGCCAGAGCCAAACCCCTGGTACCCTGGTATCTGGATAACGGAGGACAGCACCGCTGATGGCAACAGCGTCAGCATCAAGTGGACCCTGAAATGAAGTTCGATTTTGGCAAATTGACGAAGGAAGCATGGGAGGTGGTCGACTCTTCCTGGACTGAGGTCCAGCGAGAGAACCGTGAGCGCATATTTGGCAAACTCGTGACCGTCGTGGAGGCTCTCAAGGCCGAGGAAATCGACGAAGAGACCGCCATGGCGCAGATTGCAGCCGATTTCGAGCTGTTCTGCGTCTGCCACGTCCGTCTGGACGACCTGAAACCCATGTTCCCTGCCCTTTGGCAATGTAACTCTGCCGAAATCTTCGAGCAGAACGAGGAGAACCTCTTCATTCTGTGTCGGAAGGTCGGAAAGACTGCCATGGGGACCGCCTGGGCACTCTGGAAGACCATCTCGACCCCGGCTTGCAGGCTTATCATCTTCGCCCCCACTGAGCAGCAGCTGTTCATGATGCAGGATGTCATCAAATGCCTCAATCGCAGCCCCTACATGATGGAGGAGTACGTGCGGGATAAGGATGCTCCGCACCGGAGGGGCAGAAAGTCCGACGAGAGGGTGATTTTCGGGCACAACTGGTCTGAAATCATCCCGATGAACCTGGCGCAGAAGCAGATAGCCGCTACGAAGCGCGGTCAGAAGGGCTCTGTGGTAATCGTGGACGAGATTGGGCTCGTTCTGAAGGACGTACAGGTCGTTGTCATCGACGATATGATGGCAGACGCCTACTCGGACAAGAAAATGCTCAAATTCGGGACTCCAGACAAGTTGGCAAACCCGGAACTCGAAAATGAGTGGCGCGAGGCCCAGGAAGACCCCGATATTGGCACTTTTACCATGGATATCTGGGATGGTCTCGTCCAGGGCTGCATCATACTCGAATATGTACGTCGACGCTTCAAAAAACTCCATATTCCGTGCCCCTGGGGGATGTTCGAGGGCGTCTGTGGCAAAAGATGGTTTCCTGACGAGTTATACGATGAAAATCATCCAATCTATGGTAATTGGGAGTGCAACGAGTGTTGCATGCTCAATGAAGCCTTCGTGGTCGAGAACATGGGCGAATTTCCGCATACGGCTGGCAGATTCTTTCCAAAGCCGTATTTGGAGGCGATGGCCACGGCAGAGTGGGACGTGAGCATCCCAAATCCAAGGGAACACGCTCAGTACGTCATGGGCATCGATTATGGCATGGTAATGAACCCAACACAGGTCACGGTCTGGGAGTTGCTCAATCAGACCCTTGTTTTGAACTATTGGCTCGAAATCGCGCCTGTTGAGCCGCAGCAACTCGGTGGCACTCGCGATTACGACCCCATCAACCGTCGCATCCAGGAAACGTACCGAGCTTACGGTCCTGGCGACAAAAATCAGATAAAACGCATTTTTCCCGATGCAACAGCCGTAGGAACGCAAGTTACGGCAGATTTGACGAAGGGAGAGCAAGGATTACCCCCGTCGAAGATATACTGCAACGAGACGGCCCGGAAGCGAGAAACTTTGGGAGTTTATTTCAGCGGGCCGTACAAGAGCCAGATGATGACGAACTACAGGAAGCTCATCATGGACGGTCGCATCAAGGTGACCCGGAGAGAGCCTTACTTCAGCAAGTTCATGATGGAGCACGACAACATCATCGTCAAGAGTGTGGAGTCCGAGAACTACCTCAAGTTCAAGGAAGCCCGTGGCAGCTCAATCGACCTGATTGACAGCCAAGCACTCGCGGCGCTTGAGCTCTCCGACGAAATAAAAGGTGAGGGAGCGTTCCTGGGCTATGTCTCATATCACCCCCCGACAGCAGCAGAAAGACGGAAAAAACTCCCGCCCAAAATCCTCGTTACCAAGGTATGACGACAAGTGGAGCAATGACTCGATTGTGCTCCTGAAGTGGGTGGAAGGGAACCCGAATGTCTACCAGACATATCGCTTGCTCGAAAAGGAGACCAAAATCCCGAAAAGCACGATTTGGGAGCTGGTAAATTGGGACCCGTCGAGTTTGCCAGGCTGTACGAGTCCACTCGACTGTTGGGCAATCAAGCTCAACATGCGGGTGCTCTATGTTCACGAGCCAGGGCGAATTATTGCCGTATTTAAATTTAACCCATGATTTTGCTATCATTAGTACGCTGTTCGCGTCGTACTGTCCGTATTATGATTAGTGAGAGTAGTGCGGAGGCTAGAGACTTGGTGAGGACCACCCCCCCTGGCAAAAGGAAGCTCTACGGCGGAGTCATGATTTCGAAGGCTCCTGAGTACCTCAAGGGGGGCTGGATGCAGGACCAGACCTTTACCGAGGACGTGGACCCGTTCAACCCTCATGAAACCAAGACCACTGACTATCGTTATCTTGAGGAGCCAGAGTTCTACAAGGACCGATACATCGAATACAACGAGAACGGCTGGTATTCCTTCCTGGTCGACTACCTCGTCGGCGAACTTTTCTGTGATTTCGAATTCGACGGGCCTGGGGCAAAAGAGGTCGAGGCATTCTTCAAGGAGACCTGCCCCGATGCCCGTCAACAGGTCGAAATGATGGGTCTGAACGTCGTCAGGGAAGGGACTGGTGGTCTCAAGAAGCTCATCAACGGCAGTGGTAAACTGATGCAAATCGAGGCGATGAACGGTCGTCTCATCCGTCTGGAGGAGTGGTCGAGCCAAGAGCCTCCGACCAACGCCAGGTATCCTCCGTTCGGACCATATACCAAGACGCCTGGCGGCGCACCGTACGTCGATGGTGGTGGCAATACCGACTTCATCGACACCAGCTCAGAGGTCGTCCCTGGCAATCTGGGCTCACGCTTTCTCCGTGTATCAATGAGGAACGACCCCACCGATTGGTACGCGGACATGCTCATGTGGCCACGCATGGAACCTGTCGACTACCTCCACGACGAGATTGCTCTCTGTCGCATCCGTCGTGACCCCAGGACGCCTTACGGGATATCGTTCGGCAGGGCGTGTTTCCATGACATCAAGGCTCTCAGGAGCCTCAACAGGGACATCGTAGCTGCCCTCAAGCGGCTGGCTGCCGTTCTCCTGGTGCTGAAGGCTGACCTCAGCCAGTACGATGGAGATGACGCCAAGCAAGCCGCTCTGGAGAATGCTGTCAAGATGTTCCAGGACCTGGACTCCGCCTCCACCGGAGTTATAGGCATCGACATGAAGAACGACCTTGGGTATCCGTCTGGCAACCGCACTGAGAGACTGATACCCATCATGCAGCACCTCGAACCCGTTCTCAGCTCCATTCTGATGAACTTCCTGTTCGCCCTTGGGCTAATCGAGCAAACGGGGGCAAACAAGTCCCTGATTGCCAAGCAGGAGATAAGGGCCGAGAAGCAGCTGCGGAGGTATCATGCTTCAGTCGCTTCCTTCATGGAAGTGCAGGTCTTCCCCCACATCACCGACAAGGAATGCCACATGCGTTTCAACGCCTATCTGGACCCGGAGTTCTGGCTCTCACTCTGGCAGACCAGTGCGGTGTCCCGAGAACGCATCCAGCGTGAGTATTCCGTCATCGATAGTGGCAAGACGTACTTCCACACCTTGACTCCCCCCACTCCAGTGGGGGCGGGGCCAGGTTCATCTTCCTCTGGCAAAGCGAACGATTTCTCGAAGGACGACTCGAACGAGGGTCGTAGACAGGACCCGAAGGCCGACACATCGGTCTCGAAGGCGAGGGGTTAAAATGCCAATCGAAGTAGTCAACTCGGTGGTCGCACGGATAAAGAAGACTGGCAAATGGCCTGCGATGTGCGACAAGGCCAAGATGACGATGAAGCAATGCGGCGAGAAGATGGCCGCTGCCGTATCTGCCAAGGCCAAGAAGCGGCGAGCCCTAAAGGGCGGGGCGACGGGTACGAGCGCACATTCCACTTATTCCCAGGACCCCAGGGACACCTACATCTCTGTCGAGGACGACGGAGGTATCTGGGTAAAGGTCATGGACCACGATGCGGCGCTCTTGGGAGCGGATGGCAAGCCGTACACCGTCGATGAGACCGCTCTTATGGCAACCCTTGGGGCCTGGGTCAGTCCTGCGTATGACCTGAGAGGCCACATCGACCATCTCCAGGAGAAAGAGGTGGCAATCGAGTTCATGGATGCCCGTTACGATATCGGAGACGGGCTGTTCGTCAAGATGAAGCCAGAGGACCCCGAAGTCTGGCAATCAGTCGCCGAGGGGGTCATGAGACCCAGTGGCGAGTTCGTAGTACCGGAGGACCCCGAAGCTGTAGATGGAGACGGGGTTGTGCAGTTTGTGATGCCCACAGGCATGGGCCTGATGTGGGAAGGAGAGCCAACGAGCCCCGGAAGCGGGCCTGGCAATCCATCACAAGAAGCCGTGAGTGCTGAGATAGTTGGAGGCGAGAACACGAGCGAAGAAACAGGAGCCGAGCCGCCCGCAGCTGCTCCCCCAGAGGGTGCAGAGACGGCGGGCGAGGGAGATACTGGGGACCAAACGCCCCCTGCGAAGACCAAAGAGTCGCCGGACCCCGTAGCGGCTGTGCAAGCCAAACTCGATGATGCCCAGAAGGAACTCGATGCGCGTCAGAAGCAAATCGACGACCTGCTGGGTGAGAAGGAGGAGCATGGCAAAGCGTGGGAGAAGCTGGAGAAGTCCGAGAAAGAACGCCTGGCAAAACAGCTGCCCGAGGAATACGACCACACGGACGTGCCCCTCGAACAGATGAAGCGCGATGTTGCCCTGTACCAGGCCAGCATTGCCAAGGCGAAGGAGCAAATCGTCTCGGGACCGACGTTCCAGGAGAGCGATGTGTTGGCTGGCAACGAGCTGACGGATGAGGAGTACACGAAGCTCCAGGCAGAAGAAAAGGCCATCCTTGGAATGGCTGCCACCATCCCCGCTGGGTTCACCCCAGCACTGCCCGACCATGCCAACTACAAGGGAAAAAAATAGGGAAAGTGAACCATAATGACAACTGCATACGCCGGCGATTACGGTGGAGGATATGTGCTGACTTCCATCCTTCGGGAAGGAACCATCACTGTCACGACCTCCACCATCTTTGCCGGAGGCAAGGTAACCCAACCCGCTGCGTCCTTCGCTGCTGAGATAAGCATAGGTGACTATGTGGCCCTCTTCATCGACACTGGCAACACGTACGCTGCCACCAAGGGCATTCCAGCGGTCGTTGGGGTAACTGCGAACACCACGCCCATCATCGGTCGTGTTCTGGAGGAGCCTCGCTGGGCACGGATGCCCGCTGCGACGGCTTCCACGTGGGCAACCATGCTCGCGGCCCAGAACTACCGCACGGCTCCCGTTGAGTTCTTCGGACTCACCAGTGCTCACGCCGCCCGCACGGACGGTTCGAGCACCGCCCTCGATGTGGCAAGCCCCATCAAGTGGGACCTCTCTGCCAATGGCTGGGGAGATGCTGGAACCACCTTCAACGGTGCGTTCACGTTCCACTACGATGCCAACACAGCGGCCTCCACGGTCCTGGTCGGCATGGGGGCTTACCCAGCTGCGGTCTCGGGAGACAACGATGCTGTGGGCTACGATACGATTGCTTAGAGGAGAGGATGACACATGGCAGAAACTCCACGTGCGAGCACGTCCGAAACGCGTCTTGCCCTCCCCAGTGACAAGTTCTTCCGTATCGACTACCAGGCGCGGGCAATCGCGGACCTCATCAATGTCGAGCTAGTGTTCGACAGGATGTTCCCCAAGGTCCAGATACCCACCAGAGCGTTCTGGTATCGCAGGAAGAGTGTCTCCGGCACCAGGTACAGCGACGCGACCGACCCCAAGAAGGAGTACCCTCCCCCGATGGAGCACGGCGGCAAGATTGCCAAAGTGACCGTCTCCGATTACCAGGAACTGAGCGATACTGTCGAACAGTACTCGTTCGGCTTCGACATCGGACTCGACTCCAGGGAGGAAGTTCAGGGCATAGACTACGTGGTCCGTGCCAGGAACTCCACGGGATACTGGATGGCTGAGTCCATCAACGCTGGCATCGTTACCAGTGTGCTCAACGACTTCTCCGTTACGTCCACCACGGACGTGGCTGCCATGGCAGACATGATGACCCACATCGCGTCTGACATGGGCTACGAGGACACCGTTGGTCACATTGTTGGAGTCCTCGACTCCGACAACTACTGGGACGAGGCTGGTGCTGACCCAGTGGTCGACATCCTCGACCTGCTCACCGTCTTCGACAACCAGACTGGCTTCTGGTTCAGGGGCACCGATGTCTACATGACGAACCGAGCACTCAACCTGTTCAACAAGTTCATCATCAACCACGGTGGCACCTGGGCGAGGGACCCGACTGGTGCAGGATGGATTACCAACGCCGTTGGCGGGGTAACCTTCCATGGTCTGAAGAACGATGTGGCTGGTTGGGAAGCGACCACTGGTGACGACTACATCTGGATGGTAGACAGGAACAACCCAGCGGCGACTTCCTACTACTACACCTCGTCCGAATATCCGAACATGGGTGGTATCAACTACCACACGTGGAAGGAGGACGAGTCCAAGGTGCAGACCTACCAGTTCTGGTACTCCAGGAAGACCGTGGTCCGGGAACCCACTGCGATGGCCGTACTGAAGGTCCGCGACTAGGCTACTTAGAGGTGATGATATGGCACTCCAGCCCATCTCAGAGGTACGCCAGCGCAACCACGTGAGTGGTAACAGGACCGCACGTCAGGCCATCGAGCGGGCGTCGACATTCGTTCTGACCATTCAGGACGTTCCCCTCAACGCCACTGCTGACTTGGGGGTCGGCACAGTGCTATACGATTGCGAGTTCCTCGGTGGATATTGCATCGTGAGCGCCGATGAGGGTACTGATATCGTCGGGAAGATAGAGAGTTGGGATGATGCTGCTGGGACCGCCCAAGTAGCGCTTTCTGCGGAGTTCACCTTCGACGCGGCGGCGGCTTCCAACGAAGCCATCACCGCTGTGGCAGACAATCTTGTATCAGCAGGGTACATCATCAATCTGCTCATCTCCACCGCTGCGTCCAACGCAGTGACTGGTGACGTGACGCTCTTCTTCAAGACTGTCGACGACCTCGGTGAGGACGGTTAGACATGAGCCTGCGGGGGGCGGGTAGCCCCCCACAACCTCAAACAAAACGGATGTAGTTCAAATGGTAAAATGGAACGGCATCAAGACGTACACGCTCACATGGACGGAGCAGATTATCGCCAATGGCGTTGCTCCCGACACGGATACGGTCATACCAATGGCCGGAGCGGAGCGTGTGACGTGGCAAATAGACACTAACGGAGCTACCACTGGTACTCCCGACTTCGACTTCCATCTTCACGCTCTCGTGGCTGGTACGGTCTACTCGACCGCTGTCTGGAAGACACTGGCGAGTGCTGTGGCAAAGGACACTGGCATTGCTGGTATCCTCAACACCACAACGGAGCTGGGGATGTCAAAGGTCAAGGCCAAGCTTGATGTGAACACTGCGAACTTGGCTGCAACGGAGTTTGTCACGCTTGTGATAAAGGTCTATTACTGAGGTGGACCCTCTGCCAATAGACCCTCACTCTTACACGATAGACGATTTCTCGCAACTCATAAGGAGGGAAGACGACATGAACGAAAAGAAGACATTCAAGTCCCAGGTTGGTGTCGGTGCCAATGTCAGGCTGACGGTCTACAGGCCCGATGGTAGCATCAAGCAGGTGGCCAAAGGCAATCTCACCGTCTCAGCTGGACTTGAGTGGATAAAGGAACACGCACACGACAGCGCAGACGGCACCAACATCATGGAGTTCGTCGAGGTTGGCACCAGTTCTCAGGCTGTTGCCGCAGGCGATACGACTCTGATTGCCTACACCAGCGGAAACGGTCTGGACCGTGCCCTTGGCACCTATGCCTCTGGCGCAACTGGGGTCTGCACCGTCACCAAGTCCTTCTCCGTCACCGGGACGGTGGCAATCGAGGAGTGTGGACTGTTCGGTGTGGTCACTGCCAACACCGTCCCCATGCTGGCCCGTGTGCTGACCGGAACCGTGACCGTCAACAATGGCGACACCCTAGAGGTTGTCTGGACCGTTACGTACACCAGCACGTAGGTCAGGTGAGGCAAATGGCACTACTTGACCAGTACGACCTGGCGTTCGGAGACGCCGACTTCGCCAAGACGGTGCACATGGCGGTCGTCAAGGCAGCTGTGGCAATCCAGGCAGAGAACGCGACGACAGACAAGCATACCGAGAGGTCTCAGCTCGCCTTCGAGGTCCTTCGTGGGACCTTCGATTGGAAGCTGTTCCTGCCAGCGGTGACGAGCAATGCGTCCATCACCAGTGTGAAGGACGGGGACATCGAGTTCCAGGTCGCTGCCGTGTGGAATGCGTTCGCCATGGGTAGGCTGTAGGAGGGAGTTTAGATGGCGGACATAAAGTTGGCCTACGGGTCCTCAACGGCGATAACGTGCACCTTGGCAAGCCTGGCCGACAACACTGCGAGGGAATGCACGGCAGTGGACAACACCTCCAATCTCTATATGGATGCCCTTGTGAGGCTTCACATCAAGCTCCAGACGGGCACTCCAGCCAACGAGATGGCGGTCTACGTCTACGCATACGGGAGCGAGGACGGGACCAACTATACTGACAACGCCACTGGCTCCGATGCAGCCGTCACCCTCCGTGCTCCCACGAACCTCAAGCTCGTCGGTGTCATCAGCTGCCCCACGGCTGGCGGCCTGACGTACAAGAGCCATCCAATCAGTATTGCCTCTGCCTTTGGTGGCATCCTGCCACGGAAGTGGGGCGTTGTGGTCGAGAACCAGACTGCTGTTGCGTTCTCAGCCACCGAGGGAGACCACGACAAGGACTACACGGGAGTCTATGCAACGGTGTAAAGATGCCAGTACCGATGACGAACAGAGAGGGGGGCAAGCCGCTACCTGGGTCGCAGATAATGGCGTCCCACCCGCTAGCGCACGGTCTCGTGTTCTGCTTCGTCTTCAACGAGGGTGCTGGTGAACGGGTCTATCAGTCCTATCCTACTCTGTCTTCGAACGTTCCCAACGCACAGTACTATGCTATGGGTGGCACCCCCGGCCCATCGTGGAAGACGGCCATCACTGACATTGGCTTCTCTCCAGAACACGGGCATTCTGGTGGCATCATGCCCACGGCGGGAAACAACATCGGGGCTAACACCACCGGGGCCATCGGCGGGTTCGCGGGCAAACTGAGCATGAGCCAGACCACCTACACGATGGCCTACTGTGCGACTCCAGCAATCGCATCCCAGGCTGGCTCTTATCACGGGGTCTTTGCCTTCGGCGACTACAACCCCGCCATCTACCTCAAGACCACTAGCGCTGCCTGGGGGATGTACTACGGTGGCGACAAGTCGTTCAACACCAACCTCGCTACGCGGCAACACTACCACTGCCTGGCATCCGTTACTGGAGGAGTGGCAACTGGCTATACGGACGGTGTCAAGGAGGCAACCCAACCGACCGGGGTCAATGCTCCCACCAACACTCTCCGCATCGGCTCCTCGGGCGGGGCGGGCGGCAACGCTACCGAGGGCATCACCCAGTCCATCTTCGTGTGGAACCGAGCCCTGACCGCTCACGAGGCGAACCAGTGGGCGCTGGACCCCTATCAGATGTTCAGGCCACACAATCAGTGGTGGATGATGGCTGGCGTTAGCGGGGTGACATCCATGCCCTGCGCGGCTGGCATCGGCATCGCTGCTGCCATCACCAAGGCGTTGACCGCACAGCAGGCTGCTGGCGTTGGCATCAACGCTGCCCAGACCAAGAGTCTCACCCTCCCTAACTTTGCGAGTGCTGGCGTTGGCATAAATGCCAGCATGCTCAAGAGCATCACGAAGGATTGTAATGCTGGCCTGGGCATCAACGCAGCCATCGTCAAGGCGTTGACCACACAGCAAGCAGCTGGTGTCGGCATCGACGCTGTTCCGACCAAGAACCTCACCCTTCCCAACTTTGCGAGTGCTGGCATTGGTATCAACGCTGCTCAGACCAAGAACCTGACCGTGGAATATGAGGCCGGGGTTGGCATCAATGCTGCTCTGCTCAAGAACCTCACCATGGCATTGGACGCGGGGCTTGGCATCAACGCCGCCGCGATACTTACCATAATTGGCGTAACTTACATGAATGTCAGTGCTGGAATTGGCATTGCAGCTGACATCACCAAGTCCCTGGATGTGGGATATGAGGCCGGGGTTGGCATTTCTGCCGAGATAACGAAGAGCCTCGCAGTGGAGTACGATATCGGCATTGGCATCAATGCTGGTGCAGTTCTCTCCACTGCTACCAGGATAGCTGCGTCGGCGGGAATTGGCATCGGGGCAGCCGTCTCCCTCTCAATCACCAAGATGCTCTCCGCTGGAGTTGGTGTGGGTGCGGTGATGACAAAGAACCTATCGCCCGTACCTTTCGATGCAGGCATTGGGGTCAATGCCTCCCTGTCCAAGAACCTCACCAAGGAGTTGGCAGCTGGCATTGGCATAAATGCAGAAATCGTGAAGAGCCTCACCATGCAAATCGAGGCTGGTGTGGGGATAGACGCAGCCATCGTCAAGAACCTCACGAAGCAGGTCGCGGCTGGGCTTGGCATTCTATCGGAGGTCGATGCGAGCGTCGTTGGGGAGGTAGTCACCTATCTGATTGCCTGCGACCTCTCTATGGCAATCCTTGAGGTGAACATGGCAGCCTACGACACGATGGAGTCAATCGTCGACGATGGCATAACCGAAGCAGTATCTCCGGTAGGCACCTACGCGGGCGATTGGAAAGATATCCTCTACTCGAATACCTATGCGGTCGACGATGTTGACAAGAAAGCGGGTGCCTATAGCATCAAGGTGACCTATCCAAGCCAGAATGCGTTCCAGTCGTTCCAGTATGAATTTGACGGCACTCTCGACATCTCGGAGTATGAGTATCTGCAAGTCTGGTTCAAGGTCGAAGGGCCAGAAGCCGACTCTCAGATTCGTGGGAGCAATACATATTTCGGCCTCTGGGACGAGGATGGCGACTGGATAAAATGGTATGACCCCCCTGAATACCTGGAGTCCTATGACAGCAAAGAATGGGTGCTGCTCACTTTTGTGCTTGCAGACTTCGACATCGAGTACGGCACCTGGGACCCTACGAAGTTGAAGAAGATTTGGTTCGTCATAGGTGCCGATGGCGCTGGGTTCACAATGACCGCTCACGTGGATGACCTGAAGTTCTTCAATCAGGACCAAGAACTTCAGGTGGAGTTGGCAGTTCTGGACGACCAGTCCAGCACTGGGCTCGACACCATCACCGAGAGCCTCACTCCCACTGGCAGCTTGGCTGGGGAGTGGAGCGAGAAATACGGGGGGTCCACGTCACTCGACAGTGGGGAAGCCCAGGTGGGTACCAACGCCATCAAGTGCACCAGTGGAGCGTCTGATATGTCGATGCGGTACACCTTCACGCACGTTCTCGACACCAGTGTCTACACTCATCTGAGGATGAGGATAAAGCCGTCGTCCGTATTCTTTGACAATGAGCCGTATTTCGTTCTCTGCCTTACCAATGGAACCAGTGAGTTCTCGGCAGAGGAGCACCTGTGGTACCTATACGTTCGTCTCACTGATGATGACAGTTGGCAAACTCTGTACCTGGACCTGGCGGATGCTGATTTGCCAAACAACAATGGTACGTTCGACAGGACCGCTCTCATGACGCTTATCGTCTCATACCTCGGTCCGCCGTCGTCCAGTGGAGAGTCTCTTTGGGTCGACGACATTGAGTTCTATGTCGAGAGTCAGGCAATCGAGGTAGACGCAGCGATGGGAGGCACCTAGATGAAAAGACAATGGGAATTGGTAACTGGCGACAACAAGCCGGACATGGAGTTCACTATCACCAACCAGCAAACGGGAGCCGCCATACCCCTGACCGGGCACACCGTCAACTTCTATCTGAGGAAGGTGGCTGGCGATGGGTCAATCGTCAACACTGGTCACACGGCTTGCACTCACACGGATGCAACCAACGGGGTGACCAAGTACGAGTGGGCTGATGATGACCTGGACGACGACGGCGACTACGAGGGTGAGATAGAGATAACTTACTCCAGTGGCAAAATCCAAACGTACCCGAAGCTCTTCTACTTCATCGTGCGCGGAGGGTTTGCCTGATGCCAGAGAGTGATATGTCGGCACTGGAGTTCAAGCAGCTCGACCCAGAGGACCGGGACTGGCGTATCTTCGACCGACTCGGGAAGGGTGACAAGAAGATGAGCAAGCTGGACCGTCGCATCACCGCTCACTGCAAGGAGACCGAGTTGCTCACAGTGAGAGTAGGGCATGTGGAGACCAAGCTCGACGGGCACGTGACCGACAAGGAAGTCCATCCCAGGTACAAGAAGACCGTTGGCAATCCGGGCAACCCTGGCAATAAGCCATCCTGGGCGACCAGGCGGAACGGTCTCTACATCACGGTCATAACATTCTTAACAGCACTCGTATATCTGGCAATCGAGGTGATGAACTAATGGCGTACAACATCCTCGCCAGGTTCAGGCGCATAACCGACTACGACAGTGACCGGGAGTCGGACACGGCAGCCCGTTCCGACTACATGACGCCAGCTCTGGCAAGATACAATGGCATAATGGGCACCACGGAGACCATTACCAGTGATACCACTGGCGACACCCATGCTGACGAGTCCATCGCGTGGCTGGCAGCCTCGATATGCTACTCCGAGGAGCACACCACGAAGAGGGATGCCAATCGCGGTGGCATGTTCATCTGGGAGATATGGGAGCAGCAAGCGTACAAGACGATGTTCGAACTTGACCAGACCAAGTTCGTCTACAACAAGGGCACCGGGGTCTACTCTCTGAAGGAAGCCTACGATGTCTGGGTGAATGCCTACGTCCGAGACAACGCAGCGGACTCGGAGGACTATGGGACGTGAGTGCTGTGGCAATCAGTGGGCAGACCAACAAGCTAGCCGACGAAATCCAGGACATCCTAGAGAATGGGATGGAGAGTACGGGCTTAGAATGCACCGATGGGTCTCCGGCCTTTGCTGGGACCGACGACGGCGAGGACTTTGGCGGCTTTACAATCTACTCTATCAACTTGGACGATGACGAGACCATGAATACCGAGGATTTGCCCTGCGTCATCTTCAGAGTGGAACGCACTCCGGTGGAGTACTTCCATGACGATGCGGCTCTCTATCAGGCTGACCTGATGTTCGAGCTACGCATCAATGCAAACCAAACGAAAGCTATTAATGGTACGGTCCACAGTAGGAAGCATCTGGTGTCGTGGTTCATCGAGAGGCTGGAATACGTCCTTGACCACATGACGCTAACGTCAGTTCAGGAGGCTGGCAAACGGAACCTGAACACTATGATGCCAAGTACATTCGATGAGGATAGCAATTTCTGGTACTACGGAGAGACCTTTATGTCAGTCCAATATCTTGAGGAGGGGTCGAGTCAATGACCACAGACTTTTTTGCCACAAAGAGGCGGATTACCGTCAACGGTGTAGACGTGAGCAACCTGATAGACATCACTGTCGAGAAGCAGACCAAGGCTCAGGAAGAGTTCGACGTGATGGACGACCACTTCGGACGCAATGTCCACTTGGAGGGCTATGAGTCGTCTGGGGCGATTGGCATGAAGGCCATTCACCAGACGGCAGGAACGGACCCCATGCCATTCATAGATGCCCTGTCCCTGACTATGGGATACGGTGAGTACAACACCACTGATGGGGTGGTCAGGATGGTCTACGATGACAGGAGTGCCACTGAGGAGTCGGCCACGTCTGGCAAATACGGACCCAAGAGGGTGTTCGAGATAAGGCAGACCGACCACGACACCTCCAATGGCATAACTGACAACACCACCACCGATGAGGCTTGGGCACAGCAGTTCGTGGCTGGCGGTGAGGACATCAATGCCGTCAAGCTCAAGATTTACAACGTCACTGCTGCTCTCGTCGAGCGGTTCGACCTGGAGATATGGACCGACGACGGCTCAGATGCTCCACTCGCCCAGGTTGCCAGTACCAACACGGTCATCGTCAACTGTTCTGCTGGAGCAGATGATGAATACAATGCCTACATCGGTGCTCTGACCCTTGGCACCGGCCATGGTGATGCCACGTGGGAGACCGTGGATATGAGTGCCAATACTCCAGATATCATGGATGGCGAGGCCCTATCCATTGGCACCCTGTACTGGCTCGTCATCAGGAACGTAGACAACGGCGGTGGGCACGACCTGTTCGTCAACATCAACACCTCCACTGACGAGTACGGGGGCGGTGTGGCAAAGAAGGACAACGACATCGCTGTTTCTCCCGTCTGGGGCGATGCCCCCGCTGGCACTCAGGATATCGCTTTCGTTATCCAATTCGAGGCTGAGCAGGGCCACACCGTTAGGGTCTACGATTACAAGAACGCCACAGAGGGATACTACACTACCTACTCTGGCGTCATGTTCACCAACGATAGCGGGATATCCATGGCACCAAAGGCCGTGGTGGAAGGCAATCTGAGGTGGACAGCACAGAGTGTAGACGGACCAACATCATTCTAAGGAGACCGGAAAATGACGACCAGCTTCATAGTAAGCGCGGCGAAAATCGGCATAGTGCTGGAGCAGCACGTCGAGACCCTCACAGGGACGAACGTCACTGGAGTGGGGGCCCTGTACGATGCTACTGCTAGTGACCCTACCTATGCCGTCATTTCGTTCAACACCGATGTGGCAATCGAGACGTTTGGGTACGAGCACGAGACGTTCCAGACCAACGAGGACCACTACGACCATTATGTTGACCTGCGGTACACTGGCGCGGGCAGCATAACCTCCGTGGCAATCGACGACACGACGGCAGCCAACCTGGATGCGTACAACGTACTGTACGCCGCCACCCATCTGCCGAACGGCGATTGTAACTCGACCACTGGCAACGACCTTGCGTGGGACCCTGTGGGCGATACCAACGGCGGAGTGAAAGCAAGCGATACTCGTGGGTATGGTATCATCGTCGAGAAGCAGGTAGCTGCCTCGATATTCTACCAGTGGATATTCCACAATGCCAGGATAGAGGCTACGCCCACCTTCGCACCGAAGCAGGCGACCAGGCTCAGCGCCCGCTGGATGGACGCCCGCGTCATCGAGGTAAACACCGAGACTTCAACCTTCACTGACCATACTCACAGTTAAGCACCCCTGGACGAGGGGAACAATCGAGAACCTGAGAAGGAGAGATGAGAAATGGGAAAATTGAGCAAGATATATGGAACTGTGGACAAGGAAACTGAGCTGGTACTGCCAGTCAGCGGAGCTGTTCTGAAACTGCATCGGCCCTCTTTCGAAGAAGAGGAAGAGATTAGCAACATGCTTGGCAACAAGGACGAGGGAGAAGAAGCCCAGGAGTATCTGCTCCGGGCAGCTGCCCGCATCCTGAAGTTGCTCTGCGACACCCCCAACCTCAGAGATGAGGACGAGGTGGCAATCACGACCGACCTGAAGAAGATGGAGGCACCGGACAGGAACTGCATTGTGCCATACTACAACGGTCTGGTCAGGATGGACGATGATAATCTCTACGAGGCGGTGGCGAAACAGCTTTTAACGAGTGGGACCAAGAAGAAGAGCTAGCTCTTCTGGCCCTGGCAAAGTCTTGGTCCATTCCGCTGAAGAACCACCCATGGTGCATGGTTCCCCTCGTGACTGAGTGGACACGAGATGAGGAGGGGAATATGGTAGCAACGAGGATACAGAGATACCGTGTCGACGTGCGTGGCACCTACAGTCTGGACACTCTGCCAGTCAGTCTTCTCCAGCTCATGATAGAGACGGACCAAGAGGTCCAACGCATGCAAACAGCTGCTGGCGGACCAGTGGAGGATGTGCCTTATGCCTAGTTATGGCACCCGTGGCATCTCCAAATTCTGGGAGAGGGGCTCTGGTCGTGGCCCCTGGCGCAAGTCTGGCACTCTCGGAACTCAGATGGAACGGGTCAGAATGACGAAGAAGCTTCGTGGTGCTGGCTGGACCATCTCGTACTTTGACGATATCACTCCCTCTACCATGATGGTCGAGTTCGCCATGGACGAGGCCATGACAGCCATAGCCGTGCAACTTGGTCCTATCATGGCGCTCCGAATGCAGGAGATTTACCATGCGGGTGGAGAGCCTACGTGGAAGCCAGACTCTGCTAGCTGGCTGGCTTACAAGGCGTCTGGAAAGTCGTACAGGGGGAGGAAGGGTCCGTTCGACCTGCGTACCATGCACATGACAGGCGACCTGGAAAAGGAGGTCGACATGCTACAGCAGCGCCTTCACACATTCTACAATTCGCAGACAGGGCAACTCGTCATAACGGGTCTTGACGACGCCTTCTCTGATGCGTGGTACGTGTGGTTCCATGAGCTTAGTGGCATTCCTACTGGCTCGGACCGTTCTGGTAGACTGAGACGGCCCTTCATTATGCAGGCAATCCTAGAGTCTCTGCGCTCGTTTAACATGACTGGTGCCTCTTTTGCTCAGTGGGCCGATGACCAGGCGACGAAGGGCCTGGAGGACTTCCACATCAAACTGGTCGAGGCTGGTATCATCACTCCTGGCGGAGCCACTCCAGCCCAATCGTTCTCTCAGGGGGCGAGTTCCCTCAGCACTGGTGTACGGATAGGTACACCGGGATTGGGTCGCATCGGTCCGATTGAAGATGTCAACTCACAGTACGAATGGTGGAAGAGCAAGTACAAGTTCGGACTGATGGCTCTCCTCTGGTGGGTACTTCCACCCCATAAGATACTGGCAGTCTACGGTGCGGTAATGGACCTGAAGGCGTTCGCCACTGGTGAACTGTCAGATGCGTTCCTCAAGGGGTGGCTCTTCGCTCTGGCAAAGGGAAAGGCTGGTGGCATGGTCGGTGCACCAACAACGAGAAAGATGCAGCGTAGGGCATTTCGGCGTAGACTATGGAGAGGTAGGTCCTAATGGCACTTCTGAAGTTCTGGGTAGATGCAACACAGGCCAAGGCGGAACTGGCATCACTGGCGGCAATCAACAAGGCAACGGCCACGGGGGTTGCCATGTCGTGGAACCTGGTCAATAAGTCCATGATTGCAGGAGCCGCAGGCATCGGTGCCATGGCAGTCGGTCTGGCCGCTGCCTACGGTGCCAATGCAGAGTTCACCAAATCACTCACCCACACCCGTGCTCTGTCTGACCTCACTACCGACCAAGTCAGCAAGATGGGCAGAGCAGCCGTCGACCTTGGTATCCAGTTCGGCGAGTCCTCCAACGTCATCGCCGATGGTCTGGTCGTCCTCTCCAAGGCTGGTCTGACCTACAGTGAAATCATGACTGCCATGCCTACCATCGTCAAGATGATGAAGGCCAACGCAGTGGACTTCGAGACGGCAGCCAAGATATCCATCATGTCCATCAACGCCTTCAGCAAGGAGTACTCCGACCTGACTGATGTGGCAGACAAGACCCAGAAGGTCGTGCAGGCAACTCTGCTGGACCTGGAGGATATGCAGCAGGCACTCCAGTACGCTGGTTCCACCGCTGCACTTGCTGGCATTCCGTTCGAGTCTCTCGCAGCCATGATGGGTGTACTCTCTGACAATGCGATGGTCGCAGGCATCGCAGGTCGTTCGGTCAACATGATGATGCTCGACATCATCCAGAACACAGACGCGGTCCAACGATGGGCAGACAGTATGGGGATTGGAGTTCAGGTCATCAAGGACGGCGTCCTTAATATCAACGAAATCATTCCAGCATTTGCCAAGCTGGGGATGAACCTTGAGACACTGATTGAGTCTCAAGATATCTTCACAGCTCGGGCGCTGCGTTCCTGGGGCATCCTTATCGGTCACTCTGGCGACTACTTGGAACTACTGGGTGACATCAACAATGCCACAGGAGAACTGGACCGTACAGTCAACATCCAGATGACAAGTATGTCTGCCATTATGGGGCAAATCAAGGAGATATTCTTCGAGCCCTTCAAGACGGACCCAGAGGCAATCGAAGAGATTGTGGCAATCCTTGAGGACCTGAGAGTGGTGGTCGCAGAACTGGCACCAACGCTAAAGAACATGGTCTTCACCCTGATGAGGGGCTTCGCAGATATCCTGCCGGAGCTGAATGAACTACTACAGCAGTTCATATGGATGTTGTCAGGCACGATGAAGGTTCTGATGTTCTTTGGCAAAATGCTGGCGGGCATGCCGAAGGGTCTGCTCCAGGTGCTAATCATCTTCAAGCTGTTTGCCAGGAGTGCTATCGGTGGGATAGTCATTCAGTTCTTCAAGGACTTCGTCTTCGGGGCCAACACCGCTGTGATGGCAGCCGAGCAGCATGCCATGGCACTGAGAAAGATAGATATGGCCATTGCCAATGCTGACATACGTGTTAGGCAACTCTCACTCTCCCAGGAGAAGTTGACGCTTGACGAGCAGCAACAGGGAGTGGTAACGGCTGACCTGACAGAGAAGATGCGAGCACTCAGACACGAGTATGCCGTCCTCGACCTCGAACAGCTCAAGTCACAGAAGAACTACGAGAGGGCCGTGCACGTTGAGGGCGTCTACGTTGGTCACAAGAACCATGCAATCAAGGTTGCGAACGTCGAGCGCATCAGTGTGGAGCAGCTCACTCGGGCAAGGAGAATGGACGATATCCAGTTGGAACTCAACACGTTGAAGCTGAACGAGAACGTCAATGCCCATAGAATTAAGGTACTGGAACTCAGGAAGGAAGCCTTGGCACAGCAGATAGCCAGTGCTAAGACCGCTCAGGATGATGTGGTACTAAAGAAGAACACTCTGGTAACCCAAAATCTTGCTGCTGCCAAGCAGATGTTGGCAACTTCAATGATGGGCATTGGCTTTGGTATCTACATGATGCTGGCAGGATACAACAAGGAGACCAGGGCAATCGGGGCAATCACCACCGCTATTATGGTTGCCACGCTAGCCTACTATGCCCTTGCAGCTGCCAAGGCTCTGGCCAACCCTCTCATGGCCCCTGCCCAGGTCGCTGCCTATGCTACCGTTGGGGCAATCGGGATTGGAGCAGCTGCCGCTACGGTTGGTCTCGCCTATGCAGCCTTCGCCCCCGAGAGGGAGATGGAGGGCTTCGACGAATACGAGATGCAAGGGCCATCACGCACCTATGGAACCTCTGTTGGTGGCTTCCAGGGTGGGACCCGCGTCATCGGTGGCACCAAGCCCAGGATGGTCATGGTGCACCCACAGGAGCAAATTGTTACCGCCAACAAGGAGACCGCTTCTCCCGGTTCCGGTGCTGGCTTGACCATCAACATGGCACCTGGCGTCTACGTCCTGGACGAGGGCGGCTTTGTCGACTGGCTTGACAGACAGCTCTCCATCAAGAACTCACGTGAACTAGGGAGGTACATCCGATGAAACTCTTGCCCTGCGTACTGCTCGGTGACTTTGGCACATCGAAACTGGCAGAGACGCTCACCACTCCACAGCAATATCGGTGGAGCACCACTGATAGCACGAACTGGAACGTCGACCTGACCAGGGCACAATCGCTGTGGGACAGGAAGGCACTTCGGATTGCCCCAACTGCTGCCACTGCTGATGGCGACGATGCCATGTACGGCACCACAACGGATGTTGCCACAGAGTTCGACCTGATGAACTCGTTTGGCAATGACGTGAACGACCTGACCTGGTGTACCGACCTGGCATGCTGGCTCTACAACACGGACGATGTCTACTCGGGCGGTGATACGGACCAGTTCAAGATGGTGCTCACGAACGGTGGCACGGACATTGAGGTCTACTGGCCCTCGACGTTTGACACCACCGATAGGTGGTTGTTCATTCACGATACTCCAGACACGGGTACGTTCGTTGCCAACGGTGACAACGTAGAGCAGTGGGGGTTCCATGGCACGGCTGCTTTCACTGTCGGTTCGTACTTCTACATCAACACCTTCCTGGCATATCGAGACAACACCAGTGCTGATGACGAGGATTACCAGTCTGGCAATGGAATAGACCTCAAGACCTCTTCGTATATTCCAACTGGCTGGAACAAGTGGAGGGTAACTGGCAACATCCTGGGTGACAGGCCCATTGATATAGCAAGGCAACTTCATGAGATGGAGACCATCGGTCTCGAAGCTCTTCAGCCCGTACGTCGTCCCAGTCCCAAGTATCAGGCGTTGATGGACTGTGGCAACATCAAGACATACTTGATGTATCAGGAAGAGACCCTTGGACCCAGGCTGTGGGCAGCCAACGCTGCCAAGACGATAACGGCGGCTGTGCCAGTTATCATATCGAACGTCGTCACGGAGTTCGTGGCACCCTCGAAGGAGATAATCTCGTTCAGCTTCGATGCGTACAGGTTCGCAGGTGTGTAGATGTCCAAGAACTGGAATACGACCATCAATGTTGTGGCGACTCCACAGCCCCATGGGTGGACGAACCAGCGTATGGTAGAGTACTCAGCGTCGGCCACCAACGTCAATCTCTACATCGACCAGAATGGCAACCTCTACATGCGATGGGGTGATGACAACGCTTTCGACACAGCCAACGTGGGTACACAGCTCACTGGTGCTGCCCCTGCTATCCTGGTTCACAATCCAGGTGTCATCACCAACGCCTCGATGAGCATCGACCAGAACAATGACCACGTTCATATCGTCTACACCGATGGGACCGATGTTTGGCATGCAGAGTGCATCACGCCCAACAATCCCAATCTCGCTGGCAGTTGGACCAATCTGACCCTTGGCAAATTCCAGTTGGTCACCACCAATGGCAACACCGTTGGCTCGTGCGATGTCTTTGTTGACAGTGCTCTTGGAAATGGCAACAATGAGCCCTGCGTCGTCTGGGACGAGAGCAATGCTGGTGTCTGGGAGGTCTGGTTCAACCGCCCGGTTGGTGGCGGTCCTCACATCTTTAACGGGGCAGGCGCAGCTGCCATAGCCTTGGCAGCCACGGCTCAGCATGCTCAGTATCCTACCGTAACGGTCAACTGGGAGGACGGTCGCACCATCTATGCGTTCTACGTCCAGGTGGTCGCTGCTGTGAACGACGACATCGAATGTACTCGATGTCTGAACGCGGCCAATCCACTCGTTGCTGCTAATTGGGGAGGCCCGCTTGCTGGGGCTGGAGCTGGAGCAGATGCTATCCTCACCGCTACCGGAGCAGGTACCTGGCCCACTGGCCCTAGCTGTACATGGCACTCTGACGCGAACCCGAACCTGGAGCATGTAGGCGTGGTCGCTGTGGACGTAGCTGGTGTGGTCCAGTCAGAGAAGTGGTTCCAGGGTGCTGGCCCCGCTGCGTGGATGGGTCCCTGGACCATCGCTGGGTACAATGGCACTGCCCAGTTTGCCACGTTGCAGCACGTCGTTGGTATCGATTTCAGGGTCCTGGTGCAGAACACCTCTGGCAGAATAGACCACTGTCGCAAGGTCACCAATCCGAGCATGGGTGGAGGCGACAGCTGGTATCAACTGGCAACCTCGCTCTCTGTCGCAACAGACCCACACAGTTCCGAGTGGCGTTGTATCGAGCATGCTGATGGTGCTCTGGCTTGGAGGAGGAGCCACTGCGTGTTCAACCAGGCTGCTCCAGCCCTGTTCTTCAGTCAGTGCAGGGAGAATACCAACACTGCACCAACACTCGTTGCCCCAGCCAGCAGTGGATATTATGATGAGCTTACTGCCATAGAATTTGATTGGACCTTTGCTGACACGGAGCAGGACCTTCAACGAGAATATTACTGTGAGATAGATGACGATAGTGGGTTTGGCAGTGTGGTCGCCGACCCTGGTGCACCCGCTGGCGACCTGGTGCTGAACGCCTGGACCACCTCTCCGATATCGACCTGGGACCTGGAGGCTGCCACCCTTAGCGCTGGTGCTACCTACTACTGGCGGGTCAAGACCAGGGACTCGGAGTATGGCACAGAGTACGACCCGAACTCGGAGTCGGGATGGCCTGGAGGCACGGGCTACGAGACCTTCCTGACCACTCCAGACTTCACACTGGATGTTACTGGCACCTCGCAAAAGGCAGACGGTGGCTGCGAGGTGCAGTTCACCATAACCTTCCCTGCGGGAGTGAATTACGACAACGATATCGAACTCTATCATGCCACAGGTACGCTCACGGGTGGAGAGTACTATGACA